>JAEIGA010002163.1_pt1 | contig 31369 bp, 34 predicted proteins | sample 9270691 | NCBI WGS metagenome assembly JAEIGA01 (sample SAMN17057246, study PRJNA624740) | gut metagenome | biome: biome; isolation source: fecal sample | host: Bos grunniens | place: China: Xizang | collected 2019
GAATACTGTTTTGCCTATATCTTCTTTTTTGATATACATTCCGTCATAAGTAAAAACGATATTGCCCTTATCTGTTTTTTCAAGATACATTCCGTTTTCTTTCAGTTCGTACATCTCTGGATAGCAACAACCATTAAAAAATTCTGTTACATCATATAATTTCTGCCCTATCTCGCAAGGTAAGACTATAACACCATTTGCTAAAAGGTAGTCGGCAAACTGTTCAAAAGCGTGTATGCGACAATCCATTTCGTTTCTTTTGCAAATAGGCTTATGACATTCAATGGTAAACCATTTCATCAACTCTATCAATCTATCTCTATCGGTCGTTGTCGGCTCAAGTCCTTCATTTACAGGCCCACCTTGTTGCACGTTAATTCTTCTTTGTTCACTTCTTGTCGGCATTTTCTTTCTCCTTTAATTTGTGGCCGCAGTTGCGGCAATATCGTGCTGTTTTTCCCATCGTGCATCCGCACTTACTGCAATAAGGTGGCGGAGCTCCAAAAGCAATTTCTCGGTTAGGTTCAGGAACACCTAATTTATCAAAAAGAGCCGGCAAACAGTCGTCACACACATTACATACAACTCTTGGGTATGTAACGCTACTGTGCGAAAAAGAAATCATAATTTTATTCATTTCTCGTTTTGGCAAATCTTTACCGCACTCTACGCAATAATCTCTAAAATATTGGTAACTTGCACCCATATAAACACACCTTTCTTAAAGTTGCAGTATTTTCTTTTCAAGTTGTTTTATTTTCTTTTCAAGTTGCCTTTTTTCGCCATTGAGCTTGCAGATTTCTCTTATTAAATCTTCTTTGTCATTTTGCGAATAAAAATCTAATGAGCTGGCAACCTCACATAAATAGCACTTTTTACCACCTTCAAAGTGGCTTTGAGTATCAAGTACTTGTAAAATAACCTCTTTTGAATCTCTTATTTGCTCTAAACTCATTAAAACAAAGCGACTAAATTTTTTTGTTTTTACCACTTTTAATTTTCCCCCTTTTAAAACATAGCTTGTTGAGCTTTAAATTGATTAAAGAAAGTCATATCGTATCTGCTTTCAATAAATTCAATAGTCTTTTGGTGTTTAATTGCGTTACCCAAATATGTATAAATATCTTCCATATCAGCCTGTGTGAAATTTGTGCCTAAAAACTCATTGATGCCGTTAAGCATAAATTGGTGAAAGCGTTCGTTGCGTTCCTCACTTTCAAACGGCTCGGTTTTAAATGCAGCTCTTGAAAGCCATTCTAAAACCTTGCATTTTACCTCAAGTTCGGTTTCGCACGTATCAAAAATAAAATACTCATTTGCAACCGTATGCGCTACAAAGTCGCCTGCTGAATTTATAAAACTACCGGGGAAGCAGCTCATAAGTTTTTTAGAAATTTCGTATTTATCCATTTGATTCACTCTCCATAAACCGAACAAACTTATCATAACATTCAGGACACAAGTCAATTCTTTGTCCAAAAGTGCTCCTTGCCTCGCCAACAGGCCATAACAAAATTTTTGCCGAATAGTGTTTAAGTGCATAGGTAGGTGCATAACAGTCATTAGGGTTTATAATATCCCTGCCGCATTTGTTACATGTAATTATTTCTTGTTTACTCATAACCTTCTCCTACATCAGACCTTCAACAACTATGCCGCGGTTGCGCAACTCTTCAATAAACGAAAGGCGCAAGTCTTCTATTTTGCCGATGTTGTTTCGGCAACGGTATATTTCTTCGTTATAGCCCTGTAATATTTCGCTCAGGCAACGTGCAAACTTGTTACAGTCTTCATTATTCCAACCGAACGCATCAGAACCAACAAGACAGGCTGACAAAATCAGCCTGCGTGCTATTTCTTCCTGTTGGTCTGCCAATACGCGTTCTATAGCGTCGCGGTATACTTTAGGTATGCTGTTTGTTGATGCTTTTGCCTTCATTGTGCCACCTTCTTTTTTATGCAGTTATCGACCAGCTCGGCGGTTCTTTTATCGTTTTCCATAATTCGATTAAGAACGTCATAGTCTTTTTCGGTCAACTCGTAGTCTTTAAAATATAAAATTTTGTCAAGCAGTTTAATCTCGTCACGAATATCGCCGTACAATATCTCGATGCCGTCTTTTGAATAAACAACGTCTTTGCTAAATGCAAGCCACCTTGGGTGCTTAAATGCATTTATTCTTTGGCAGTGTATAGCCCAATCAGGCACACGTATATGCCCCATCATACACATATTGATTATTATTTTTTCAAAATATAAGCGCTCCTGGTCGCTTATAGGCCACCTTGGGCTATTGATGCGCTGGCGGTAATATGCAAACAAAGGTATTATTCTCGGGTTATTTATGTTGATATAGTACATATACCGATTCGATGTAAAAACAATAATATTTTCGTTACTCATATTGCAATTCTCCTTAATATTTCTTCTTCAATATCAGACGAATTGTAGCTTTTTGGCGTATCTTTCACACCCTTAATTCTTGCGGCGTTTAAATACCCAGCAAACTTATTGCCGAACATAGTCTCGGGGCGAAGATACATACACATTTTCTCGTCTTTACCCCATTGTTGATATAAATGATTAATAACAGTTCTAAAATCGTTAACTGTGCGTCCTTCGCGCAGGCGCGCCATAATCGGCGTTAAGTTCTTTTTAGCAGTAACACCGTAATCAGAGCCGAGAGCCTCGTTGCACATTTTCATTATTTCAACAGCTTGTTCTTTAAGCGGGTCCGATTCCACCTGCACAGGTGGTGGAGCAGGGGTATACTCTGCCAATATTTGTTTTTTAAATTCTTCAAGGTCTTTTTGAAATTTTGTTATAGTTTTAATAATAGTTGTCGCGTCCATAATTAGTCCTCAAAAGCATTGTAGTTTTCGCAGTAATCAACACTGTTAACATCAGTTGCAGGGTTGCCGTATTTGTCCTCTGCACCTTCAAAATCAACCAGGCAGTCGTCTTCTATACAATAATTACAACTCGAGCAAAGGCTATCACACTGTCTCACAAACTTTCACCCTCACTTTCTTAACACCAAAATCTTGCGCGTCCTCGTGGTTGTCAAAATATACGTCTATCTCGTTGCCTTTAATGGCCGAGCCGCAATCATGCACGGTATATATTCCTAACCCGCTCACCTCAATTTGAGTAAACGGCGGCAATACCGAAAAATCAGCAGCAACCGATACACCCTGTTCAAGCTTAGTACCGGTGGAGCTTTTAGCAACGGTGCCGTCACTCCAAATACCGTTACACTCTTTACAACCGCAATAAGCCCTTGCGATAAATGTTTCATACTCGGGGTATGTATCAAGTTCAGTTGTATATACTGTGTCTGCAGGAACATCGGGAACGTTCACGTTTTCGTTTATATCACCAAAAACAAAGCCTATAAAAAAAGCAAAAACAAAAACAATAAATATTGATACAATAACAAGCATTATATTAGTTTCGTTTTTTTCTTTTTCGTCCCGCTCGGGTTTGATGGTTATAAGCAAAGATTTCATTTTATCTCTCCTTTTTCAAACTCTTTTTTAAACTGCAGTATTCCGCCTTTCACAAGCTGCAGGTATTCGAGCAACACGTTAAGCTCATTTCTATTAGCTTTGTCGTCATGTATACGTTCCTGTGAAAATTCAAATAACGATATGATAATATCCTCAATACACATTGTGATTTTAATTTGAGTTTTTCTTTTATCTGACACCCTATTTGATAAAAGCATAGCCTCACTTAGCGCCCTTGCCGCTTTTAGTTGAGCCTGCCGTCTTTCAAGTTCTTTGTTGTGGTTCATAATAATATCTCCTTTATGCTAAATTGAGCTTCCGCAGTTTTTGTAAATCGCTCTCAAGCTTTTTAACGTCAATATTCCATACTCTGAACGCTACCTCGGTGCAAATATGACGAGGTACCACAATCGGAACGTTCTCAGCTGCTTCCTGTTCTCGCACAGCTCGGCGCAGGCGCGCCATCAGAGCCGACCCCATTGAGCCAAATATCTCGGTAATATCCTTGCAGGTGATATACGGCTTACTGTAATAAATGCGCAGCGCAGCTTCGGGGTTTGCCACTGGCGGCCGTCGTGCTGTTTTTAATTCGGTTTGTTGTAGCATTTTTTGTCTCCTTCTTTTTGTGTGTTTACAATTAACCTTTAAACGAGAGCGGATAGAAAAAATTCTTAAGAGGTCCATAAAAAGTCAAACTGACAAAAAATATAAAGGTGATTATAAAATGAAAATTTAAAAAAACGGGGGAATATGATAAAAAACTATCCGCTCTCTTTTAAAGGCTAATTGTATTATTTAGTTTTAAGATTTTAAAAGCTCGTCAAGTTTACGACACTTAGTTTAATTGCACATCATCCTTTCGGTTTTTACTACAGTCTCAAAAATGAGACTGATTAACCAAAAAAAATAGAGATAGCTTCTGATTCTGTTAGCATGAGAACCTCAACCAGCTTACTTGCCTCAGATATTGTGAAGCCACCGGAATTCATTTTTCGATAAAACGTCGATTTGTTGATATCGAGATTGTCAAGAATTTTTGTGATTGAAACATTATTGTCGCGCATTTTATCTTTCAGTTTTTCTGCGTTAAACATTTCTTCTCCTTTCGTCTCAAAAATGAGACTTTTTATTTTACAATAGCACACATTTTTTTGATTGTCAACACTTATTTTGCAAAAATGAGACAAATTTTTATTTTATAGTTGCATTTTTGCAACTCATATTATATAATCAAATAAAAAGGAGTGATGAAAATGACGGTTGGTGATAGAATTAAAAATAGAAGAATTGAATTAGGTTTAACCATTGAACAACTGTCAAATGCTTTAAACATTAGTCGAGCAACAGCATATCGTTACGAAGGAAATTATATTGATAAACTGCCAGTAACAACATTAGAGCCTTTAGCAAAAGTATTGCGTACAACTCCTGCGTATTTAATGGGTTGGGAGGAAGATAGCGATGTTATTTCAATTTCAAATGTAATTCCGTTTTCTCAAGTTGCAAAAAAGAAGGTTCAGGTGCTCGGGGAGATAGCTTGCGGCGAGCCGATATATGCCCAGGAGCAGTACGGCAACTTTATAGACTGCGATGTTGATGCAGACTTTGCACTTACCTGCAGGGGAGACAGTATGATTGATGCCAGGATAAACGACGGCGATTTAGTTTTTATAAAAAAACAAGACACCGTTGAAAACGGTGCCATTGCAGCTGTTATTATTAACGACGAAGCAACACTCAAAAGAGTGTTTTATTATCCACAAACAAAAAAGCTCGTTCTTCAGGCAGCTAACCCAAATTACGAGCCGTTTGTTTATGTCGACAGTGAACTCGAGAACGTTCGCATCCTCGGCCGCGCCGTCGCATTTCAAAGTTTATTATAAGCGAGGAAATAATATTTTGTTTTCATTTATAGGACTGTCTATAATAGTTGTCATTGGATTTGTATTTTTTGGCGTAATCATATCGTCTAAAAAAATACCTGACGAAAAAAGAGAAAAATTATTCATTGTCAATTTGTTCATAAGCGCGGCAGCTATTCTTTTGTTTGTTTTGCTTCAAGGACATATCCAATACTATTTAAGAGAGGATAAAAGAACAACTATAGCAACGCCGTCGCATTTAGTTTTTTACTCCCACTTTAATAATATTTCGGAAGCCGAAACTATTTACGACGGAAACAGTGAAACTTGTTGGTTCGATTATGACACACAAATCTATCATTTGAAAATAAATCGTGAGAATTTCGAATCAGACGATAGAGTTGCATATTTTACAGGTGACTATCGGAATTATCCTCACACTCCTGATGTTTTTGTGAACGGCGAATATATAAATGCAACATCCGAAAACGACGGCGACACAGGAGGTTGGGTTGACATAGACCGATTATATCACTTTGAGCTTGATTGCCCGGTAGAACCAAATAAGATTTATAAAATTACTGTGAATTGTGGAACAGTTAGCGAAACTATAAAATTAATGTTTCACGAGTCCGAAGAAAGTATACCAGGTTATTTAAAAAACAATTTGGTTTGTTACACGTTAGATGGAGACGTATATCATCGCTACAAAGATTGCAGGTACCTTGAGAATGCCGAGAAAATACTAACTGGGACTATTAAATACTGCGGCAAAGATAGAGCGTGTAAAAATTGTTATTAATGATATCATTATATCAAAGGAGTAGTTATGCCGATTTATAAAGTACCGGGTAAAAAAGACGGTAAACAAAAATATAGAGTGCGTGTTAATTTTACCGATGCTATGGGTAACTACCAACAGCTCGAGCGCACTGCCTACGGCGCTGAAGAAGCAAAGCAGCTTGAACACAAACTCGCTATCGAAATCAGCAACAAAGAGAACGTAAGCAAAACAATTACTATAAGAGAACTATATAACGAGTATGTAGCAACAAAAAAGCATGAGGTACGTGACAGCACGTTATCTAAATTTATAACAATTTGCGAAAATCATGTGCTTTCAACAATGGGCGATATAAAACTATCACGGCTTACTGTTCCGCTTGTTCAACGTTGGAAAGATACCATTAACGAAAAAGGACTTGCGCTTAAAACTCGAAAAAATATTTTTTCGGTTTTTCGTTCACTTATCGGGTATGCGGTACGCATGGAGTATATCCCATCAAACCCGCTCGTAAAAGTAGGCGGCTTTAAGGATGTTAACACAATAGAATCAAAAATAGACTACTACACATCACAAGAGTTTTTACAATTCATATCAACAGCAAAAGCTCAAGCCGAAGCTCGAGGAATAAACGAGTGGAATTATTATGTGTTTTTTAATATAGCGTTTTATACCGGAGCTCGTAAAGGTGAAATACACGCGCTTAAATGGTCCGATATCGACGGCAATATTTTGCACATTACCCGCTCAATAGCACAAAAATTAAAAGGCGGTGATAGAGAAACACCGCCTAAAAATAAAAGTTCTATTCGTGATATACAATTACCCAAACCGTTGCTCGATATACTCGCCGAACATAACATGCGCTGCAGGGCGCTCAAGGGATATTCTGACGACTGGCGTATATGCGGTCAGCAAACCTGCCTGCGCGACACGTCTATAAACAATCGCAACAAGCTTTATGCTGAGCTTGCGGATATTAAAAAGATACGCATACACGATTTCAGGCACAGTCACGCATCGCTGCTTGCAAACGAGGGCATTAACATACAAGAGATTGCGCGTAGGCTCGGCCACGCTAAAATCGAAATGACCTGGAACACATACTCGCATTTATACCCACGCGAAGAAGAACGTGCAATAAAAATACTCGATAAAATATCATAATTCGGGGATAATTCGGGGATAAAAAAATAAAAACCTAAGCATTTGCTTAGGTTTTTACTATTTTGGCGGAGAGAAGGGGAACTGTTTTTTTGCTTTTGTTGTGTTTTGTTTATTTTTATAAAGCCTTGATTTTCTTTGATATAATGCGGTTTTATGCCGTTTTAATATTCTTTTTGCTTTTGCTAAAAAATATTAAGTTTTTGTTTTTTCGGGGATAATTCGGGGATATTTCAGGGGAACTATCTCCAGGGAGCCTCGTATATGGTCTTTTTAGAATATCCGGCAAGAGTATAGAGTGCATCTTTTTCGCGTGAGCTTATATTCATTCGATTAATATAAGAGAGTACCTTTTGCTTTTTAGTGCTCTTTTTATCGCTTGAATATGCCCCTGTGTCACAAACAAAGTCTACATAGTCGTAAGCATCAACGCCGTAAGCTTTTGCTTTGTTAACCTTTTCACTTGAAATATTTAACAAAGTTCTCGCTAAGGCAGTCTTTTCGGTTTTGCTCGCATCCATAGAGTTTATGTAAACCCACTTGTTTTTGCGTTCTGAACCGGTCTTGATTTTGCCGTTAGTAAAATCAACATCGCCCTCAATAGCCTTAAGGTCAAAGTACGCATCGTAATACAAATCGTATGTAGCGCCTACATCAAAAGCCTCAGTTGCTTTTTCGTAGACATCCTTACTGTATTTTTTAAGAGCATACTCGGCGCCGAAGAGCTGACGGTTAATTTCGCGATATGCAACGTTAACATATTCGTCGTATGTAAGCTCATCGCCTTCGTTGTTGTAATATGTGCCGTCTTTTTTGTAAGCGTATTTGCTATTAAAGTTTTCGGCTGCCTGATACACCTTATCTTCAAACTCCATGGCATTGAGCATTATTCCGCTCAAGGTCGCTTTAAGCTCTCTTGACTTTTCCGCTTTTTCGGTTGGCGACAATGAGCTATTATTAACCTCGTGAATTTCGTCATAAAGACTGCGGATAGCCTCGGTTTGAGAGTTCATAAATTTTAAAGTAACTTTTGCCGCAGTAGGTTCATTGTTATAAACATCGTTAACCTGGTATGTCAGCTCGTCAATATGGCTGTAATAATCAGAACTTACACGGTTGCTTACAGTTCCGTCGACTATAAGATTATCCATAGCGGTTAAAAGTACATTTTCAGCAACGTCGTTTGTGCCTTTTGGTGTCATTATAGGTAACAAGTAATCACCTAAAACACCTGTATACTGATTTAGCAGGTAGTTTATCTTTTTAGGCGAGTAATTTAACACCTTTCCGAGCCAACGCGAAAAATAATCGGTACTTTCGTCAAAACGTTGTGATGCCTCAACACCTTCGTCTGCTTTACTCTCGATATCGGTACCGTACCAGGTTTTATTAAACCCTGCTTGAACAACAGGAGCAACAATGTTATCGGTAAATGGGTTATTCGGAGCAATTTGTTCTGCCGCTGTTTTAATTGTGCTCCATAAATCAACATCCTCGCCCTTTATAGCATTGGCAGCGGTTTGCACTCCAATACCTATAACATTTACCGCACGGCCTTTTGGTATTTTAAAATATCTGCCGTCGCCTATAGGGATGAGTATATTACTTTGTTTTTGGTAATCAGTAAGCTGCGCATAAGTGTCTTCTTCGTCTTCGTTAAAGAAATGATAAACAAAATTTATAAACTCGTTTATTGCACCTGCAGTAAAACCAAACACTAATAATTTTGCTATTAAGTATATCCAGGGTTTGATGCCTTTTGTTTGCGTGAACAGTCTGACATATCTGCTCAGGCCTTGCACACCGGGGTTGTAAAACGGTACAATAGTGGAGTTTATCATTTTTGCATAAACACCGCTTCGCCCAAAGTTAACGGTAACATCAGCTGCAGCATAAAGCGCTTTTTGTTTTGATGCAAAAGAACCGTCGCCTTTTTCAAGAACGGTTATAAACTCTGCAAACCTTGGTATTTGTTCTACAACTTGATTTAAAGCTTCGAGAGCGCCTGTTGCTTTATCCCAGCCTTTTTTAAATTTAGCCTTATTGGAATTATCAACGTCAAGTTCTAATTGCTTTTTAAAATCAAAGTATGAGTTACCCATACCGCCGAGCGATTGATAGAGTTGCCACAACTCGCCGTTTTCCAATATCTCTTTTAATACTCTTCCCGATGCAATGTTTTTCACCATTGTTTTAGAATCGGACGAAAACAAGATTGCATCCTGTAAATCTCGCGAAAAGTTTCGAGCCGAGAAAAACGGGTTATATGATGTAATGAGCCTTTTGTATGCGTCGTTAAATTTTTGCATAGGTTCAAGGGCGTATTTTGCCTCAGGGTCGTAGCTTATGTTTTTTAAGCCCTCATAAACACCTCTGCCAATATCCATAGTGTAACGAATACCGTCACGATAAAACGCCATGCGGTTGCCGTCTTGCTCACTTTTGCTAAACTCCATATTATTTAAGTTATCGGGGTTGTATTTTACAAAAGTATTAGCCTCGGCTTGTTGTGTTAATTGCGCACGTTCGTTATGAGCAGTTTTAATTGCATCAATAGACAACGTTTTAATTTCTTCGATAACGTTTTCTACGAACTTTGCATAACCTTCACCGTAATATTCTTTTAAAGAAATATCAGAAGGTTTTTTAAGTGTTTTTGTAGCAACCTCGTAAATTTTTAACAGCTGGTCGGTTGAATTAACGATTTTGCTATCGAATAAACCGGGGTACTCTCTTGAAAGCATAGTGTAATAATCGTCAACATGCAATACACCTGTTTCTTGCTTTTGTGTCAAAATCAACCTACCCATAGCCGAACGTCTAAAATCGTTATAATCAGCAATCTCGTTAACGATTTCGGGCGATACATAAATACGAGTGTTAGCAAGGTCTTTGCGCAGTTCGGGATAATTATAATAGGGTGATTGCATATCGGTATTATACACCACGCTCAGCTCAGCAAGTTTGTTTGCAAGAGCAGTTGCATCAGAAGCGTTAAAGCTTTCGTCAAGAGTAAGCTTTTTAACGTACTCTTTTATAAGCTCGTTTGCTTCTTTCTTTTTAGAAAAATTAAAAAGATGCTTTATGTCGTTTTCAAGGTCTCGGTTTGTTTTTGTAGTAATATATTTACCGTCGGCTTTTGCAGGCTCAAAATAATTTGAGTTTCGCACCGCGGTTATGTTATAAACATATTCTTTAAGTGCGGCATCTTTAACCTCAAGACCTTTAGGACTGTCTTCGAGCAGGCCTTTGCGTTCGAGAGTATAAAAAATCTCATTGGCAAGCAGGTTGCTTTTTGATTCGGTAATAATTTGTTTTGTTTTTATTTGCAAAGCATCAAGCAATGGCATTGTTGAATCAACACCGCCCTGGGCTCTCGTTACACCTTTTTTAACTACAAACTGGTTTTTAAAGCTTGGCTTGTCGGTGACGGTTTCTTCTACGAACAGCGCAGGAACGTAGTGAGGGTTTTGTTTGCGCATAACGTCGTACTCTTGTTGGCTCAAGCACCCGGAATCAATGAGCCACTGCATAAGATTGTCAACGTAATCGTATACGTCTTTTGCCCACGTTTCAAACTCGGGGTTAGCTTGTTTGTAATTTTCGGCCAGCCTTAAGCTGTTTTCACGTGTACTATTCGTAAAAATAGCCTTGTCGTAAACCGCACGTTCGGCATTGTTAATATGCTGCATATATAAACAAAATGTTTTATATTTGTTTTCATTAGCAATTATAGGTGTAAAAATCTCTTTTAAGCTTTTACCGATTTTATTACCCTCAATATCGGTTTGCGCCTTTTCGAGCATATACGAAATAGCCTGTTTAGATTGCTTTGTGTTGTTGTATAGGTGGTATATGGTCTCGTTACCGAGTTTTTTTGAAAGTCTATCAATTGCCTCACCACTGTCAACGAGCGCACGTTTTGTATCGTTATAATAACGGTTGATTTTTTGCAGCGTTGTAATGTCATTAGGGTCGGTCATATTAACCTTGCCGTCCTCACGGTACTCGTCAATGCTCGATGTGTTTAAGCCTGCTTTTGCTCTTTCTTGCAGAACTGCATCAAGCTCAAGCCTTTTATCTTCAGAGGTAACTATGCCAAGCATATTATTGCAAACGTTCTCGGCAAAGTCCTTAAGCTGAGAATCAGGAGAAGCTTTTGCAAACTCTTTAACCCGCTCTATAAGGTCTACGGCAAAATCGAGGTCGTTGTCGGCAACTGCTTGCATTGTTTTGTCCTCGGTAAACACTTTTGTCAAAAAGTCAGCCGCTAATTCGTTGCGCAGGTTTTCTTCTGATAAAAGAGAACTATTGAGCCTTGCTCGATGCTCCATAATATACGCATTATACTTTTTAACAACGCGGTCAACCTCGGTACCAAGATTATATCCGTTAGAGCGCATATAATTGATAACACTTTCAGTAAGTGTGTTATCGTTTTTAAAACTGTTGACTTTTTCGCTTTTTTGTGGTTTAATATTACTGATACCAGCGGTCCGGTAGGACGTTCCATGTCCGTTTTCGGAGATTACGTCTTGACCGCTGGTGTCTTTTTTTATATAAACTGAATGCACCCAAAGTTTATTTTTGCTCTCTGATTTTTTCACTGCGAGGCGTAATTCGACCGGTAGACTTTCAATTTTTGTATTATAGCTTATATAGGCAAATTTTGTTCTTTTGTTAACGTTATGCTTGTTTGGAACATTGTCTGCAATTATTTCTCCGTGAGAAATAGCTTCAGGAACTATATCTAACGCTATAAGTTTTAAATATTTTTTAATTTTACCAATCTTTGTAAAATTATCCAAGTTAAATGTTTCGTGTATGCTTTTTTTATTTATTTCTACAGGCATCCCGGAAGATTCATTTATCACAACTTTACAGCGAATTTCTCCGTTATCAAAAAAGCCTTCATTAAGTAACGTTTCAAAAACAGTTCTTTGAACATGAATATAATCATTTAAATTTTCGATATTATATCTTTCAAGAGTTTTGCTAATAAGTTCTTTTGATAATTCGCCTTTATCGTAACGTGCATCTCTTTGTAAAAAGCGGTCGTTAGCGGTTTCGTTCAACAGTTCCTGCGCAAGTTTATACCCGAGCTTTTTATTAAGCTCGGCTTTTTTATTTAGTACAACTTTGCCGCTTTCGTTGTCATATAAACCTACCTCGCCCCCGGGCAGTAGCACGTCAGACTCTTCGGCTTGAGTGTAGCCGGCATTGGTGTATGCGTTTATATCAGCTGAGAAATCAAAACCGCCTACAAGACCTGCAGCCTTAATAATGTCAGATATTTTTGACTTTGTAGTAAGCTTACCTGCAGTAAGGTTTGTAAAAATTTTAAAAGCATCTTTATTTTTAGCAATAGCTTCAGCCTGCTCCCGAGAGAGCTTACCGTTATAAATGGCATTTTTAAAGCCTTCGATAACAGTAGCATCGGCGCCGATGCGCTCTAACTGGTCAAGTGTATATTGCGCGCGTGCAGTCTTTTGATTTACCGTTGTGCTGTATATTTCGCCATTGCCCGAGCTATAAGCACTTATCATATCACGGACCTTGCGTGTTACAAAATTAACATCGCTTTTGCCGGTTATATTAACACCGAGTATTTTTGAAAGCGCTTTTGTTGCCGCATCATCCTTGAGAACGGTATTAACGTTTTGGTCAACGTTAATACCGGTAACAACATCAGATAAAGCTTTTTGTGCAGCTTTGTCCATTTGTTTTATTTCTTCGTTGCTAATGCTGCGTAATGCATCAACAGCGCTGTCAAAATAGTCTTGAGATATGTCGGCTGTTTGTTCATTAACCTGGGTAATATAATCGGTTGCGGAATTAATTATGTTTTGAGCTTTTTCGGTCACCGTGCCCGAGGTTGTATTTTCAACGTCAAAAGGCAACAGGGCGGCAGCCTTGTTTATAAGCTTGTCAGCCTGCTTTGTCGATAGCGCTGTATTATTAACAGCGTCGTTTGCTATTTTAATGGCGCTCACTGCATCGCCAACAGCAACAGCTTTTACATAAAGGTTTGCAGCTTCACTTGCCGCAATTATGCCGTTGTCGCCGTACCAGGCGGCAGCAAAAGCAGTATCGAGTTTTGCCGTGAGATTACTTACAGTTTCAGCTGCATCAGCTGATAAACCAACCTCGGACAAATCACCGGCATTAGCGTTGTTTTTAAGCTCGTTTGTTATAGCCTGTGACGGAGTATAGCCCCGCTCTGACATCATATCAGCAACCGCTTGTTTTGTGGTACCCGATTTCAAAAGCATAGCCTTAAGGGCAGTTTTCATTATCGTATCAGTCTCTTTTTGAATTTTTACGTTTTTTTCAAGACTGTCATTAATATCTGATAAATATGCCTTTTGTGATTGTAATATTTTTTTACTCGCACTATGTATATTATCTTTTGAAATATTAGAACGATATTTTTTAGGTATGCTCTCGTTAATAAAATTGAGAGTGTTTTTAGTTTTGGCATTTTCTTCGTATTTGTCAGCTGATATATCCGTTACAATTTTAGCACCGCCAAACAATTCGCCTATAGCAAAACTTGTTATAGCGGTATTAAGTATTTCTTGGCCGTCAAACACACCGCCAGTTCCAAACCAGCTACGGCTGTTATCAACCATTACTTTATCAATAACGTTTTGTGCAATTAATGTAAATTCTTCTTCGGCAACCTCACCAAAAGAATCAAGAAAATGATTTAATACAGCTTTCCCGCTTCCGTTTAAGGTGGTCTCAAACCACTCTAACTCTTCTACACCGCCAATGTTTTCCGCTACTGTTTCGGCGTAGCCTTTCGCCGCGGCAGTAAAAGTATTAAGAGGGTTATATCCTCGTTTTTGTGCCAGCGATATAGTTTCAGAGCCAAAAGTACCCGCGCCGTAAACTGCATTTTGTGGGGTTATTTTAAAAAGGTCTTTTGCTATTTTAGAAAAGCCCTCTTTGTTTTGTATGTTTTTAATCATACTCGTGGTGTTACTATCTACACCAAAAGCGTTTCCTACCGCCATTGATGTTGTAACTCCACCTAACGTTTCAGCTATACCGCCAACAATAGTTTTTGCAGTTTCATTTAGGTTATTGCCTTTTTTCTCAACCTCTTCGCTAACCCTTTGAGTAAGAGTGTAATTATTATAAGCCTCAAGGTCCTTTTCACTCACGCCAATTTTTGATGCAAGCAAAAATCGACTGCCTTGGTGGTTTAAATTGTTCTTCTCAGCAGGGTTGTTTTTAAAATAGTCACTTATCTTTTGTATTTTGTCGCTTTCAGTTTCTTTGCCAAGAGCACTTGCGATAATGTCTTTTGCCGCAACGCTAACACCGGCAGTAGCATCTATGATGCCAGATGCCGCACCCTGCGCATATCTGCCTGAAAGATAGGTGCCCCAATTTCCGTTTGCAAGATTTTGAAATATTGAAGCATACTCGTTTGCGACTTTTCTTTCGCTTTCGGTTTTGCCGGAGTTTTTTAGAGCATTGATACTATCGACAACGCTTTGGTTAGTATCAGAATCGAGTTTACCGTTGTTTTTTATTTGTGATAAAGCTTTTTTATAAATTGATTCATATTTGGAATAATTGTTTATAAGATTATCAATATCAGCGCCCGATAAAGCACCAACCTGCAAACTGTATGTATTTATCTTTGGAACAACGCCGTTGTTTTTTTTAGAAACGTTTGTAAGTTCTGATACACTTTTGCCTTCAGCTGTATCATTGGTTACAGCTTCGTAGATTATTTTATTAAAATCGTCGGTATTGTTTTTATCTTCGTATAATTTTTCAATAGGTGTTGAGCCTAAATAGTTATAATCAATGCTGTCTATTTGAGTGGTTGTTTTTGCAAAAGGGTCTATATCTTTAAAATCATCAACGCTTTTTTTGCTTTGCTTAAAAGGGTTGTCTTTAGCAAAAGCATCAGCTTTAATAGTACGCTTACTAATTGTATAACGTTCATTTTGTGTCCTGGTGTCTGATGGCGAAGACACAAGTGCTTCGCCACGACCCATTACTGAATAAACATCAATTTTCTTTTTTTCTTTTTTTCGGCCCATAACCGAATACACGTCAATTCCCATACTTTACTCCTAATAAGAAATAATTGAGCCTACGGAATTTTCCTTTAAGCCTTTAAATATTTTTTCAAGTTGTGTAACACTCAAACCAAGCTGCGATGCAACCTGTGATTTTTCGAGTTCGGTGAGTTTAGAAAGATAATTATATTTTTTAGCTACTCGCATTAGTTCGTTATATGTAAACGTATCTGCCGATGTAGTTAAATCAGCGCCGATAGAGTATTGTTTTGAGTTATCTGCAACAACGTTATCGTCGGCGATTTCCTCATCTTCCTTATCTTCCTCGTCAATATCAATCTCAGTGTAGCCGGGGCTAATTACCGTTTTTTTTTGCTGGTTTGCATAGGTTTTTAAAGTTTCAGCTGAAAAGCGGCCGCCGAAGAGGTCCACAAAACTGTCGTCATAAACACCTGCAGCCAAAAGGTTAAGCGCCATATTTTGATAATCGGCATTAGCCGCTGCCTGTGACGCCTTTTTAACAGCATCTTCTGACACGCCGAGCGCAGTCGCTATTTTTGTGGCGTTGCCGCTGTCTACCCAGCCGTTTTGAATAAAAGTGTAATACTTTGAGAGTTCTGCCTGCTCTATATTACGATTATTAGCTGCAGCCGACTGTTCAAACTGCGCGGCAGTCATATCGGCATTATATTTTGCATTAGCGCGGTTAAGCTCATTCTGAGCAAGTTGCTGTTGCTTCGACAGGTCAACATCCTTTTTAGCTTCGATAGCGGCAACGTCGGTATTGTTGCGGTTTGTACGGTAATTGTTTTCGAGTGATACTTTTGACGTTTCAGAAAGACCGCCGGTGATACCCGAAGCACGCAGGCTCTGGTCAAGGTTCTTTTTGGTCATTTCATTTTGAATATAAGCTTGTTTTTGATAGGCTTCGGTTTGTTTGTCAATTTCAACCTTTTGCGCTTCAGCTGCAGCCTCATAAGACTGTGCGACACCGTCATAAGCCTTGTCAATATTCTCGGTTGCGGTTTTAACCTGCGCAGCTCCCTCGTAACCGGGGATAGCTATATATTGGCTGCCATCGGCGCCGCCACTATAACCATAGCCTTTTCTTAAAGCTTCAGCCTGAGCGTGAGCCTTTGCTTTACCCGCCTCGTCGCCTTTAGCATTTGCCGCCTGCCACTCACTCTGATATTGTTTAAGCAGTTTGCGGTCCTGTTCGGTCATTTTTTCTTCGTATGCTGACATATTGTTGTTTTCCTTTCTTATTGCGTATACTGCAGGCCGTATTCCTGAATACAAAACGGCATATCTTCTTCGGAGTTTTCAAAACGAAGCTTAAGTCCATACGCTTTTTTAATTTTGATTTTTTTATTGTATGTATAGCTTTTAACAGTCGGCATATACGAAAACAGGTCGTATCTGAAAGCATCGTACCTGAAAACAAAGTGCGCTTTATCATATTCCTTTAAAACTTTCCATTCTTCGTTATTTCGTTTATACCATACTTTAATGCCGGTGCACACATCACCTGCGTTTAAAACAAGTCTTCTTAAAAGCACACCGAATTTTGAAAATGATTTTTTATTATAAAAATCGGCGCCGTAAATATTTTGCGTTTCAAAATACGCTTTAATTGAAGAATTACCATCGCGTGTTGACTTAGGTGAATCACTGAAATATCTATTTTCTACCTCGACGTCAAAATTGAGGCTAAATATTTCGTTCTTGATGTTTTCAAAATATAAAACATCATTTATACTCCACATATTATTGATAATTAAATTATCGAAAATAAAAGCCTCGTATTGACGATGTGAAAACGGTTTGTTATCTGATGTCGAAAATTGATTGCCGTCAAGCAAATACAAATATTTCGAATGGATATTGTTAATTACAAAAAAATTGCCGCAAACACAGCATTGCATATTATCGATATTCTCTTTTAATAACCAATAATTAACCCGCTCAGAGCGAACCTGAACATAGCGTTCGTCCATAACGTTCGATGGAGTGATGCTTACAACACCCGATTTTGAAAGGTAAACTATCTCGTTATTAAAAACAAGCGGTTCGCAATTTTCGGTAGGCTTTGCCGATTCAAACACGCGAATTATTTTAAACAGTGCATCGGGGCTGTATTCCGATGTATCACCGCCGTTCGCCGCGGCGCCGATAAGATAGCAGTTGTTATCGGTTATAACACACAACGACGTGTCTTGACCTGCAAGAGCTTTAACCTCACAGTTTGTATCGTTAAACGTAAGGTAATTAAGGTCAGGAAAATATTTATTTTTATCCATAGCGCTATAAAAAACGAAATTAGGATAGTTGCTATTACCTGTTAAAAATAGCCTGTCCTTATATCCGCCTACGCCGTAAGCACAGCCTTTATTACAATTTGCGATTTTTGAAAACGTTTTTTCTCTTTCACCTTGAGCTCGAGCGTAAATAATGCGTATGTTATCCTCACCTGCAGGTGCAACACTATTAAATTGCGGTATATAAATTTTATTAATACCATTTTCGGTTTTCCAGTCTGCTCCCGTTCTATACCAGTTGCCGTCAGAATCAAGTAATTCTATTTCGGGAACTAAGCTTATATCGGCTGTAGAAAGGGACGGTGTGATATATACATTATCTCCGTTTTCAACTCTTAAAGACTCTCGGACATAGGGGCAAAGGCAATTTACAGGTTCATAGCCCTTGCCGCTGCCGCCGTTCTTGGTACCGCCGATGTATATAATCGGTGCGTAAAAGCCTTCGTCCAGCCAGTTGTGATATTCGTTGTAGCTTCGGCTGGCGGCATTATCGTAGTAAATACCGTTTGCGCTTATAATAGTGAACGGCTTAATAATTTCAAGCGAGGCATTGTATTCAATTTGAAAATTAAAATAAACAATATAAGAGCTAAAAAATAAGATGGCAGTATTGTTGTGCGTTACTGCACCGTTAAATTCGTGTACGCCAGCATCAATACCCGTTGAAAAGCCATAATGCTCAAAATGATTGTCATATTTTTTATAAAGATGCAAACCGTATCTATAATCAGCCGTCGCATTATTTGATACATTATTAATAGTAACTTTTAAAAAATCGTTTCCAATAGTAATAACCTTTTTTACCGATTTCGTACTGTTTTCGATTATATTACTGTCACTCAATTCTCTTATTTCAACCTCTTTAGCGCCTGTGCGTTTTGCAATTTCGCCTGTTTTGGTTCTTATCATATTGAGTATGCCAGGCGTCGCATCGGTGCCGATGCCTGTTTCGGTTTCAAAGTACGATACACCGCAAGCTCTTGCAAGCGACGCGTTATTATCAGCAGTAGATGCATCAATGCCAAGTAAACGGTTGCTTTCGATTTTATAAATTGATGGACCTGCAGGAGCTCTGCTTTTACTTGCTTTATATGCCACTCGCTACACCTCCACAATTTTAACAACAACGTTGTTGCGACGTGTGTCGCTGATGTTCTGAAGAACGTTGTTATATCTATCAAGAAAAGCGTAATACTGACGTTGGTCGGTATCAGTTACCACCACCTGCGAAGCTGCGTAATAAACAAGAGCAGGGCAGGCTTCCTCTGATATTTCAAACTCGTAATCTTCGTCAGTTTCTTCTGAAATAGTGTCGGGGTACACGTATACAAACAGTCTATAGGTACCTTTTTCAAACTTGTATATAAAGCCGAAAACGTGCTCGTGAGCGGCATCGGAAACAATTTTTTGCACTTTAAAAAGCTTTTTACCAAGTTTTTCTTTTACCAACTCGTTTAAGTCGATTTCGGAAGAGTCTTCAACCTCTATTTTTAAATTAGCGCTTATGTGGTCAACCGTTGTAGCAATTTGCTTTTGCGCGTAGTCATAAAAAGCGGGGAGTTTTATTAAAATGTTTTCGTCCTCTTCTTCGTCAAGCAGGGCAAAAACCTGCTCGTTAGCTTCAAGTAATGTCATTTGTTTTATCTCCTATAAAAACACGGAAACAGCTAAAAGCCGTCTCCGTGTTTGTTTTCTACGGCATTGCCGTTATTTTATTTGTGAGCTTTAATAATTTGAAGCTCTTTAGGTCTTACAACCTTAGCACCGTAAACGTTAAGACCTTTCACGGCATCAGCAAAGAAATTCTCAGGACGGTATGCTTCGACCTGGTCAATAGCACTTGCAAAAGCAATAGCTTTTTTGGTGCGAACCATCATATAGTCGTCGGTACCGTCGTTGTAAAGGTTGTTTGAAAGCTGAACGAGGCAGTTGTCATACATACCAATAACACCTTTTCTGATAAGCTCGTCATTGTTTGTTTTAAGCTCGGTAAGGTCGTTTTTAAACCAGTTATAGAAAAACGGTGAGAGAGTAATAATAACGTTGTCTTCAAGGTCAACGTCTCTTTCGCGAAGAGCAACAAGAGCTTCATCAACAAGTTTTTTAGCAATCTTTTCAGAATTTACAGCGGTAGAAGCTGATTGGTAACCTTCTAAATCGCTTTCGGGTTCTTCGAGTCGTGCAGCAACTTTAGCTACGTGAGCATCACGAACAGTTGCCATTTTAGCGGTAGCCTCTTTCATAAGCGTTTCCATAAGGCCGTTAACTGACTGTGCTTTATCAACGTCGTCAACCTTAAAGTTGAAAGCTTTAGCCTGGTCGATAAGAAGGCTTACCTTGTGGTCTTCGGGTTGCTGGGGCGCGTTAAGACCGTTAACCTGGTCGTAGTCATAAACCTCAGGAGAGTTAACGCCGAGAATATGTACAGTACCGCCAAGCTTTGCTTCGCCCTCAAACTGTGTATTACAGTATTCCACAAGTCTGCATTTTCTTTCGAGTTCGGTTTGAATAAATTTTGACCAAATGGTCGGTTTAAAATTTGAATATGCCATAATTAAAAATTCCTTTCTTATAAGCGTTTAAGGCTTCTCATAGCCTTCTTAAAAATCGATTCGTTTTCTAAATCTTTTGGTGTGAGTCTGTCAAGCTGTTCGGATGTAAAAAATTCGCTTTCAGCGTTGCCACTGTTGTTAACGGGGCCTATGTTGTCCGGGAGCTTGGGTTTAACCTGGCTTTGCTTAACAGCGTTATAAGCGACTACGGGCGACACGCCTGCAGCACGAAGCTTATAAAACTCTTCGCCAAGTTCGTCGAGCGATTGCACCGACTCGTCAAGCTGTTGAATAACACGCAAGTCTTCACGCTTGCCGTGTTCAATAAGCTGCTGCGCCATCGCTTGATATTCAGGGTTGTTTTTAACGGCATCGTGAATTTTTTTGTTTTCCTCACGAAGCTCGTCTACAGTAATGTTGCGTTTTTGGGCTTCAAGCTGTTCAAGAATTTCCTGTGTTGAGCCTTTGATGCCGAGATTGCCAAGACCTGCTAACAGCTTTTGTGTTTCCTGGTCTTTTTGTGCAAGTTCTTTTCGCATCTTTGCAAAATTACTGTTTTCGGACTTTGACTGTTTTCGGGTTGCGGGGTCCGAGGTTACACTCTCTCCGGACGTCTCCGGGGCGATGTCGCTGTTTACAGCTGCGTCCTGTGCAGGCTCCACGACTGCCTGCGGTGTGTCGTTTACCACATTTGTATTGTTCATTGTTTTTCTCCTTATTTGTTACTTGCGTTGTATATAATTACTGCCGCCTCTTCACGAGTGAGAGGGGCTTTAGGGTTAAAATTGCCTTCGGTATCGCCTACCATTTTGCCTTGGCCTTTACAATAGTAAACAGCTTCTTTAGCCCAGGGCGAAATCTTTGCGTCGTCTTTATATAATGAATCGCCGTTGTATTCGCCAATTTTGTTGGGTATACCTAAGAACAGTGCAGGGTTTTGCGGGGTTCCTTTAGCGTTGTTAACCTGGTAATGCAAATGCACGCCTGTAACGTTGCCTGTAGCACCCATAACACCTATAACCTGACCTGCAGTTACTTTTTTATTTGCAAGGGTAGGCAACTGTGCAAGATGGCAGTAAACGTGTATATTACCGTGCGCATCGCCGATGGTTATGTAATTGCCCCAGCCGTTTTTATCGCAGGCAATAACCCGAACGGTACCGTCACATACCGAGCGAACGTTTTTATCACTCGATACAATATCGATACCCTTGTGGCCGTCTGCCCAGTATTTACCTGTTTGTCCAAAGACGGCAGTTACTTGAAATTTACTTTTAATCGGAAGATGATACATTGTCATTTTCTCCTTTCATATTATCCAAATGTTCTTTTCCGTCAGTCAGTACTTTTGTTATCCATTTTGGGAACGCATCGGGGTTACACCTGAATATGTTTTCACAAACCGATATACACTCACAAAACGCAATATAAAAAGCAATAACGTTCGAAAACATAAGTTTAAGGTCAACAGTAAAGCCGAGCTGGGACGCGGCAAGCGGTATAAGGTAGTCCAAAAATATACCAAAGCCAAGCGCTAAAAACATTGTTGCTTTTTTAAGCGCGCCTTTTCGTGCCTTTTTACTGTTTAAACCTTCGCCTGTATACACAGCTGCTACAACGCCGGTTATAATGTCAAATATAACCGACACGGCAACTACTGCAATAAGCGGTATGTATGCCTTAAAGTATGATGCTATCAGACCGCCGATAGCCACGATTAAAAATTTAAGTTTTTCCATTTTCTTTATCCTTTCCAACGTCCTTTAACGTCATAGTTAACAAAATAACTCGAGCTACTGTCTTTTGGTGTGCCCCTTGCAATACAATAGTTACTTGTTTGTGTTGTAGTTGTACCATTAGAATTTGCACCTGCAACCATCAAGAAACCTGATGCCGCATTATCGTCTAAAGTGGGATTTACCACAGGTGGCTCAATAAAAGTAAACGGAAATGTTTGTCTACCTATGTTACCAGACTTATATAGATTTCCATAAGCTGTGTTTACAATCACATCTACCTTAATACGACCCCAACACTCGGCAAGTCCGCTTTTCCATTTGCGATAAGTCCAAATTCCATTTGTGCCTTGTTCAACAATATAGTCTTCCAAATGAGCGTTAATTTTTCTTTCAATTTCTTGCGAATTGGCGATGTACGAATCTGTTACTTTTTTTAATTCTTCTGATTGATTAACATATTTATCTAATGCTTCGGTTAACGTTTCTGAATTTAAAAGGTAATCGCTTAATTTTGGCGAGTTGATAACATAATCTGCTATCGGTACACCTAATATTTCAAGGTCGTTATCACCTGTTACTCTTAACGCATTTTTTCTGTCGGCAGCACTTGTGCCGTAACCAATCATGAACTTTGATGTAGTATCAGGCTTGTTATAAGCTCCGAGAGTGACCTGACCCATCATAGCTGTTATAAGCCCAAGTCCTAAAGCAACGCTCGCGGCGGCTCTTGCTTCACAATCTTTACCACCTGAAACTGCGCCCTGTGCGAAAGCCGAGCAAGTATCACCAAAAGACATAGCGTATTTATTAGTCGACACGCAACGAAAACCATTAGCCGTAGCACACACACCAAGCGGTCTATGTCCTATGAGCGGCAAACGAGGTATAAAGAAAGAATTTTGTTCAAAATCAATTTCATAATCGTTAGCCTTTGGGTCAACCTCTTTAATCGTTGCATTTTTGCACTCGATAGGCATTTGCGTAACTGTGACAACATTACCTTCTACTTTAGTAACCCTTCCGCACATAAAGGCGTATATACCGCCCTCGTTGGTTGATAATTGTGCTGAATATTCAAGGCGTTTTTCAGCGGCTTCTTGTAAGCCTGTTGCATCGTCAAGGGTAAAGGTTTTATTGTTATAGTCCATAGCTACAACTGTATAACCTAATGCGCCAGCTTGAGAGTGACTGCCGCTTGCTCTTGAAAAGTCGGCTATTGCTTTATTGTTTTTATAGTCGTTAAATATTTCTCCGTTAAATTCGGTTTTGTGACCAACCAAGCGGGAATTTAAAAAATCAATAAGTTCATTAAGCTTTGGTATTATTACGTTTTTTGGGATATAGTCCAAAAAACGCTTCATATCAAAAGCTGATTTTTTAGGAACATTAGGCTGATTTTCGTGTAGATAATCTTTTATATCGTTGTCGTCGATTTTGTTAATCATTATTTACCTCACCGTCCTTTATTTCCAGTTTGCTTTAATCTTAACTGTCACTAAGTACGACGTAGTACCTGTGGGTGCGGTATTTACACAAACGTTTATTTTGGTGCCAAAATAGCACGACAAGTATACGTGCGGGTTAAAAGTAGAGCCACTTTGAATGTTCATAGTAGCTATTGCGTATTTCGTTCCCATTAGTTCACAAGGCGGTTCAATGTCGATTCCCGGAACGCCAGTTGTGGAAACGTCGCTTGAGGTTATTACTGCCAACCTCCAAGCCTCATATTGTCCGCTGTTCCATTTTCGATATTGCCATCCTTCTGATATACCGGTCTCTATTACGTAATCAGCAGGCTTATTGTCTTTAATCTCCTGTGCTACAAACTCAGCATCAACCTTTGTGGCAAGACTCTCGTTAATGGGCGTCAACTCGTCTTTGTCCGCTTTCTTGCCAAGGTTCTCGTTAATAGGTGTCAGCTCGTCTTTGTCCGCTTTCTTGCTTAAAAGCTCGTCAACCTGTCCTACGCTATACGCGTACTGCGCCGCTTGCTCTGACTCGGGCAAGATTTTGTTAATCTCATCTATAAGTTCATTGAGTTTTGGAATAAGAACGTTGACTGAGAGCGCATCAAAGAAAGCTTTGATTTCTTCAGCGGTTTTCTCGGGAACGTCAGGCTGGTTTTTATGTAAAAAAGGCTCAATGTCTTTGTTTGCGATATTATTTAAACCCATTTTTAAACACCTCCATACATTTGTTCGGCAAGATTGGCAGCCTCAGCAAGCTCTGACATTTCTCCGCTGTTATCAACGTATTTATTTTTTGCCGCTTCAACCTCGGCTTCGAGTTCTGCCATTGTGCCGGGGAGATTATTAAACTCCTCATTTACTTTTTGTTTATTCTCTCTTGCTATAGCTTCCTGACGTGCTTTTAAAATTGACTCAAGTTTTGATTTAGGTACCGAACTATCGCTGTCAAGAGATTTAACATACTCTTCAAATGAAATATGCTTGCCAACAAACAATCTTTCAAGAGCTTGTTCACGTGCATACTTTGAAAACGGCGATGTATTCGATACGTCAATTCTTACAATCGGGTTTAACTTTCTTAAAGATGCAGGGTTGATTTCTTGGTCGTCACACTCTACAGGACCGTAAACCTCAAACGTTTTAAGCCAAATTTTTGCAATATCCTCAACGAGTTGTTTAAAAGCCGCAGCCTGTTCGTTAAGGGGTATAGCAGCCTGGTCACGTACTGCGATAATAGACGTGCCTGATGCTTGTGTCGGGTCAATATTGCCAAGCGCAGCATCGCCCGCTCCTGCGAGCTCTCGGCTCGTGTGCATAATCTCATTAACAAGGCTTGCAGCTTCAGGGCTCATTTGAGCAGGTGAAATATACTTAACATATTTGTTCACGTCTTCCACTGTTGAGCCAGTTATCTCGATAGCCGTTCCGACCTCGCTCAATGCTTTGGGGTTTGCAATCATTTCGCTTGCATAAACGAGTCTTGAATAAGCAGTGAGCTTAGAGTTGATAATTCGTCTTGCAAGATTGCGGTTAACCTCAATCTGATTGTTTATAAGAGGCAAAACTTCGCCGTGTCCTCGGGCAGTGCCTTTTTTAGCACCAAACACAAGCGACGCTATCGGATATATACCGTAGCCTTTAATTACCTTTTCAGGTTGGTAAACAACGTGTTTTGTGCAACGAGTAAATTTAAGGTCGCCATTCTTTTCGAGTTTGAAATATAAAAGACAGGTACATTTACCGCTATCGCTTTTAACCTCTTCTTTTGTTTTTTCGGTAGTAACAACGTTATCTTTGTCGTTATCTGCAATAATGCTGTCGCATTGTTCTTTGCTTACACCGTTTGCTTTAGCTTCGGCAATAACGTCGTTCACGTCTCTACGTTCGGCAATAATAATATACGGTTGCTTTTGTATATCAGCCTGTGTTTCGTCACCTAAAAACACGTCGGTATTATTAATAATTTGCGAGTTCATATCTTTATCAAAAAAATAAATAAACGACTCGCCGGCAATCGCTGCAGCTCTTACAAGTGCCCAGCATTTTGAATCCATCTTAAGACGTTCCCAGCACTGTAAGGCTAACAGGTTTAAGCTTTCTATAATTTTGTTTGTTTCCTGGTCAGCTTTGCCCGGGGTTGAGTAGTTAATGGTCATATTGTTCATAGCAACCATTGACACCTTATAATTAACAGTCGGCTTTATAAAGTTATAGACCGGGAGCATATCTTTGTTTTGCATTTCGATACCGTGCCATTGGTCGCCTTCATAAAAGCGGTATGCCTTTTCGGTATCTTCTTTAAGTGAGATAAGACTGTGATAGCTCAAGCAGTTTTCAAAAAGTCTCCAAATACTGCAACGTTCAGCAGGGGGTGTTTTGCTGTTCTTGTTCATTAAATCACCTTACCTTTACCGTCATAGTTTTCAATAGCCTGCGCAGCTGAAATAAGTTCTGATACTGCACCGCTTGGCAAGTCTTCTTTTTTTGTTTGTTTCTTTGATGTTTTAACAGGTATAGTATTATGTTTTGCAACAACTCTGCGTTCACTGTCACCAACACCAAAGCCTGCATAAAAAGAAAGACCAATACAAACAATTATTAAAATTAAAAAAATAATAAATTCAAAAATATTCACATTTACACTCCTTAAATAAAATTGATTTTGTCGCCATAACCTGCAGCGTCTTTTTTGGGACGCTGGAACGAAAAATCATACTTTGGCAACGGTTGTGCAGTTTTAGCTTTAACAGGCCGTCCGCTCACAAAGTAACGCAGCGCATCGGGCGCGTGTGTCAGTTCGTGAGGGGAGTCGGAGCACTCGTTATAGTCCTTTTTATCAACCTGCAGTTCTGACATAGCACGTATAAGGTTTTTACAACACGGAAAAATACGTATATCAGACACAGCCTCTCCTTTTTCGTCAGCATAGACTTTAAGCCACTCCTTAAGATTGAGCCACCCGGCAACTCGGCTGTTAGATACTTTATTGAGCTTTACACCATGTTCGTAAAAGAGCTGCGCAATACTTTTGCCTGTATCTTTTTGTCTATTCCATAAGTCCGGGGGCGCGTATATTTCTTTTATGTTATCGGCGCCGATAAGCTTTTTAATTTCCTGCGCTGCAGCTGATACAATCAAGCCTTCGCCGCCGTTATCTTTACCCTGGTATATTTCGTCTAAAACATAAGCTCGGCCGTAGTGGTCTACGGTAATTTTATAAGCGGCAAGCATATCAAGACCGTAGTCAAAACTTATATACCTCGGCCACTCTTTAGGAATTTCAAACTGTCGCATAACGTGTACGCTACGGTCCCAATTTTCAAAAAATCTGCCGTCAGTTAAGTCCCAATCGCCGTATAACAATGCTTTTTTCTCCCGCTCGTCAAGATTTTCAAGACGTTTAATATAATCAGGGTCGTTTTCCATCAAAAACTTGTTATCGTTAATTTTTGCGGGGATAAATATTCGGGTGGTACCGTTACAGGTGTGCACCGTGTCAGGCATACCTATATCAATAAACCGCGCCTTTACCCAGGAGTGACCTATGCCACCGGGGTTAGTTGCGCTTTTTATGTGTTTTGGAAAGTTGTTCGCGCCTCTGCAACGTGATATAAGGTACGTATACATACTTTCAGTAAAATGCGTAAGCTCGTCAAAACGAATAACGTCATATTCGGCTGACTGATACTTATATACATCATCCTCGTTGTCACAGTATGCAAAGTCGATAAGTGAGCCGTTTTTAAAGGTTCCTGTATGTGCCGAGCTGTTATATGTGTATATCCCGCTCGGGTAAAGACCTCGTGTAGTTCTAATAAGTGATTTTTCAAGCTCGGCAAAAGTACGTCTAAAAATAATTTGCTTTGAGCCGGGGTATTTCAGTGCATATAAAAATGCATCAATAACGTGGCCGTAACTTTTACCACCGCCTGCAGCTCCGCCGTATAATACCTCAAAAGCATCGGCTTTTATAAACGCATTTTGCCTTTTGGTTATTCTAAGGTCCATAGATTACTCAACAACCGTAATATTCACGTCAAAAGGCTTTTGTTGTTCAACCTCGATTTTTTTCTTATCAAGGCCTGCAACCTTAACTATTACATCAAGAGCTTTAGCAGCGCCTTTACTGTCAAAAGTGTAGCGGCCAACCTCACGGTACTCTCCTGTGCCCCTGTCAAATTCCATAACAGGTTCAGCCTGCATACAACGGTTATATATTTGGCTCGCCTTGACAATAATCGAATCAGACGAAATACACAGCGCTTTGCAGTCAAGCTTATACAGTTCAAAAAGCGCAGCTTGTATGTCTTCACGTTGCATCAGCCTGCTGGCTTGAACGTCGGCGCTCTTTTCAGAATACCCGGCAACTCTTGCCGCTTCACCCTGTTTGCCGCAGCTTCTTAGTGCAGTTACAAACTTTTTTTCTTTTGGCGTGAGCTTATTTAAAATTTCAGCAATCTTTTCGTTTTCCACATATAACAACCTTTGGAATAAAATAAAAAAAGGAGTGCTGCTACCGTGCACGTAAAAAAAACGTACACAATAGCAGCCTCCTTTTTGCTTTTGTGACAATTATTATTAAAACTACAACAAACGGACGTTAAACATCCATCACGCACATAATATACCACATACGTTTGATTTTTGCAATAGATTTTGATAAAAAAGTTTACATAATTTTTGAGTTATGTAAACTTAACTGTTTTTAATAGCAAATATACCACACACAGTCAAGGGTCAAAATGAACGGCTTTGCCGCCCTTGACTATGCGTTGTATCTTTGCTGTCTTGCAATTAAGTGGTTTTAAGGCAGATTATGCCTAAAACCACTATACAAACAACAACCCGAAAAAGAGCACAACGTGCCCTATTATTATTTTTATCATTTTTTGCGCGCAGGCGTCCGCACGGCAAACTTATCATTTTTTATCTTTTCGCTGTGTAATATGCCGCAATTTCATTTCTTTACACAGCGCACCATAGTCAAACATAACTATCGATATGTAATCAGCACGGTTAACGTCATTGTTATATACGTTACAAGACAGTATGTTGCCGTCACCGTATGAATTTCTTATCTCTTTTAAATCTTCAATCTGAAAGGCTTTAACCTTTTTTTGAGTTAACTTGTAATCAGAGTCAACAGGTACAGGTTGGCGCAGGTTTTTAGATGCGCACCAGCGTTTTTTAAACAGGTTGCCCTTTGTAACGTACTTGCAAAGTCCCATTATTCCGTCCTCGTCATATTGCAAAGGTTCTATCTCGGTTCTTCCGTAGTACCAAAGAGAACGGATGAGCGAGGTTGCTATGCCTGCGTTTTGCATTATAACGTGAAAATGAGGACGTCCACGCTCTGACCTCTCATAAACCATTATGTATTTCAATTCCTCGCTAAATCTTTTATATAAGCGTTTAACACGTCGTAAAAAGTTTGTTATATCCTTTTTGGCCGCTGTATCGTCTTCCGGCAAACACGACTCTCTATAGTCAAGACCTATTACGTAGTCGTCTTGATTAAAGTTTTCGTGTAATAAGCGCATAAAGTGTTCTTTTGAGTGTTTGTCGTTCAGCTTCTTTTGAACGTCTGATGTCGGGTTGCACTTGGAACGGCGCACTCCCGCTCTTTGATACACAGGAAATATCTCCACGTGCTTGTAATGACCGCACGTGTATACCCGCTCTCTATAAAACATTTTTCTTTGTTCACTCATTTTCTTCTTCCTTTGGTCGTTAAGATAATATTGAATACAAGACCTACAAAGCGCCGACCGACGCTATAGGTTTTTATGCCTGTAAAATGGAAAATCTTGATTATATATAATAAGGATATACATAATCAAGATTTGTTTTTTGTTATTTAGTTTTTTCGTGTTCTGAAACCGAGTCTTTTTTGTATGGCGTTTTGTCTTTCTTCGAATCGTTTTTTCGTTGTGTAAAATTTGCATTTTTCACAACCTTCAACGTTTAAGGCATTGCAACTATCAGTTTCTTTTATGTAAGCAAAGCAATCTTTTTTTGCGTGTTTCATTTTTTAGTCTCTCTTTCGGGGTGTATTATCTCACATCTTTCAGCAAAGAAGGTGTCGAGGTCGTCTTCGTCAGTTTCGTCTTTTGAACAGCTGCCAAGCCAATACACTGCAAATTTACATTTTTCAGTGTTCCACATAACTTTGTAATCACTGCAGCCGCCTTCATCGTCAAAGAACCTACATAAATCGTTTTCGTAAATTTCTTCGCCCTTGCGGTCGTATTTACCGGTAAACTGTGATACTGTTTCGGGAATAACCTCACGCACACCTGAAATAAAATTTCCTTGGCAAATTTCTACCGTTACAATAAAGCCTCTTTTAAGCTTTTCGTTGTAGTAATATGTACCGTAGTGTATTTCGGCACCGCTTTTTTTGTCAACGCCTCTAAATTTAATTGTTCTATTCACATCCGTCACTCCTTCAGCTTTTAACAGTTTTTCGACAAGCTTTTGCGCTTGGCAATCAGTACAGGCTTTTTCGAGTTCTTCCTCGGTTTTACATTTAAAAGGGAATTTACAATATTTATCACAAAACGGCTCTACAAGGGTCTCAAATTGTTCTTGATAACTTTTTTTATTTTTCATTACTCAAAACTCCTTACGTAACACCAGCTTTGCGGCGGGCGTTCCAACTGAATATATCCGTTGCAGGTATCAACCTTGCAGTTTGCGCACAGTTCACTGTTGCCAAGCTTTTTAAATTCGGCGCAGGCAACCTCAAACTCATATAGAGCCTTTGGTATTGTATATAGCTTATAACTATCTATAACCCACGCCCACAGGCCACCGCCTTTTGCATATCGGCGCAGGTCCAATATCTGAAGACACGACATTTTTACAAGCTCGAACTCTCGCTCAAACGAAGAGCCTTTTAAAAGCGACCAATCGTTGTATATGGTGTTTTTAGTTATATATTCCGGGTGGAACATAAACTCGCCAACAATCATACCCCGCTCAATTTCAAAGTCTTCAGGAAGAACTACACGCTTTTGTGTGCAATAAACAAAAGCACGTGCAGGGTCTGATGTAAGCTTCGGCGTGTTTCTTCTTATCTCAGCACCTTTTATACCCTTGAATATAGATACACAATACTCAGGGTGGATGCTTGCCATAATGTCCATTTTGTCAACTCCTTAGTGTTATGTAAAATATAACACTGCAGGGCGGTATGCGCGAAGGAGGGGCGCACACCCACGGGTAGAGCCCTGCAGTCTTATATCCACATAACGTGGATATATTATTTATTCATAATGCGTTTTACAATGTTGTCAATTTCTTTATAACCGTCAGTATTCCATACCATTACCGGCTTACCGTCTTTATCAAATGAGGGATATGTATTTTTGCATATTACTTTCTCTATTTTTGATGTAACCTCTTTGATTGCTTCGGCTTTGGCAGTTTTGCATTGTTCTTCAAATAAATCTCGTTCCCATTTGACTTGCTCATAACAGTTTTTATATTTTCTAACCTCTGCTTTTTGTCGGTTGATGAGGTCGAGCAAATCTTTGAAAAATTTGTAATTTAGGCATTTAAAATTTCCTTTGTTGTAGTAGGGACATTCTTTACACTTGTCTTCCTCACCACAACACTCCAAAGCTTTTATAATCTCGTTATCTGTCATTTTGTTTGTTCCTTTTCATAAACTTTCTTACTTTATGCTTTTCGCTTCGTTTAAGAGGCTTTTTCCATATTATATAAAAAGATAATGCCATTACTCCTCGCCGCCTTTCAAAGCCTGTTCTGCTTCCTCTTTGGTGAGGAATACTGTTTTGCCTATATCTTCTTTTTTGATATACATTCCGTCATAAGTAAAAACGATATTGCCCTTATCTGTTTTTTCAAGATACATTCCGTTTTCTTTCAGTTCGTACATCTCTGGATAGCAACAACCATTAAAAAA
>JAEIGA010002164.1_pt1 | contig 31358 bp, 63 predicted proteins | sample 9270691 | NCBI WGS metagenome assembly JAEIGA01 (sample SAMN17057246, study PRJNA624740) | gut metagenome | biome: biome; isolation source: fecal sample | host: Bos grunniens | place: China: Xizang | collected 2019
AAAATCCTCAATTAGATCAGATTTCGATACATTAAAATAAATCGCTAGTTTCTCAATGTTATTAATACGTGGATATTTCTTACCATTAATCCAATCAGTTAATGTTGAATATGATAGTTCTAAATCATCTGCTATTTCACTTCTGTCTTTACCACTCCTTGCTATATATTTTTTAAGGTTCTTAGAAAGAACGTCTTTATTTGCTACTGTCATTTGTTCACCTCTTTCCTATATATAAGGTACAGTAAAAACGCTAATAATGCAAAAAATATCTCTTAGAGCGTTGACAATTCTATTCTAGGATAGTAATATTTAATCTAGATTAACGCTTTAAGCGTTTTTATTACGCTTTTAGTATAATAAAGGAGTTGAAGTATGTTAAAGTACGAATACGAAAACGCTACTGTATACATAACTAAACCGACTGAAAAACATCTTGATAACATAAAGAAAGCAACGGAAGTTTTCATGAAAAAGATAATAAAGGAGCAAATTCAAAATGGAGATAGAAGACATAGTTACAGAACTAGTAGAAATAATTCTAATGCAAGAAAAAGAACTACAAGATCTGAAAGAAAAGATTAATCGTATAAATAAATACATAGAAGTTTATGAAGAACTTATTAAAGGAGAATAATAAATGGCTACAGTAATTCGTCCAGAGATTTCTGAGAAAAACAAGTATTGGATCGATAAACACAGACACTATGAATTGAAACATTTCTGTTTACAGTATCCAATATGGAAAAGAGAATTAGTTGATATAAATAATTCAAGTATATCTTTATCTACTATTGAAAGATTACCATCTTGTAATCTCCCAGGAGATCCTACAGGTAATAGAGCTGCTATTAAATTATATTATTCAGATAAAATCAATTTAATAGAAAAAATAGCAAAGGAGGCTGATAAGTATTTATATGAATACATCTTAAAAGCTGTAACTGAAGGATATTCATACGTATATCTTAAATCTAGATTAAAAATACCTTGTAGTAGAGATATGTACTATGACAGGTATAGAAAGTTTTTCTGGTTATTAAGTAAGGAAAGAAACTAATAGGAGGAAATTCAAAATGGATAAGAAAAAAGTATTATTAGGAACATTTGCAGTTATTGTAGGAGGTATGGCTGCTAAAACAATTCAAGTTATGATTAAAAATAAGAAAGAAGGATTAGAGGAGGCTGAATAAGCCTCTTTTTTAACGTTTACTGAAAAAACGGCCTTTGAGAATCGATTTTAAGCCTTTTAAAAAATTAAGGAATATAACTTGTTTAAAAAGGGGGTAAAAACGGCTGAAATCAATCCTCATGCGTATACGTTGAAATCGGCTATTTTTGGGGTATTTTAAGGTCATTTTCGCGCTAAAAACAGTTCCTTTAATGGAAAAATAACAATAAGGAGTGGTTTATCATGACAATTAAAAAAGGTTTAAAAACTGTTGGATCATTTGTTATGGATGTATTGGAAATAATAAGTCCAGTAGTAGTTACAGGATTATTTTTAACAAAACCATCTATGTACAAACCGATTGTTAAATATAGCGATGTAATAGTTGCTGTTAATGACAGTGGTATGTGGTCAGATGATAAAGTTAAAGTAATTTCTGAATTACCGATGGGACAAAATTCTGAGTTCTATAAAGCAGTGATTTATGTAATTAAATCTTCATTATTGCCATCTGATAAAGCAAATCTAATTTTAGAAATGTATAAAAAGGTAGGGTCCTAACATGGACTCTTCTTTTTGTTTTCGCGGTTTAAACATACCCTATAATGAAAGAGTGAATAAGCGAACATAAGAACGACAAATCGTAAGATGTGAACGTCTATGCATTCGCAAGAATGAGGGAACGCATATCACACGCTCTTTTATTTTTCGCGCTAAAAACAGGTCCTATAGTGAGAAACTAATATAATTTTTAGGGGGTTTTAACCATGAGAAAATTTTTATTAGTTACACTATTAGGAATGGTATTAGCAATGAATTTATATGGAATTATAACTAAAGTAATATCTGAATATGAAGCAAAAGAAGTAGAAGAGAATTATAAAGGTTATACAGTTGTTTATATGGAGTAGCTTATGCTATTCCTTTTATTTTTCGCGTAAAAAACACTCACTATAATGAAAAAATATATAGGAGGTTTTTATTATGATTAAATTGTTAGACAGATTCACAATTAAAAGACATTATTTTGTAGTAAAGGAGAATGACTTGATTGAAACAATGAAGATGCTTAACACAGCTTTATTTAACGGTTATTTTAAAGGAGGTATGAACGTTAAAAAGGGTGATGAGAAAGAATGGCACATTCAAGTAAATTTAACAAAAAATCAATGGGAAGCTTTATTAGTGGAGTGTAAAAATAAGAAGTATCAATTAGTAATTAAAGACGATCCAGATAGAATGTATTTTAATAAAGTTAAAGAGGTTAAAGAGTCTTAATGACTCTTTCCTTTTTGCTTTCGCGAAAAAAACAAAGCATATAATAGAAAAATATTAAAAGGAGTTGTTTATTATGTTAAAAAGAAATTATATGATTAGTGGAATCGATCAAGGGAGAGCAGAAGTATGGTATAGAGGATTCAAAGATTATGTAAAGTTTTATGAGGATTCAAGAACTGGTACATATTTGATGAAAATACCTTTAACAATATTTGAAGCTATTCGAGTAAGAATAGGATTGATTGGATATAACTTTGGACATAAATGTAATTTAAAAATGAGTAAATGTAAAGGTCAGAGATATAGAGTCTAACAAGGACTCTATTTTCTTTTTCCGTACGTAGGTTACAGTCATTAATGTTATTTTAATAAAGTAACAATGTTATAAAAAATCAAAATGGAAAGGAGGAAACATGGAGTTTATATTTTTAACAGGAGGTATACTGTTAGGCACTGCAGTAACCAAATTAGTTGACAGACGACATAAAACAATTGGTGTTATTGAGGTTGACCACAGAAATAACTTATGCAAATGTCGCATAACCAGTAATGAATTAGATAATAACAGAATTAAAAAAGTAGTATTTAATGTTAAACACAATGTGGATCTTTCGCGAGAAGAACAAATACTTTAATGAGAACGTATGTTCACTATAACTAAGGAGGTAAAATAATATGAATGAAATTAGGGAAGCCTTATGGAAAGATTACAAAGCAGTAAGTGGTCTTATTGAAAGTCTAGATGTTACGTCAGACGGGTATCAAAAAGCATTAGAAGAGAGAGATCAGTTGAGAAACGAATTGATCAGGTTGGAACAGATTAGTCAGGAGAAAGATATTAAGATTTCTCAGATTGAATCTGAAGACAAGCGTGAGAAGGTTCGTAATGGAATAACGATTGGAACTTTTGTGGTGTCTACTGGTATATCTGTATACGCAATAGCTAAAACATTCAAGTTTGATCAGGTAGCAACAGTAACAAGCACATTAGGTAGAAATATTTTAAATGGAGTTGTACCGAAAATGTTAAAGCGATAATTAGTCTCAAAATGGAGGTATCTTATGATACTTTCATTTTTGTTTTTAAGGAGTAATAATGCGATATCATCATGAAAAACCTGAATTATATAGATCTATTTATGGAGAAGTTTATATTTGTGACCACCCTGTATATGATAGATGTACTTTATTCAAAATAGGTAAAAAAGGGTTGGCAGTAATACAACAAAGATATAATGTACATACAAAATCGACTAGATGGACTGATATAGATCCCTGGTTGACTGATGTATTATATTTACATGAAAATTTTAAGAAGTTTTTTGACGAACGTGCTGGTAAGTGTGAGGACGGCCTATATCCTACTGTATCAATAAGACAAATAATGTGGGCCTTAAAGTTAAAACCTATTAAGAGAGAACGTTGGGAAACTTGCTTTGACAGACGGAACATTTAATATTCGCGAAAATTACAACCCCTATAATGAGAAAATTATTAGGAGGTTTTTATTATGTTTTTATTTATAATCTTATTATTAATTTTATTATTGTTAGCAGGTTTTATTATTCTAACGCTTAGTATATTTGGAGCAGGAAGTATAATAGTATTTGGTGATGTTATAATATGTATTTTAATAGTATGTTGGATAATTAAGAAAATATTCTTTAAATAAGAAAAAAGAGAGGTATCTTGTGATGCTTCTCTTTATTTTTTACAAAAAATATATAGAAAGGAGAAATATATTATGAATAAAGCACAAATGTTTTTAAGGAGGCATTCATCTACAATTCTTACAGTTGTTGGATCAGCAGGTGTTGTAACAACAGCAGTATTAGCTGTAAAAGCTACTCCTAAAGCTTTAGAGCTTATTGAAGAAGAAAAAAACAGACAAAATAGAGAATTATTTTTAGACGCTTTATCTAATGATTGGGAAATGTGTTCACAAATAGACAAACTCAAACCATTAGAAGTGGTTAAAGTTGCCTGGAAACCATATATTCCAGCAGCAGTTACTGGTTTATCTACAATTGCTTGTATATTTGGAGCTAATTATTTAAATGCTAGAAAACAAGCTACTTTGATGTCTGCATATGCAGTATTAGATAGTGCATTTAAGGAATATCGTGAAAAAACTAAAGAATTGTATAGCGACAATCTCATTGATCAAGAAATTGTTAAATCTAAATTTGATAAAAGTATGGTATTAGATAGTAATAAAGAGTTATTCTATGACATGCAATCTATGCAATATTTTGAGTCAACAATGGAAGAAGTGGAACAAGCCGAAGATATATTTAATCAAAACTTCACATCAAGTGATTCTGCTTATTTAAATGAATTCTTAGAACTTCTTGATATTCCTCTTGTGGACTTTGGATACGACATAGGTTGGTGTTCACAAGCTGGAGAGATGAAGTTCATACATGACAAAATTGTGTTAGAAGATGGTTTAGAATGTACGATTATAACAATGGATTATCCACCATCTTTACAATATAATTGTTAAATCGCTAAAAAAACAAAGCCTTTAACGAGAGAGGAGGAATCGGAATGCTAAAGAAAATTAATCCAAAATCATTGGTTGGTGTATTATTTGCAGTAGGTGCTGGTGTTGCGGCGTTCTTTACTGAAATTGATAGCCAAAAGAAAGACAAAAAGATTAAAGAAATGGAAAATCGTATTACAAATCTTGAACAAAAAGGGGCTAAATAAGCCTCTTTATTTTATTTATATTTGAAAGGAGAATAAACGATGAATAGTAAATTAACAAATTTCTTTAAATCAACTAGAAGTTTTATAGGGAAACATAGCCCTGAAATTCTTACTGGAGTTGGTGTAACAGGAATGGTTACTACAGCAGTATTAGCTGTAAAAGCTACTCCTAAAGCTTTAATTCTTATTGAAGATAAAAAAGAAGAGCTTGAAACAGACAAATTAACTGTAGTAGAAACAGTAAAAGCAGCTTGGAAACCATATATTCCAGCAGCAGTACTTTGCGTAGCTTCAGCTTCTTGTATTATTGGTGCAAGTGCTGTAAATGCTAAACGAAATGCAGCATTAGCAACAGCTTATGCAATTTCTGAAAGAACATTAGTGAGATATCGAGACAAAGTTATTGATACTCTTGGTGAGAAAAAAGAAAAAGAAATTAGAGAAAAGATATCTCAAGATAAAGTAAACGAAAATAAAGTCTCAAATTCACAAGTTATTGTAACATCAAAAGGCAATACTTTGTGTATGGATACTATATCTGGACGATATTTTAAATCTGATCTTGATAAAATCAGAAAAGTAGTAAATGAACTTAATAGACAAATGTTACATCAAAACTATGTTTCATTAGACGAGTTCTATTATGCTCTTGGGCTAGATACTATAAAAAATGGTAGTCTTTTAGGCTGGAATATTGATGATGGGCTTATAGATTTAGAATTTGACACTTGTCTAGCTGAAAATGATGAACCATGTGTGGTTATTGATTATTCAGTATCACCAAAATATGATTTTGATAAGTTATTTTAATTCGCGTAAAAAACACACGCTATAATGAGAAAAATTTTAAGGAGGTTTTTATTATGTCAGTAAAAGACGAACAAACAAAAAATTTAGAAGAAATGGTTGTAGTTAATCAAAACGAAGCTACAGAAATGGTTGATGATAAGGAGGCGAAAAAAGCTAAATTGAAGAACACAGGTAAAAAAGTATTAAAAGTTGCAGGTGTTGCAGCAGTTGGTGTTATCGGTTACTTATTAGGATCTAAAGCTAGTAAAAAATGTGACTATGATGATTCTGAATATGTTGACGTTATTGATTCTGATGAAGAATAATCGAAAATTTACAAGGGAGAGAGGTATCTTATGGTGCTTCTCTTTTTGTTTTTAATTTGATCAAAAGATTAGTTATTTGAAAGGAGAATTAATAATGGAAGACTACAGACCAAACTCAAATCGCTTTAAGGAGGAGCAAAAATCTAAGGAGCGAGAGAAAAAAGTAGAAAAAGTTGTAACTGGAAAAGTTATTACTAGAAAACCAAGTAAATTACGTAAGTTTACGAACGAATTTATATCTGAAGATGCTAAGAATGTTAAATCTTATGTATTTGGAGAAGTTTTAATCCCAGCTGTTAAGAAAGCTATTTCAGATATTGTAACAGATGGTATTGACATGATTCTTTATGGAGAGTCAAGAAAAGGTGGTAAACGATCTACAGCGGATCGAGTATCTTATAGAAATTACTATGATAATGATCATAATTCATCAAGATATTCTAGAGCAGCTGTATCTTCTGGTTATTCTTTCGATGATATTATTCTAACAAATCGTGGAGAAGCAGAAGATGTATTAGCAAGAATGGATGAAATTATGGACACTTATGGTTTAGTACGTGTAGCGGATCTAAACGATCTAATAGGTAAAACAGGTACTTATACAGACAATAAGTACGGTTGGACAAATATTCGTAATGCGGAAATTGTTCGTGTAAGAGAAGGCTATTGGATCAAAATGCCTAGAGCAGTACCAATCGATTAAGGAGGTAATTATGGACTCAACACATTTAAAAAATGAAAATTACGAATGTGATGATAAATTGGTATCTCATCCAGATCATTACAAAACAAAATCGGGCCTTGAGACAATTAATGTTATTGAGGCTTTTACTGCTGATCTTGAAGGGATGGAAGCTGTAGATACTAGTCAAATATTAAAATATATTTGTCGTTGGAAAAAGAAAAATGGTCTTCAAGATTTGAATAAAGCAATGTGGTATTTAACACATTTAATTAATTATGTTAAGAAAAAAGAAGACAGGAGGTAATATGGTAGGAGAAGTAGAGATTATATTTGACACATTTGATGAAGCAATGACTGTTCATAGAAAAGCATTTGAGATGCTTAAAAAAACTGGTTTTATAACTTATGCAGACTTACTTTATATAGCTCAAAATGATCAAGATGCAGTATATCCAGATAAATATTATCAACATGGTTGGTATAATCTTTTTTATGCCAAAGTTGAACCTTGTGAAGATTGTGTCAATGGTGAATGGGTGTTAAAAATGCCTAAAATAAAATCATTAAAAGAAAAGAAAATGATTATTAAATATAAAAAAGAAAAGGAGATTGAATAAAATGAGAACTGAATTTATAGCAAAAGCTAGTAGACTAGTTGGTAAAGCTGGTTTACAACTTAAAAAACATAGTCCTGAAATTCTTATGGCAGCAGGTGTTGTTGGAACAGTAGCAAGTACTGTATTAGCTTGTAAAGCTACAAGAAAAGTAGATGCTATTCTAGAAGAAAAAAACAAAACTATCGATGCTATTCATACATGCCTTGAAGAAGGTAATGTAGATTATACAGAAGAAGATAGTAAAAAAGACTTAACTATCACATATGCACAAACAGGAGTTAAATTAGTTAAATTATATGCTCCAGCTGTAGCACTTGGTGCTTTATCAATTACAAGTATCGTAGCAGGACACCATATTCTTAAAAAGAGAAACGTTGCATTAGCAGCTGCATACGCTGTTGTAGACAAAGGTTTTAAAGATTATCGTGGTCGTGTGATTGAACGTTTTGGAGAAGAACTTGATAAAGAATTACGTTATAATATTAAAGCAAAAGAAATTGAAGAAGTAGTTAAAAATGAAGATGGTACAGAAAGTATTGAAAAGAAAGTAGTAAACTCTATTGAAAATGGTTCTATTGTTGGACAAAGCGAATATGCAAGATTCTTTGACGAATTATGTCCAGATTGGCAAAAAGATCCTGAATATAATTTAATGTTCTTAAGAAGACAACAAGATTATGCTAACGAAATTCTTAAGTCAAAAGGACATTTATTCTTAAATGATGTATACGTTATGTTAGGTATTCCTAAATCTCAAGCTGGACAAGTTGTAGGTTGGATTTATGACGAAAAGAATCCTAATGGTGATAACTATGTTGACTTTGGTATTTATGATGTAAAAAACGAAGATAAACGCGCATTTGTAAATGGTTACGAACGTAGCATTCTATTAGACTTCAACGTAGATGGAGTTATTTACGATTTAATTTGAGGAGGTCTAGATAGTCCGCTATCTGGTAACTATTATCATGACATATGTAATTTCCCTTGTTTCTTTATATAGATTCAAGGGATTTTATTTATGGAAAGGAGAATGTCTATGACTGGAAGAGATCTAATTATTTATATTTTAGAGAACCACTTAGAAGACGAACCAGTGTTTAAGGACGGTAAACTATTAGGGTTTATGACAGTTGACGAAGCTGCTGTACAATTTGATGTTGGACCAGAAACTATTAAAGCTTGGATTGCATTAGATTATATTCCGCACATTATGATCGGAGAAGAATTTTATATTTCAGCCAAACTCGTGCAAGAACTATCTAAGGGAGTTGTGTAATATGAAATTTATGTCTTACACATTAACAGTTTTAGCAAGTTTATGTTTTGTAAGTGGACTATTTATATTATCCAGTGAAGGAGATAATGAATATGGAACGACTCGAAATAGTATTTGAAATATTTGATAACATAGTAGATACAAAAAGAAAACGACACATTTTAGGTGGTATTCTCATGAGCGTTTCATTATTATTCGGTGGTTTAGCAATCACTGTAGTAACAGTTAAAAAAGAGGAGGAGATAGATATTTATGAATAAAGTATTTATGTTTGCGTTAGGAGCGGCTGTTGGTTCGCTTGTAACATGGAAAATAGTAGAAGAAAAGTATAAAAGAATAGCAGATGAAGAAATTGAGTCTGTTGTAGAACAATTTAATGAAAGATACAATGAATTATTTGAAAACGATGTAAAAGAAGTTGTAGAGAAAGAAGAGGACTATGTGGCAGAGGATGTTCCTTGGAGTTCAGATGAAGAAAAAGAAGAATATGAACAACAAGCAGAGGAGTATTCTGTTAAAACAGAACCAGTAAAAGAATATATAGCACCATATGTTATTTCACCAGAGGAATTTGGAGAGTTTGGAAATACACAAAGAACATTAACATATTACTCAGATTATGTATTAGCAGACGAAGACGATTGTATGATATGCGATCCAGAAGCTTTAGTTGGTGATGCATTAGATCACTTCGGAGAATACGAAGAGGATTCAGTACATGTTAGAGATGAAAATATCGAATGCGATTACGAAATATTAAAGAGTGAAAAAACATTCGGTGAAATCTATAAGGGGGATAATTAATGGCATTCTATTTTAATGAGTATCAGGTTAAAAATGATTATTTTGAATGGCTATATAATTATGTTTGTAAAGGTAGAGTAAATGTTAATGTTTCTTATAAGAAACTGTTTATGTTATTACATGATAGAGAATTTATATTTCCTATTCAAGATGATATTAACAGAGCCAAAGACGGGGCTGACCTGAGATATCGATTTGCCATGATTACCGATGATGAACGTATAACTGATATTTTAGACGGACCTTGTAGTGTATTAGAAATGATGGTAGCTTTAGCAATCAGATGTGAAGAAACTATTATGGATGATACAAGGTACGGAGATCGAACAAGTCAATGGTTCTGGAGTATGTTATCTAATATAGGTATCAGCTTTATGACGGACGATAGATTTGATATAAAACTAGCAGAAGAGAGAATTTATAATTTTGTAACTAGACAATATGAACCTGATGGTAGAGGAGGTCTATTTCACATTAGGGGCTGTAGGGAAGATTTACGAAAGGTAGATATTTGGACTCAACTTTGTTGGTATTTAGATAATTTTGCATAGAAAGGAGAATGGAATGATTAGATTAATGATGTATAAGATATTTGAAAATAGTACTAAACTTGAAACAATGGTAACACAAATTGATAAGAAAAAATTAGCAAGATCTTTATTTATATTTACAACAATATACACAATGTCGAGAGTAGTTAAACAACATGAACAACGAATTAACGATCTTGAGACAGAACTTAAGGAGATGAAGTCGAAAGGAGAATAAGATATGGTGGATTTTTTAGTCATATCGTCGCGCACTACAAAAAAGGGTGTTGAACTATATCCCACATTTAGACTATATCCTAAATCTCAAGATTTGATGATTCGTGGTGGTGATTTCTATGCAGTATGGATCGAAGAACTTGGCCTATGGTCTACAAATGAAGATGATGCTTTATCTATAATCGATGCAGAATTAAGAAAAGCAGTTGATGAATACCGAGAAAAATATGATGAAGAACGTATAACAGCTGCATACACTTGGGATTCATCATCAGGTTCAATTGATGCATGGCATAAATATTGTCAAAAACAAAAACGTGATTCATTTGTGATGTTAGATGAAATATTAGCATTTTCAAATACTGAAATCACCAAGAAGGACTATGTAAGTAAAAGGCTTCCCTATCCTCTTGAGAAAGGTAGTATATCTGCATATGACAAGATAATATCTACTTTATATTCTGAAGAGGAGCGCCATAAATTAGAATGGGCTATAGGATCTATTGTAACTGGAGATTCAAAAGACATTCAAAAATTCATGGTCCTTTATGGTGCAGCAGGTACAGGTAAATCAACTATCTTAAATATTATCCAACAATTATTTGAGGGTTACTATGCAGTTTTCGATGCAAAAGCATTGGGATCTGCTAGTGACTCTTTTGCTTTAGAGCCATTTAAAACGAATCCACTTGTGGCTATTCAACATGATGGTGATTTATCTAGGATTGAAGATAATACTAGACTGAATAGTTTAGTTTCACATGAGCTTATGACAGTTAATGAAAAACATAAAGGTATATATTCTAACAGATTTAAATGTTTCTTATTTATGGGAACTAATAAACCTGTAAAAATTACAGATGCTAAATCAGGTCTTATAAGAAGGTTAATTGATGTAACACCATCTGGAAACAAATTAGATTTTAGAGAATATAGAAGACTTATGAAACAAGTTAACTTTGAATTAGGTGCAATCGCATATCATTGCAAAGAAGTATATTTAGAAAACCCAGGTGCATATGACAATTATATGCCTACATCAATGATGGGTGCTTCTAATGATTTCTATAACTTTATATTTGATTCATACCATGTGTTTAAAAAAGAAGACGGTACAACTCTAAAAGCTGCATGGGAAATGTATAAGAATTATTGTGATGATGCTAAAGTACCTTATCCGTATCCACAAAGAGTTTTTAAAGAAGAATTAAAAAACTATTTTAAAGAATATAGTGATAGATTTAATCTCGATGATGGTACAAAAGCTAGAAGTTATTACAGTGGTTTCAAGACTGATATTTTCGAAACTGAAAAAAAGCCCAGGGTAAAAAAATCGAAAAACGTTTCAAATTTAATAGAGTTTAAAGAACAAGATTCTATATTTGATAAAGAATGCAGTGATTGTCTTGCACAATATGCATCTGTAAAAGAAACACCAAGTAAAAAATGGGATGATGTTAAAACAACATTAGAAAAAATAGACACATCTAAAACACATTATGTCAAAATACCTGAAAATCATATTGTTATTGACTTTGATATTAAGGATGAGGACGGTAATAAATCATTTGAAAAGAATCTCGAAGCAGCTAGTAAATGGCCGTCTACTTACGCAGAGTTATCTAAGAGTGGTAATGGTATTCACCTACATTATATTTATACAGGTGATGTTACCAAACTTAGTAGAGTGTATGCAGACAATATTGAGATTAAGGTATTTACAGGTAAGAGTTCACTTCGAAGGAGACTAACGAAATGTAATGATTTACCTATAAAAACAATTAGTTCTGGCTTGCCAGTGAAAGGAGAAAAAAAGATGGTAGGCGCTGATGTAATTAAAAGCGAAAAAGGTCTTAGACAGATGATCAAGAGAAATCTTGAAAAAGAATTTCATCCTGGGACCAAACCAAGCGTCGACTTTATCTACAAGATATTAGAAGATGCTTACGAAAGAGGAATGAAATACGATCTTTCGGACATGAAAAATGAAATATATGCATTCGCTATGAACAGTACTAACCAGGCAGATTATTGTATTAAACTTGTGGGGCAAATGCATTTTAAATCTGAAGAACCATCAGAATCTGTTAAAATAGTATTAGATAAAATTATATTTTACGATATTGAGGTATTTCCTAACTTATTCTTAGTTAACTGGAAAGTACAAGGTGAGGGTAATAAAGTAGTAAGAATGATCAACCCTTCACCAACAGATATTGAGGAATTACTTCAATATAAAATAGTAGGATTCAACTGTAGACGTTATGACAACCATATAATCTATGCAAGATTAATGGGATATACGAACGAACAATTATATAACTTATCACAAAGAATTATTAATGGAGACAAAAATGCATTCTTTGGAGAAGCTTATAATTTGTCGTATACGGACGTTTATGATTTTGCTGCTACTAAACAATCTTTAAAGAAATGGGAAGTAGAGCTTGATATTCACCATCAAGAATTAGGATTACCATGGGATCAACCAGTACCTGAAGAAAGATGGGCAGAAGTTGCAGAATATTGTGATAATGACGTTATTGCAACAGAAGCAGTATTTAACCATTTACAAGGTGACTGGACAGCTAGACAAATCCTAGCCGAATTAGCAGGAATGACTGTTAATGATACTACAAACTCATTAACTACTAGAATTATCTTTGGTAGAGAAAAGAAACCTAACCTTGTTTACACAGATTTAGCTACAGGAGAACAAACGGATGGTACAAAGAGAACGGATATTATTAATGCTTTCCCAGGCTACGAATATATAGATGGAAGAAACATGTATCGAGGTACTAATCTAGGTTTGGGTGGATATGTATATGCTGAACCTGGTATGTATAGCAATGTAGCATTATTGGATATTGCTTCTCTACATCCAAACTCTATAAGAGCAATGAATTGTTTCGGTGATTATACTAAAAACTTCACTGATATTTTGGATGCACGTATAGCGATTAAACATAAAGACTTTGACTTTGCTAGAACCATGCTAGATGGTAAATTAGCTCCGTTCTTAGATGATGAAAGCAAGGCTAAAGATTTGGCACAGGCATTGAAGATAGCGATCAACTCAGTTTATGGACTTACAGCTGCTAACTTTGATAATCCATTTAGGGATATTCGTAACAAGAATAATATTGTGGCACTTCGTGGAGCTTTATTCATGAGAACTTTACAAGATGAGGTTGTATCAAGAGGATTTAAAGTTTGTCATATTAAGACAGATTCAATCAAAATACCTGATGCTACACCTGACATTATAGAGTTCTGTATGGAGTTTGCTAAGAAATATGGATACACATTTGAACACGAGGCTACTTATGAAAAGATGTGTCTTGTTAATGATGCTGTTTACATTGCTAAGTATAAAGATGGGGATTGGACTGCAACAGGTACACAATTCCAAATTCCATATGTATTCAAGACACTATTTAGTAAAGAACCTATCGAGTTTAAGGATATGTGTGAAGTTAAGTCAGTTACTACAGCTTTATATTTAGATATGAATGAAACACTTCCTGATGTATCTGATGCAGAAAAAGAATTAGCAAAAGCTGAAACACAATATAAGAAACAGCTTATATCTGAAGAAGAATGGAATAAAAAATATGACGTTCTTAGTAAATTAATAGCGATAGGACATGATTACAAATTCATAGGAAAGGTTGGTAACTTCTGTCCAATTATGCCAGGTAAAGGTGGTGGTTTACTTACTAGAGAAAAAGATGGTAAGTACTATGCAGCTACTGGATCTAAAGGTTACAGATGGTTAGAATCTGAAATGGTTAGGGATACGAACGAGGAGTTTATTGACAGATCATACTACAATGCTTTAGTAGATGCTGCTGTAGAAACTATATCTCAATATGGTGATTTCGAATGGTTTGTTTCGAACGATCCTTGTATATCAGAAGAAAAACCAAGAGAACCATATCCACCATGTGGCGATCATAAATATGAGACTTGCTTTGACTGTCCTAAGTTTGATACTAACGAATGTAAGATAGGATATTGTCTAGATAACTATTTGGTTAAAAAATAAAAAGAAAAGGTGTGGATCATGATGAATGGTTTAATAAAAAGCACACAGTTATTTGTAAAACGGAATGCATCAACAATTTTGACAGTTGTAGGGGGTGCAGGAGTAGTTACAACAACTGTACTTGCCATCAAAGCTACACCAAAAGCAGTAACATTATTAGAAAATGCAGAAAAAGAAAAAGGTGAGAATTTAACTAAATTAGAAAAAGTTAAAGTAGCAGCTCCAGTTTATATTCCTATGGTTGTATCTGGAGTAACTACACTCGCTTGTATTTTTGGAGCAAACATGCTTAACAAACGCCAACAAGCTTCCCTAATGAGCGCTTATGCTTTACTAGATAATTCTTATAAAGAGTACAAGAAGAAAGTAGAAGAATTATATGGTGAAGAAGCTACTAAAACTATTGATGAAAAAATCGCAGAAGATAATTACAAAAAGACTGAAGTTAAAGACGATGAAGTATTGTTCTATGATTACTTTTCTGGACAATTCTTCAAATCTACTTTAACAAAAGTGGCACAGGCCGAATACCAATTAAACCGTGATATTCATATGCGAGGTTGGGCTGAACTAAACGAATTTTACGAACGTTTAGGTATTGACGACTTTGAACAATATGGAGCATTAGGATGGGCTGAAGGCGGTAACTATGAAATGTATTGGCAAGCATGGGTTGACTTCAATCACAATAAAATCACTATGGATGATGGAACAGAGTATATTGCTATTACTTTCTTCCAAGAACCATACGTGGGTTACGAAGAATATTGATATTATTCAAAATATATTAAAAGAAAAGGAGATTAAAAGTATGAAAATTGATTTTGTTAGAGGTATTTTACAAATTGAAGATGCAAGAATTATTTACAGAAACTTTGCTGGAAGAGGAGATAAATATAATAGAGAAGGAGATAGAAACTTTGCGGTTATTATCCCTACTGAAGAAATTAAGGATATATTAGTTGAAAATGGATGGAATGTTAAAATCAAACCGCCTCGTGATGAAGATGATTCACCATTTATGTTCTTACCAGTAAAAATTAAATTCAATAGCAGAGGACCAGCTGCTTATGTTGCTTCAGGAACTTCATATCAAAGATTAAATGAAGATACAATCTATATGTTAGATGAGATTGATATTGCTAGTGTTGATATGGATCTTAGACCATATGATTGGGAAGTTAACGGTAAGACTGGTAGAACAGCATATTTACAAGCTATCAATGTAGTACAAAATGTTGACAGATTTGGAGCTATGTATGCTGCTAATGCAGGTGAATAATATGAAATTTAAAGAATTTAAAAGGTGGTGTAATGATAGAGCATTCGATGGATGCTGGGGTTCTATAGAAGCGCTAAGTTGTATTTCTATAATGGAAACTATAAATCAAAAACCATTTTGGAAACGAGAAAAAATATGGAAAGACGTTTATGAAGCTAGTGTTGTAAATCACATCATAAACCCGATTAATAAAATGATTAAAGAAAGAGGTTTGTCAACAAATCCATCTTTAATGATAATTGATTGTTAACAAATAGAGGCCTGTCTACGGACGGGTCTTTATTTATATTTAGAAAGGAGAATAGGTATGTATAGTGGTGACGAAATAAGAATGTATTTGAGTAATATTTTACAATACAACAAAGGTATGATCGATGACTTTGAAATAAAATATAACCCTCGGTGAATTACCAATATTGAGGTGTACAGTAACAGCGCCTTATAGAGATGGTATGATACTTGCTGCTCGTGGAAACGGTAAAAGTTTTTACGAAAGTAGAAAATGGAAAGAACTTTTAAACTATAAATACGGATGCGCTATTCAAAACGTTATATTTAACGATCCAGCAACGATAGTATTCTGGAGCGATGGCACTAAAACAGTAGTTAAATGTGATGACTATGAAATATTTGATCCTGAAAAAGGATTAGCTATGGCGGTTGCTAAGAAATTCTTAGGAACTGGTCAAACACATGGTAACTATTATGAGGTATTTAAAAAATGGATACCTAAAGATGATGTAGAATATGAACCAATTGATTTTGATGAGGGCTTAAAAATTTTAAGTGATGCTGTAAATAAATTAAATGAAAAATTTAAAACACCAACAGAAGAAGACAGAAAGGATTGATATTTATGGCTCGGTTAATAGTTAGCAACAAATGTTGGATTTGCGGAGATAGTGTTGAGATAGTACCTGACAATATTTTGAGAAAACAGCCTCATGAACATAACACTGAATTTGTTGTGACACATTTAGGACGTAAACAATACCTTCATACAAAATGTTGGTATGGAATGATCGAGAAACAGAAGCAACTCGATGGTTTGGAACAAACCTGATAGAGTCAAAAGAAAGGAGAAGTAAATGTTTAAGCTATTTAAATCAGTTGATCAAAAATTTAGAGATATAGGATTTATGAAAATGAAAGATAACGAACTTGTTGTTACTTATGAAAGATGGAACGATAAATATAATTACATGCAAGTATTAGATATTTGTCATAAAAAGAGTGGTAGACACATTGTACAATCTTATGACAAAAACTTATTCGATACTAAAGGAATAGGTAATACAGGCGTTGGTCTAACTTATTATGAAACTAAATTAGCTTTGAAAAAGATGAAACAGAAAAAATGGAAATCTAAATAATAAAAGACCTGGCCTAGTCGCTGGGTCTTATTTATATTTACTAAAAAACTAACTAGGAGATGACTAATCATGGGTAACAGAGCAATCGTTAAACCAGAAGGAAAAAACATCGGAGTATATTTACATTGGAATGGTGGGGTTGATAGTGTTACCGCGTTTCTTAAGTATTGTGAATTGAGAGGCTTTAGAAGTTTTTCAGATGATTCTTATGGAATTGCTAGATTCTGTCAAGTGGTAGGTAACTTCTTCGGAGGCGATCTATCTATTGGTGTAGAAACTGATATAGGTGAAACTGAAGCAGATGCTGAATGGATGGACAACGGTATTTATATCGTCAAAGATTGGGAGATTGTACGTCGTATTGGTGGTTATGAAGGACGAGAAGGGTACGCTCTAGACGATATGTTGAAAGCAATTGATGTTAAACAACCACTGGCGGAGCGACTTGGAGATTTCTTAGACGGAGTAGAGACTGATATTTCTGATATTAAAATTGGAGACAAAGTATTTGTTCAGTCTATTAGAGGAAACTATGAAAAATTTGAAGTAGTTGGTATTGGTGAAGATAAGGTTGTGAACGGACGGAATGTCAAAGGTATTCCATATGTAGATAAATGGGGCAGTGGTCCAAATAACCCTAATAATTATATTTGGAATAAAGCTAGAGTATGGAAAGGAGAAAAAGAATGAACTTTTTTGTGAAAGGAATGATAATGGCTGCATTGATATTTGTAGGTGCAGCATTTATCAGTTGGATTCTAACTTGTCGGAGTTATTAAACTTATAACTTTGTGCTTTGGTTGGAATTTCAGCTGGGGAATAGCAACTGGTTTATGGCTTATATGGTGGATATTAAAAAGTATATTTGGTAAAGGAGGTAATAAATGAGCGAAAAATACGATGAATATATTAGAGAACATAAAGCAAATGTTTTTAAAGCTTTTCAATGGTTAGAACAAAACTTACCAGAGATATTTCCTGATGAAGAATTTAAAGCAACTTGTAGATATCAATGTGAATTTAATCACGATAAATCTAAAGACAATACAGATGAGTATGAAGCATATGATAAATATTTCTATGGAAACAGATCTTATGAAGCTCAACAAGAGTTTAATAAAGCATGGTTAAGACATATTCATAGAAACTATCATCATTGGCAACATTGGGTATTAATTAATGATGATCCAGAAGAAGATATGAAAATTCTTGATATGCCTGATGTTTACATTATTGAAATGATTTGCGATTGGTGGAGTTTCTCTTGGAAGAAGGGTAAATTAGATGAAATATTTAATTGGTATAACGATCATAAGGATTATATGAAATTAAGTGAGTATACTCGTAAAACAGTTGAAAGAATTCTTGGTGATATGCAAGATAAAATAAGAGGAACTGTGGATGATGCGGATGAAGGAAAATAAAAAACCATTCTTATATGATTATCAGATGGATGCTGTTAATAATATGAAAAATGGTTGTATATTGAACGGAGGGGTCGGTTCTGGGAAATCCAGGACGGCCCTTTATTATTATTTTAAAGAACAGGGTGGTAGTATCAATCCAGACTACAAACCTATGAGGGTTAAACCGAGACCTAAAGACCTATACATTATAACAACAGCCCGAAAAAGAGATACGCTGGAATGGGAAGGTGAGTTATCACATTTCCTTTTAAGTGTCGATGAAAAACAGACAAAACGATATGGTAATAAGATTGTAATAGACAGTTGGAATAACGTTAAGAAATATGCAGAAGTGAAAGAGGCATTCTTTATATTTGATGAACAAAGAGTTGTAGGATATGGTGCTTGGACAAAAGCTTTCTTAAAGATTGCTAAAGTGAATAATTGGATTCTTCTATCAGCAACTCCTGGTGATACTTGGAGTGATTATATTCCTGTATTTATAGCAAATGGTTTCTATCGAAACAAAACAGAGTTTTTAAGAGAACATGCTGTATTTGCTAGGTATAGTAAATATCCTAAAATAGAACGTTATATTAGCACTGGACGATTGATCAAATATAGAAATAGTATATTGATCGATATGGATTTCAAACGAGAAACGATAGCACATCATGAGGATATTTATGTGAGGTATGACACAACCAAATATAGAGAAGCTGGTAGAACTAGATGGAATCCTTATACCAATGAACCAATCGAACAAGCCAGTGGTCTTTGTTATGTTTGGAGAAGGATTGTAAATGAATCTGAATTTAGGGTTGCAGCTCTTTTAGAGTTAATAGAGAAGACACCTAAAGCTATTATATTTTACAACTTTGATTATGAACTGGATATTTTAATGCACCTTCCTTATGGTAACGATGTAACAGTCGCACAATGGAACGGTCATAAGCATGAACCAGTGCCGGATACGGATAAGTGGATATATTTAGTTCAGTACACTGCTGGGTGTGAAGGATGGAACTGTATACAGACGGACACTATTATATTTTACAGTCAAAACTATTCTTATAAAGTTATGGCTCAAGCTTCTGGAAGAATAGATAGACTTAACACACCATATACAGATTTATATTATTACCATTTGAAAAGCAGAAGCGGAATAGACTTAGCTATATCTAGAGCATTGAGTGAAAAGAAAAACTTCAATGAAGGTAAATATGTTAAGTGGTAAATTATTAAAAAAGAAACAAAAGAAAGGAGAATGTTATGTTAAATAAGAAAGAGTATTTGTTATGTGTAGAGTTACACAAAGAACTTAAAAGACGAATAACAGGCAAGATATTTATAACAATAAATGAAGGCACTCTTATAGTTAATATTATTGCTGGTAAAAATATGCACTACACCAGAAATATTAACGATATACCAAGGATGGTAGAAATAGACAACGTAGCAGATGAAATAGAATATGGTTATCGTAGATATATTAATGAACAATATTTTGTAAAAAAGGAGGTAGAAATATGAAAGAATATATCAAATTTGGATTTGGATTTTACTTTGGATATGAGATCGCTAAAACACTTAATGAAATAGCAGGAGAAACTTATAAACTATTAAAAAACAGAGTAAAAAATGGAAGTTGTTAATTAACTAGGCCCAGCTTAACCGTTGGGTCTTTATATTTAAAGGAGGATGTTATGGAATTTAGAGATAAGTTTGTAGATTTTAAAAAATATTGTGAGAGTTGTGAGTATAAAGATGTGAATGAAGTGAAAGATCCTTGTAATGAATGTTTAGAACATCCTGTAAATGAACATTCACAAAAACCTATTAATTATAAAGAGAAGAAAAAGAAAGTAAAGGAAGAGGTGGATGAATGAATTATATAAAGAGACTCAAACGATCTAACCAATTTAAATGGTTTAAAAAGAAAAGATGTAAAAATTGTAAATATTTTAAAGATAATGATCCAATTGACGGACGTATATTTTGTACTGAATGGGGTTACAGAAATTTGAAATTAGATTTTATATTAGACAGAGTAAGACTATTCTGTTTTAGAAAAAAGAAAAAATAAATACGAAGGAGTGAATATTATGAGCGATAACCATAATTACAAATTTAAAAAAGTAAAAGATTTTAGTGGAGAAACACTAGTATTGACATTAGTAAAAAAAGAAGAATACAAAGATAAATTATACGATTTATATACAGTATGTAAAGTAGTGCAAGATGGAGATGAAAAAATAAAAATACCATTGTATGATGAAACATTTACACGAGAACAAGTAGAATCATTCTACAACGATTCAACATATTATACACCTGGTGATCCTGAAGAAGAGTAGGTGATGATATGGTAAAAGAATTAGTTATGGATAACATAAATTTAATATACATGGTTCTGAAAAAAATGAACTTGTATGACCAATGTGAGTATTACTTTGATATTGGTCTATTTGGCTTGGTGAAAGCTGCTAATGCATTTGATAAGAGTAAAGATTGCGCATTCTCAACATTAGCAACAACTTGTATACGAAATGAGATATTACATCATATGAGATTTAATAGTAAACGATATAAAGTTAATAATGCGATTTCTTTGAACACACCGATAAAAGATATGGAAGAAGATAAAGTATTAGAAGATGTTATTGCTAATGAATTTAATATGGACGAATACATAGAAGAAAAAGAAAAACTCAAAGTATTACGTAATGCTGTTGCAGCTTTAAAACCAGAGGAACAAAAATTGTTAGGATATTATTTTGGTGGGAAGATGACGCAACAAGAAATATCAGAAAAATTGAACTTATCACAAGCTACTATATGCAGAAAAATAAAACATATTGTAGCAAAATTACGAGTTATTATGTTGAGGAGGTTCTATGAGCAGTAATAAGAAAGCTAAGGAAAAATTAATACAGTTATATGGTGCTGAATGTTTTATTGATAAGTTACATTTAAGACCAACTGCAGGCAGAAAATACACTGGTAAAGGTCAAATGCAGAAAATGAAACAGCTAACATATCATCATATTTTAGAAAAATCAAAAGGCGGTAAGGCCACAGTAGAAAATCGGAGCTTTATTATCAGCAGAAAATCATGCATGGTTTAATAAGCAAACTAAGGAAGCTCAAGCTGAAATGAACAGACGATTTCAAGAGTATAAAAAATGTGAAGTTGTGTATGTTGATCATTTAGATCTTGGATTTGAAGTAAGAGCTATGGAATTTTCAATTGAACCTAAAAAGAAAAAAGGAGAATTTAATAGAGCGAAAAAAAATCGCGAATTTAGAAAGAGGGTCGAAGAGGAGATAGACCTATAAAAAATAGAAAGGAGAATTGTTTATGATTATATTAAATCAAGATAGAACATCAATATTAAATTTTAATAATGTATCAAATATTTATATAGATACAAATGAAACAAATAAAAAAATTTATTCAACGAATACTATGGGAACGATAGAAACAATGTTAGGCGAATATAAATCTGAAGAAAGAGCGAAAGAAGTGTTACAAGAAATAATAGAAGCACTCGCTCCTAGAAAGCCTCAAAATTTAACTGAATTAGCAAATTATAGACAAACGATAAAGTATGAAATGCCAGAAGAATAGAAAGGAGAATTGTTTATGAAAGTAACAAAAGTAATATTATTAATAATTATACTTGTATTATCAGTAATGTTATTAACAGGCTGTTCACTAGATTATGGAGAACTAAAAGGAGTTGTAGTAGATAAAAAACATACTACAGAATATTTAGTTACTAGTTATATGTATACAGGAAAAACAATGATACCGACAACACAATATTATCCAGAGACTTGGAAGATTGAGATACAGAAAGAGGAAGAACGGAGTGACAAAAACTACTTGGATAAGTGTTTCAGAGGAAGAGTATAATAACATACAGATCGGTGATTATTATGGGGAAGTTGGTGAGTAGTTTATGATGCCGTTGGAAGATAGCGTGATAAAAAATAAAATTAAAAGTGTGAACGATATGAAAATATATTGTAAAAGAAAATTAAAATGGTATGAAAAGATATTTTACTTTTTAACTGGAAAGAAAAATGAGTACAAAGAATTAGGGCCAATTGAAGAATTGAAAGGAGAGTAGTTTATGTATGAGATTGTATTGATTAATGAAAAACGGTCAGAAATTTTCAAAAGAATTTACAAGTTTATATTTATACGAAAGAGCTTTAATTAAGTATAGAAAAAGTAAGAAGTTAACTGTGGTGAGTTACGGTTTGAAGTAGGAGGTGGAGTATGGGAGAGTTAATTGAACAAGAATTAGTTCCTGTAGAAATGATGGATGCTCGTGAGTTTATTAGAAAAATATACATAGGAACTATAGACGCAAGATACGATGAGAGAACTATGCATTATATTTTTATAGATGATGACTATAACAAAATAGAAGTGGAACCAGCTGTGTATAAACTTATAGTAGATTGTTTAGAAGGAAGGATTGATTTAGATGAATGAAAAAGAAAAAGAAGTTGTGAGACAGGTACGTAGATTATTAAAACATAAAAATGATTTTGATGAGGCTTATGGCACAAAAATATATAGACCATATAGCATGAGTAAAGAAGATTATGAACCTATTGAAAAATTATTACTTATGGTTGAGGACACATGTCTTAAGTGCGGAAAAGGTAAGCCTGGATATTGTGAGGATTGTCATCAGAAATTAATAGGAGAGAATGCAAAGCTACAAGCTAGAGTTAAAGAATTAGAAATAATAGAAGCAGAACATAAAAGATTAAATGGTGAGTTGAGGATATTGCTTGGAATAAAAGAAAGGAGTTAAAGAATGGGGAGAAAAAAGAAATATGAAAATGCATTAATAGTAAAAGATATTTTAGCTAGAGAAGCTCATGCTTTAGGTAATATGCAAGCTGGAATTATGTATAGATTTTTAGATTTAAAAGCTATAGAAGATAGAGAATTTTTAAGACAACAAACTAAAGCTATGATTGAAATATTTAATGCAGCTTTAAATGAATTGGAAGGAAAGGAGAATAAAAAATGAAAGTAATGATATGTATGCCGATGGATCGGTAAAAAAGAAGAAGACATTTTAAAAGAAAGAGATGAAATAGTAAAGAAATTTGAGAAGTTGCATATAGAAGTTGAGAATACATATTTTAAAGATGAAGCAGAAAACTATATTCATCCAGGCTTATTTTACTTAGCTAAATCCATAAATGCTATGGGGAACGTAGACGCTGTATTTTTTGCAAAAGGTTGGCGCCTAGCGAGAGGTTGTAAACTTGAATATGATATTGCTAAAGCTTATGGTGTGAAGATATTGGAATATGATTTCTTGGAAGAACCAAAGGAAGAGTTAGTAAGGACACCATTTGAACCACCTTTAAGTGCGCCATGGAATTTAGAAACACCAATTCCAGAACCACCTTACAAAGTAACATGCGAGAATGCAGTTCTAGGACAACATAAAGATGGTGAATTTGATATGACAACAGCTAGAAAGTGTGGACCAATTGATCCTTGCGATCCATTATCTAGATGGTATGAAGATGAGGAGGTATAAGTATGTGGGAATTTATATTTAATTTCATATGTGGTATGTGTGCTGGATCTATATTAGTTTCGATAATTCATTTAATTCAAGCTAAAAGAATGCTAAAGAAAATTAGTAACGCAATTGACGAACGAGAAATTGAAGAAACAATTAAAGAAGTGAGAACTCATAACACAAAGACCAAAAATCCACCATCTCCAATAATGTATGAATTGAGCGACAATGATTTTGACATGCATATTCCTAAGTTATAGGAGGTGTGGTATGGCTGAGTATTTATATAATTCACAAACAAAGACATTAGAGCTTATATCAGATGAAAAAACAGTAAAAGTACAATTGTCAGATTTAGAATGTAGGTTTATTGAAGTGATAAGTAATGGGCGTTCAAATAGTTGGAGAGAAATTGCTGATTATGTTTATCAACGTAGCGGTATCAGTAACCGTAGTACACATGATATTAGTAATACTAAGTCAATAAAAATGAAATTATTGCTTAAAGTTAAATTAAATATATATACTGTGCATGGTTACGGTGTTATGTTGCAAGATAGGATTTATATTAGATAAGGAGGTAGATATGAATAATATATCAATAGCGGATTATTTAAAATTACGTGAGGTTCGAGATTATTTAGAAAATGAGCATGATTTTAAGATGGTTAATAACAATGGATTTACAAGTCAACCAGCGGACGATTTAAAAAGAATGATAGAAAATATGGACAATATTTTAAATAAATTAGAACAAGAATAATAGAAAGGAGAATAGTTATGGCTGATGCTAAAAAATGTGATAGATGTGGAAAGTATTATGATCAAGAGATAAATACGAATAAAATAAGCCGCATAAGAACAGTAAATTATAATGGAACGGTGCTTGATGGAATGGATTTATGCCCGGAATGTTGTGAAAGTTTTGGTTATTGGTTTAGTGAACCTAAAATTCCAGTAGCATAGAAAGGAGGTTATTATGTTACCAGATGAAAGTTTACAGGCTTTGAAACAAATGCAAGATTTTGTGGATATTTTAGATGGTGTGATTAAAGATTTGTCACATGCTAGAGATGCATTGAATGGCAATTTAAATATAATTAAAAATCCATTTAATCTTTTAATGTTAGATGGAGATGAAGCACAAAAAGAAATAAAAGACAATGGTAATAAAGCGCAGATTTATATTTACTTAGCTAGTAATAAATTGCAAGCGCTTGGTAGTGTTGGCGAGGAGGAAAGTGATGAGAGATCCGAATAGAATAAGAAAGTTTTGTAATGAGTTGGCTGATATTTGGGAGTCGCAATGTCCTGATTATCGATTTGGCCAGCTCATTATTAATGTCTTTGAAAGTAGACGGTGAGAACTTATGGTTTACTGAGGATGATAGAATGATTGGATATTTTAAAGAGTATTTTGGGATTAAGGAGGAGAAATAATGAGTAAAAAAGTAGAATTTAATATTAAAGTAACTATGGAAGAACGTTGGGTGAATGATTTCTGTTCCATGCTAAAGTGGATGGAATCTTGTGGTAATTTAGGTCATTCATCAATTGTTGGTTTTTATTCTGATGGAGATGGGGACTTTAGACCAAAATTTGAATTTGATTGTGGATATGAAAAACAAAAAGGATATTGGAATCGAGAATTAGCAAAAGATGGTAAGGAACTTCCAGAGTTAGAAGTTTTATATGATGCTGGGTAAGGAGGTAAATTAATGTTAGAAAAAGATTATAAAAATTTAAATGAAATAATTGAACTATGTAAAGATGAGTTAGAAGCTGGTAATAATGATACAGCTGCAGTATTAGATTATGAGGATTTAAAATCTTTGAAAAGGATATTGGAGTGTGTGAAAAATACTTTTGATATAAAGGAGGAAAATTAATGAAGATTGGTAGAAAGTTTAAAAAGGGTAATGACGTACGTTATATGAACGGTATAAGAATTGCATCATATAACAAAGTTAATCAACGTATGAGTAAATTTGAATATAGAATATTATGGACTGGATTATGGATAGTATTTATAACAGCATTATGTTTTATGTTTAATAGTGCTGCACCATTATGGTTATTTATTTTATGGTTTGTTGGTTGGCAGCCGTAATTGATATTTTGAGTGAATTAATATTTTGAAAGGGTGAGGTACTAATGAGTAGTTATTATAAAGATCCTACTGCAGAGATAGGTGTGAGTAATGCAGAGAAGAATGAAAAAATAGAAGAGTTTTTAAAGGATATTAGATACGTATGTAAAATACATAAGTTGAGCATTGACGGATTTATTAGAATAGTTGTTGATAAAAAGACTGGAAGATATATTAAAAGGAATGTGTTTGAGAAGAAAGGGTGATTGATATTTGGAAGATACTTATAAGAAAAAATGGGAGGAATTGCGAGAGTATTTTATCGATTACCGTTTTAAAATGAGTGGACATAATGATGATCGAAGATATTGTGTCGCGCTGTCAATAACTGATATTTTGAAGAAAATGGATGAAATTGAAGAAAAAATGTCATAATTTTGTAATTTTTTAGTGTTTTGGACCACTTTTCCACTTTTTATATGGTTTTTATTTACATATGAGAAATATAAAATATATTTTATAAATTATATATATAAATAAAAAAGGCCAAATTTTTGGAAAAACGGTCCAGACGTATTTTTACGCAAAAAATAGAAAGGAGAATAGAATGATACAAAAAGAATATTTATGGCAATATGTTATGAGAATTAATCCATTTGCAAAAGAAGAAGATGTTAAAGAAATTAGAGAAGTTAATGATTGGGATATATTAGTTGAGTTTACTAATGGTACGAGATGTTTGATAGATAAACATTCAGGCTACCATAAAAATGTAATACATAATGATATTAATGAATTAAGTGAGGAATATGAAAATAAAGAGTTTGCTTATAGATTGAGAACCATTATGTGCCATAGATTTGTTACTCAAGAAGAATTAGCAGAACGTATTGGAACTTCACAAGTTATGATTAGTAGATATGTGAGTGGTAAGTCAATACCTAGTTTATCAGTAGCTAGAAAAATAGCTAAAGCTTTGAGATGTTCGTTAGATGACTTCTTTGATAGTAATTATTAACAAAAATATAATTCGCGAAAAAAACATGTCCTTTAATAGAGAGAAAGGAAAAAAAATATAAGAGTTCGGCAAGATGTCGCCTTACTCTTTTAAGTTTTATGTATTGTAGGTAAGGAGGTACACATGAAAAAGGAAAGTGATTTTCAAAAAAATTTGAAGAAGGAATTAAAAACAATGTTTCCAGGTTGTATTATAACTAAATTAGATTCTGGAGATATTCAGGGTATCCCCGACTTACTTATTCTCTATAAGGATAAATGGGCAACATTAGAAAATAAAAGGAACGCAAAATCATCTAAAAGACCTAATCAAGAGTATTATGTCAATAAGATGAACGACATGTCCTTTTCAAGATTTATTTATCCCGAAAATAAGGATGCTGTTTTGAGCGAACTTAGTGAAGTATTTGGAGAATAAATAAGGAGGATCGATATGATATTTAACAAACATATTAACCTTGAGGGGCTTCATGCTCCATTCGGTGCCAGTAAATCTAGCTGGTTAAGATATGATGATGAAAAAGCTATAGAAGTTTTTCAAAATATGAAAGCTGCAGAGATGGGAACAAGATTACATCAATGGGCAGCAGAAACAATTAAATTAGGAATTAAACAACCTCGTTCAAAACAAACCCTTAGTGCATATGTAAATGATGCAATTGGTTTTAAGATGGACACTGAGGTTGTTTTATTTTATTCTGAGAGATTTTTTGGTACAGCCGATGCTATATCTTTCAGAAACAATGTATTAAGAATACACGACTTAAAGACAGGAGTAAAACCTGTAAAGATGGAGCAGCTTGAAATATATGCTGCTTTATTTTGTTTAGAATATAAAGTTAAACCAGGCGATATTGAGATTGAATTAAGAGTTTATCAAAATGATGAAGTTTTAGTACATAATCCAACAGCCGAAGATATTTTACCAATTATGAATAAGATCATACATATTAATAAATTATTAGAAAATATGGAAGGGAGGGTGTAAATATGAATCCTATAGCTGAAGAAATAGCTTCATATTTAGGTTCAGCAGAAATGACTGACAAAGAATTCTTACAACACTATGGAATGCCTAGAAGATCAGGAAGATATCCGTATGGATCAGGAAAAGATCCTCAACGTAATCCAGACTTTTTAAGTAGAGTTGAAGAATTAAAGAAAAAAGGTTGGTCAGAAACTCCTGAAAATATTAAAAAAGAGTTTGGTCTTACAACTACTCAATATCGTATAGAAAAATCTATTTGTAAAGATGAAAGAAGAATGTTACAAGTAGCAACTGCTAAAGCATTACAAAAAGATGGATTAAACACAACTGAAATAGGTAGAAAAATGGGTGTTAATGAATCTACTGTTAGAGGTTGGTTTAATGAAGAATCAGAATCAAGAATGATGCAAGCAAGAAAAACAGCAGATTTCTTGAAAGATCAAATAAAAGAAAAGAAAATGATTGACGTTGGTTCTGAAGTAGAAAGAGAACTAAATGTATCTAGACAAAAATTAGATACAGCTCTATATATTCTTGAAAGAGAAGGATACAACGTTTATGGTGGTCGTGTTGCACAACCTACAAATAAAAATCAATCAACTACATTAAAAGTATTAGCTGATAAAGATGTGCAACATAAAGAAATATTTGATTATGACAAAATACAAAATATTAAGGATTACATATCTAGAGATGGTGGAGATTCATATGAAAAGAAATTTACTTATCCATCTAGTTTAGATTCAAAGAGATTAAAGATCAGATATGATGAAGATGGCGGTACTGAAAAAGATGGTATTGTTGAGCTTCGTAGAGGTGTACAAGATTTATCTCTTGGTGAATCTAGATATTCTCAAGTTCGTATTCTCGTTGATGGTAAACATTACATAAAAGGAATGGCTGTGTATTCAGATGATATGCCAGATGGCGTTGATGTAGTATTTAATACTAATAAAAGTAAAGCTAAATGTCCTGGAAAATATGATGCACTAAAAGAAATAAAAAATGATCCTGATAATCCATTTGGTTCAGCTATTAAAGATGCTGATCAAGGTGGACAATATTGGTACACAGATACTAAGACTGGTAAAAAGAAACTTGGTCTTATTAATAAAAGAGCTGATGAAGGTGATTGGTCTGATTGGGCTGATACATTACCATCACAATTCTTGTCTAAACAATCTAAACAAATGGCTAAGAAACAATTAGATCTAGCAAAAGCTGATAAAGCAGCAGAGTTAGACGAGATCATGTCACTAACTAATCCTACTGTAAAGAAATATTATTTAGAGAAATTTGCAAGTAGTTGTGATGCAGCAGCTGTAGATTTAAAAGCAGCCGCATTACCAGGACAAAAGTATCATGTAATTATTCCAGTTAATAGTATGGGTGACGATAAAATATATGCACCAAACTATAAAGATGGAACTAAGTTAGCTTTAGTAAGATACCCACATGGTGGTACATTTGAAATTCCTGTACTTACTGTGGATAATAAAAATGCTACAGCTAGAAAACTATTAGGAACAGATGTTAAAGATGCTGTTGGTATTACAAAAAAGGTAGCTGATCGTTTATCAGGTGCAGACTTTGATGGTGATACAGTTATGTGTATACCTACAGATGATCGTAGAGGAAGAGTTAAAATTACTAGAACACCAGAATTAGAAGGATTAAAAGGATTTGATCCTAAGCTTCAATATGGTGGTAAGAAGGTAGTAGATGATGATGGTACCGAACATTATTATCGTGGTTCTAAAGAGTATAAGATTATGAAGAATACTAATAATGAAATGGGTAAAATCTCTAATCTTATAACTGATATGACTTTATTTGGTGCTAATAGTAATGAGTTAGCAGCAGCTGTTAGACATTCAATGGTAGTTATTGATGCAGAAAAACATAAGCTAGACTATAAACAAAGTTACATAGATAACAATATAGCAGCATTAAAACAAAAGTATCAACCTAAGTTTGACGATGATGGAAATATTATTGGCAGTGGAGGAGCTTCTACTATTATCTCTAAAAGTAAAGGACCACAAGCTGTAACTAAAAGAAAAGGTGAAGCTAGAATAAACATAAAAGGTAAGAAGTGGTATGATCCTAACAAACCAGAAGGTTCATTACTTTATACAGATGCACTTGATAAGGATGTTTATTATGTAGATAGTACATATGACAAGAAGGCTGGTACAAAGACTGTAACTACTGCTAATGGTAAGAAAATTACCTATAACATGAATAGTAAGGCAGATAGAGAAAAGTATGAACCAATCATGAAGAAGGACAAGAAGACAGGTGAAGTAAGCTATACCAATAAGGATGGCACTATCAAGTACAGAACTAAGAAGCGTACTATTGATAGTACAAGAATGGCAGAGACTGATGATGCTAATACCCTAGTATCTGGTAGGAAGCACCCTATGGAGATACTATATGCAGACTATGCTAATAGTATGAAGGCCATGGCTAATACCGCTCGTATTGAGATGGTGCGTACTGGGAACCTAGAGTATAACCCTAATGCTAAGAAGGTATACCAGAAAGAGGTTGCTTCTCTAGAAGCTAAATTAAATAGTGCATTAAAGAATACTGTTAGAGAAAGAACTGCTACTAGATTAGCTACTGCAGAAATAAAAAGAAGACAAGAAGCAGATCCTGATCTAAAAGGTGAAAGTTTAAGAAAGACATCACAAAGATTAGTTTCTAAATATAGAAATGAAGTTGGTTCTGTATCTAGAAGCAAAAGAGCTATACAAATAACAGATAAAGAATGGGAAGCTATACAATCAGGTGCTATTAGTGAGAATAAATTAAAGAAGATTCTTAATAACTCAGATCCTGATGTTCTTAGACAAAAAGCTATGCCTAAAGCTAGTACTTCGCTTAGCACAGCACAAGTTAATAGAATTAAATCAATGAATGCTTCAAACTTTACATTAAGTCAAATAGCTGAAAAGATGAATCTTTCGCCTTCAACAGTTTCTAACATTTTGAAAGGAGTGAAATAAAATGCAAAAAAGAATTAATATTACAACAATTGACAATCCTTTTAATCCTTTTGATGATTTCACTTCTTGGTTTCTGTTTGATGTTGAAAAAGGTTATTACACTTGCTCAAAAATTGCAAGATTAACTGAAACAACTGATGATATGA
>JAEIGA010002165.1_pt1 | contig 31357 bp, 30 predicted proteins | sample 9270691 | NCBI WGS metagenome assembly JAEIGA01 (sample SAMN17057246, study PRJNA624740) | gut metagenome | biome: biome; isolation source: fecal sample | host: Bos grunniens | place: China: Xizang | collected 2019
GCAATGGATGGAACAATGCTACCAAGATTCTATTCAAGTGATATTGGTAAACTCACCCATCTACTACGAAGCAACAGCAAAGTGTAAAGATATAGGCAAATTGAATAACTATTTTGACTCAATTGCAACAAAATACAATACTCATTACCTAAACTATACAGAGAACTACGCCATCTGCAACGACACCACAAATTTCTCTGTATCCGTTCACATGACACCAACAGCAACTGATATTTTCAGCAAAGATTTTGCAGATACTTTGAAAACAATAATTAAGTAAATCATTGATACCTTCCAACAACAAGGGCTGTAACCTCGTGGATACAGCCCTTTATAATGTCATTATTTTGATTACAGTCGAATTATCTCTGCAATAATTCTTTCGGCAGCTTTGCCATCCCAAAGTTCGGGGATGCCGCCTTTTTTCCAGTTGCCCGATAGCAAGGTGGTAAATGCAGGGGCAATGTTAGCAGGGTTGGTACCGATAAGTTCGTTGGTGCCAATTTGGCAGGTTTCGGGGCGCTCGGTGTTGTCGCGAAGCGTGATGCAAGGAACTCCCATTACGGTAGTTTCTTCGGTAATGCCACCGCTATCGGTTACTACCGCCATGGCACGTTTCACCATGTAGTTGAATTCCAAGTATCCCATGGGGCTTACGATGTGCAAATTGGGCGCCTCAATGCCCAAATCGGCAAACAATTTCGCTGTGCGAGGGTGAATGGGGAAAATAATGGGCAAACCTTTTGCATTTTCAACAATCTCTGTCATCAACGCTTTAAGGTGATTTGTTTCATCCACATTAGCAGGACGATGCAGCGTCAGCATGATGTACCCTTTTTCTTGTAGTTGCAATTCATCGAAGATGGCAGGTTTTACAAAACGAGCCATATTAGCGAGAAGAGTATCAATCATCACATTACCAACAAGATAAATGCGGTCTTCGCTGATGCCGGCCTTTACAAGATTACTACTTGCCCAACGAGTTGTAGTGAAGAAATAATCTGTAATAGAATCAGTTACCATACGGTTAATTTCTTCTGGCATAGTCATATCGTACGAACGAATACCCGCCTCCACATGCGCCACCTTGATGTTAAGTTTCTTGGCCACAATAGAGCAAGCCATGGTACTGGTAACGTCGCCCACCACCAACACCAAATCGGTAGGATGTTCCAACAATTCCTTTTCAAACGCCACCATAATAGCAGCCGTTTGCTCGGCTTGCGAGCCACCGCCACAACCCAAATTCGCATCGGGCATGGGGATGTTCAACTCCTCAAAAAACGTGTCAGACATTTGCTTATCGTAGTGCTGACCCGTGTGAATCAATCGGTAAGCAATATCTACTCCACTCTGACTCGCTTTTTGAATAGCATGAATCAGCGGAGCAATTTTCATAAAATTGGGGCGAGCGCCCGCTATAAGGGTGATGTGTTTCATAGGTTGTTCAAAATAGTTCACAAATATAAAAATATTTATGTTAGTCTCCTAAATTTATTTACTTAAAATACAATGCGCCATTACATCCAACCACTGGTTTTGGCGTATATTTTGTTCGATAAACTGAAAATAAGGCATAAAACCTAGCCGATACATACACGGCATCAAACTCACCTGATCGCGCAAACAACCCTGCTGATATTCATCCCACCAGAGTTCCATTAATTGTATCACACGCTCATCATTATGCCGTCTAATCAGCAATCCATTCTCCGATATTCCATCTGTATCCTTATACCCCCACTCCACATACCTTTGCCATTGTTGCTCCACTTGATGCCCATTCACCATTCCTTTGTTGATTAGGTCGTTTATCTCCTCCCTCACCGACGCACAATAACCATGCCTACAAGCCGCAAATAACGTTTCTTTATAAAGGGCATCCAATAACTCCGTCAAAGGTCTTTTAATCAGCATATTTGCATCGATGTAGATGCTTAGGTCATACCCTTGGGGCAGATAAACATGCGGCAACATTTTCACCTTGCGCGATAGCAGAATATTATTCTCCCTCTCCGACCTACCCTGCCACACTTCCGACGGAATTTGCACCACTTTCCACACCCCTGCATCCTGTATAGTAGGATTGTTCGTAAACAAATAGCAATCCACTCCTGGCATCGCTACCAGCGGTTGCTTAACAGCATCGTAAGAGCCTGTAATGACGGTATAGAGGGCGGTGGGCATCGGGTTATTTCAAATACGTAATCGACTTATGATATGTATCAACCAATAAGCATATACCTATCATAAAGAAGCTGGATATTACGACAGTAATAATTGCACTCAACAACATACATATACACATAGTACTTAATACAATAACTGACATCAAAGTCAATAACATTACAAGACACATAAAAATATTAACTTTTTTCATGCGATTTCTTAAGTATTCAAATTCATAGAATATGTTCTGTATGGGCAAGTACTCGTTTACATAAAAATCAGCCGAAATCTCTGTGAATAAATCAACATCAAAAGTTCTTTCCTTGTAATCTGATGATAATTGACTTATTAACTTTTTTATACGAGAATTAGATTCTAGATGAAATTCTTTATCAAATTCCACAGTTAGCTGTTTCTCTACTACAAAATACCATATATTGTTAATCTTGCTAGATAACGACTCTATATCTTTTGCTGTAGATACTAATTCGTTAATCTTCAATCCTCTTACTATATATTCATGTGCCAATTTACTTATTTTTGAGATTATATCTTTTAACTTATCAGGATATTCAGAGTTTGAATTTTTAATAATAATCGCGTTATCTACATATGCAACTAAGTTAACATAAACAAATAATTTCTTCATAAATGGACTTATGATATCATAATACTTATTAGATAATGTCGACTGCAAATGAAGCACCTCTATGATAATCATAATAATACCACTTCCTAAAATTGTAAGTAAAATATCTACATACATTTCCGTACACATATAAAATTATTTTCTCAAATAATAAATTTCAAATTATAGTTTTACCATCACCAAACTTCGCAGACAAGATTGTTTGTGGATTACTATCCAAATGCACCTTGAAACGTTCTAATTCATTTGAAATATCTATTGTTTTCATATAGTTCTACACTTATAGTACCTCAAATCTACAAAACCCACATCACAACTCCAAACATATGTAGCAGAATGTAGTATTTATTTTTCAACAATATTTACCTCGATATTTAAAACCATTTAAATACTAATTAAAACTCCTTCAAAACAATAGGCTGCAACTTCACAGTTACAGCCTATACATCTTTCTGAATTTTACCCAATCACTTCTCTCCCCTCAGCCTTATCACTCTCGCGGGATTGCCGCCCACGATGGCGTAATCGGGGATGCTTTTGGTAACAACAGAGCCAGCACCGATGATTACGACTTTTCCGATTCTTTTACAACCGCAATAATTACTAATCTATCTCAACAATCTCACTTATCTTGCAATCAACAAAGGGGATTAATGCAGATGCCCAAGCCATACCTACCCCAAAGGCACTTAACATTAACTGATGTTTTCCTTCTAATTTATCTTTTAGTTCACTAACTATGGTTAACGGTACCGAAACAGATGATGTATTGCCATATTTGTGAATGGTACTCGGAATTTTAGTTACATCAATTTTTAATTTCTTTGCAAGATATGAATTAATAAATGCATTGGCCTGATGGAATACATAATAGTCTACATCATGAATATCCACAGAGGTATTAGCAAACAATGTGTTAATATTTTTAGGTATTTCTCTTAAAACAAAATTAAAAACATCATCACCTTTCATATATCCATTCTCATCAGAACGTATATTTCCATATTCATCTACAACTTTTTCTTTTAAAGTTTCTAACGAACTTGGATTACGGTATCCACCACCATTAACCATTATCAAGTCTGCACGAGAACCATCAGTATTCATAGAGAATACACTTTCACCAAACACTTCTTTTCGTTCTATTAAAGCAGCGACTCCTGCGTCTCCAAAAATAAAAGCAGATTTTCTATCTTTTGGGGAATACACTTTAGAACGAGTCTCTCCATCTAGCAACAACGCTTTTCTTATACCCATATTTTGCATATAGGAGTACACGATATTTAAACCAAATATAAAACCAGAGCAACCTAGATTAACATCAAATGCAATAGTTGAGTTTGGCAAACCTAAACGATGTTGTAAAATAATAGAAGTAGCTGGCATACGATAATCTGGTGTCTGAGATACAAACACCAAAAGATCTATTTCATCTCTATTTACGTTATTATCTTGAAATAATTTTTCAGCGGCGGCATAGCACAAATCAGAAGAACATGTTTGCTCGCTCACAAAACGACGTTCATAGACTCCAATTTTATCTACTACTTTTTTTACATCTTCTTCAGGAAAGAATTCTGTATATTTATAGTTATCAATTACCTTGCTAGGCACACACGCAGCTAATGCAGTAATACCAATGTTATTATATTTTAGAAGAGACATAATTCTTATTTAGCAGTAATTCCACCATCAATTACTAACGATTGACCTGTTATCCAACTAGAGGCTTCAGATAACAAATAAATTGCACCATATGCTACTTCTTCTGGCTTTCCATATCTTTTAAGAGGATATTTAGCTTTATCAGCATCTAATTGTTCTTTCGACAATGTTCCTCCACTTATTAATGGAGTCTCAACCATGCCAGGACAAATGCCATTGACTCTTATCTTTTTTGTAGCAAGTTCAATAGCATAAAACTGCACCATAGATTTTAATGCAGCTTTAGAAGAACCATAAATTGCATTACCTGGCGAAAAACGATAATTGCCACCTATTGAAGAAATAACGACAACTGAAGAATTAATATTTAAACACTTCTTTTTTGTTAGCAGGCGCAACAATTCCACTTGCGAAAAAAAATTCACATTGTAAATATCGTCAAACTCTTCTCTTGTAGAGAATAACACAGGCAGCGTCTTCCCTTTTCCTGCACATAGTACTACACCATCAATTTTTCCTACGGTTGCAACTAAAGATCCTAAGTCATCATTATTAGTCAATTCTGCTATAATTTGTCTATTTTCAGAACCGTCTAACATTTCATAAGTTTCTTGTAAACGCTCCTTACTTCTTGCTGTAATAATCACATTTGCTCCCATTCTAGAACATTCAATGGCAGTTGCTCTACCAATTCCAGATGAAGCACCTGTAATTAAAATTGTTTTTCCTTCTAAAGAAAACGGATTATACATTACACCCATTCTTGCACCTCCATATTTTCATCTAATTCAACTAAATCTGATATTACAACATCACTTGTCTCAAATGCCACTGTACCCCATGAAAGACCTACTCCAAATCCACAACAAATAAATTTAGTAGGTTTATTTTCAAATTTACCTTTTAATTGAGATACTATAGTCATAGGGATAGATGCTGATGATGTATTACCAAAGTTATACATACAAGAAGGCACCTTCTCTACTGGCAACTTTAGTTTTTTCACAATCATGTTGTTCATTTTCATGTTTGCTTGATGGAAAATGAAATAATCATTGTCTAAATAATCAAAGCCAAACTTTTCTGCCAACTTCTTAACTGTTTTAGGAGCTGTAGAAATACCGAAAGAAAAAACATCCATACCTTTCATTCGAGTTTGCATGCGATGCATTTGCTTGCCTTCAAATTCATATAAATCAAATGAATGTTCCGTAAATTGATTTCTTGAACCACCATCAGGAGTAATAATAGCATCATATCCACTTCCATCTGTACCAAAATGGAATTTAAAACCCAGTTCACCTTCTTTGTATTCTAACGCAGTTGCTGTTCCCGCATGACCAAATAAAGGGTCTGAAGGGGCCTTCGCTCTTTTCTTTGCATCACCTGCCAATAGCAATGTTTTGCGGATATTACCCGTTGACATTAAAGATACTATATTACTCAATCCATACACCCAACCTGAACAACCTAATGACATATCAGTTGCATAACATTCTTTTGACAAGCCAAGTCGATCTTGAATAATACAAGAAGTTGCGGGTAAAATATAATCGGGAGTTTGAGTAACAAACACAATAGCGTCAATTTCATTCTTTTCCCAACCCAAGTCAGATATCAATTGTTCAGCAGCTGCACAACATAAATCTGCTGTAGTAAATTTTTGAGACAGACGTCTTTCTTTAACACCTGTTGCTTGTACAAAATCCTCGGCACTTGTACCTTCCGCTAATGTATCTGTATTGTTTTTGTCTAATACAGATACAATATTTTTAGGAACGCCAGCAGATATGCCAGCGATCCTAACATTTTTAACTTCTAAAAAAGCCATTATAATTTGCTTTGAACTGTATTGTAAATATCTTCAATGGTATTCGCATTTTTAATATCATCTCCTTTAAGAGCGATATCAAATTCTTCGTCAACCATTGCTATCACAGAAAGGCCAATTAGCGAAGACCATTCTTCAATTTCTCTAAATTTTGTAGTTGGAGCAAATTCACTTGCATCGGTTTCATCAAATTGTTCAGCAAATTTTTCAACAAATTCTTGTAGTTCCATGGTAAAATAAATTTAAGTTAATATATAATAATCAGTATTTCAATTTTTGTGCTGGTATACCAAATACGTGCTCGTCATCCTTAACATTACGAACAACTAAACTCGACGATCCTACTTCTACTCTATTCCCTATTTTCTTTTTACGTATTAAAGTAGAACGTACATGCATAACAGATTCTTCACCAACTTGCGAGAATCCACCTAAAAAAGAATAGGCCTCAATTGTAGAATAACTACCAACATTTACATCATGTCCTAAATCACAAAAAACATGAACAATTACATGTTCACCTAAAATAACGTTAGCAGAAACACACGACCAACCTGCAATAAAGCAACCCTTCCCTATTATTGCAGTTTCATTTACAAAAGCACCATCACAAACAATAGAAATAAAATCTGCGCCTTTACTAGCCATAAGTTCTGCATAATACTTTCTCCACTTAGGTTCACCCAATGCAATAAAGAACACATCATCTTCTTGTATTTGATAATCATCTGGTGCGCCAATAATCGGTGGATAATCTCCGTTAAATCCATCTAATGCATCAATCTTACTATCTAAAAAACCTTTTACATCATACTCTCCATTCCTATACGCAGATGTCCTTATAGCAGCTGCATATACCTCACGCCCCCAACCACGTGCTCCTACTATAATTAGATGTTTCATTGATTTCAATTATATAATTAACACACTCTCTCTTATTAAGAGATATAGATTCTTGTTTTATAGAACTAATAATCAATAATTTAATCTTTTATTTTAGTAAGATTATAGATGTTCTTATTGACAAAAATTTGTATAAATGATTATTTATAAGTACTTTTGGTGTGTGTTACTCTCTTAATAAGAGAACTAATTTCTAAATGCCTATAGTATATGAATATCAACTCATTATATTTACGAATCCACTTTTGGATTTCTGATTTTTTTAAGGGATCACCAATTGGTAAACACTATAGAGAAATTAAATTTCTTTCAGAGAATAATTACGAGAAAGGAGAAAAAATAAGAGATAGGAAACTAGAGAATTTGTTAACATACGCCATTAACAACACAGATTTCTACTCTAAATTAACGCCTTCACTAGAGATTTTTCCAGTAATCAATAAAACTATCTGTATTGAAAATGCTCACAGGATTTCTGTTCCTGTAAATAAAATTCCAAATCATCGAGGCAAACTACATATTCAAACAACATCTGGTTCTACTGGAACCCCGTTTGCTATCCCTCAAGATTCAGAAAAAAGGATACGAAGGATTGCAGAACTAAAATACTTTGGAAAAGTTGTTGGTTTTAAGACACATGAAAAACTAATCCACCTACGTGCATGGAATAAATGGCAATCAAAGACTGCTAAACAAATAAAAAAAGAGAATATCGTTCCTTTTGACATTTCAGATATGAGCGACAATAAAATGTCTGAATTATGCCGTCTCATTAAATCAGAAAGAGCCATTTGCTTGAGAGGATATGCATCCTCGTTCGACATCTTAGCAAAATATGTAAAATCACACCCTTCTACATTTCCTGATTTAAAGATAATTATTGCAGGTTCTGAGACCCTACACGATGACACGAGACATTCTATTCTAACAACGCTTAAGTGTAATGTGATTTCGCAATATGCGAATGAAGAATGTGGCATATTAGCACAAGAGATGATACACCCACAACACATATCTGACCAAAACGACAATAATGTGATGTATTTAAATCATGCAAGTTATTTCTTTGAATTCTTAAAATTAGATAATGATACACCTGCTTCATATGGCGAAATGGGGAGAATAGTTATTACAGACTTACACAATTATGCACACCCCATAATTAGATATGACACAGGAGACGTAGGTATCTTAATGCCACCTAATAAATATAGTAATGGATATCCTGTACTTGGCAGATTATACGGTCGAAAGATGGACGTGTGTTATTCTACATCTAATCAGCCTATTTCACCTATGGCCATTGGAAGAACTATGAAACATTTTGATGATGTTTTGCAATGGCAATTCATCCAAAAAGATCAGAATGTCTATATACTAAAGGTTGTACCAATTGATAGCAATAATTGGAATAATAAATCTATAGCTGTTGAATCCTTATCTCAAATATTAGGGAGAGATGCTAAGATTCAAGTACAATTAGTTGAAGAGACTCCTGTTTTAGCATCAGGCAAAAGAAAAATGGTTATTAATGAATGGAAGCAATAAAAGAAATATACGCCTTAGGTGTTGGTTGTAATACACCTGTTTTTATTGACATTGCAGAGGCATGTGGATACAAAGTGATTGGCATGTATCATTATAATGAAGATAAAACAGAAAAAACTGAATATGGGATTAAAATATTAGGTTCTTTCTCAGATCTATATAAAAGAAATGATCTCTCAAAATGTAATTTCATTTTGACGATGGGAGACAATAAGATTAGATCTTCCGTTTTTAACACATTACAATCGTTAGGTGCTAATATACCTACGTTAATTCATCCTTTTTCACAGATATCTAGATTTGCTAGTATCGATTCACAAGGAGTAATTATCTCCCCTTTTTCATATATACAAGCAAATAGTACTATCAATGCCAATACTATAATATTGTCGCATGTCAACATAAGCCACAACACAAAAATTGGGAAACATTGCTTTTTTGCAGGAAACAGTACTGTTGGCGCCTATACAAAAGTAGAAGACTTTGTATTCTGGGGACAGGGCGCATTAAGCATATCAAGTAAGGTCCCTATAGTAGGCACACATGCATATATTGGCGCAAGAAGTGTTATAACCCGCAATGTACCAGCGTTTTCTACTGTTTGTGGATCTCCTGCAAAGGTGATAAAAAAAGGAGATAGAATTTGATTAAATTAAGATGAAGGAATCTAACATCATTTATTTAGGTTTCCAACCTAAATCGCCCATAATAATTTTAACTATTCTTTTAACAGTCTGCGTCACCACAACACCCCATGTAATCCAATGATATTTCTGATGAAATTCTTTTTCGTTTCTAACCCAATCCTTAACATTTTCTTCTTGACATTCATTACCAGTACCTATAAAGTCAAAAGTTTCCTCACTTGAAATTTCTTGTTTAAGATATAAATCTGATATTTCTTGTGAACAATTAGAAAAATTCAGTCCAGAGCTAGCACCTATATTTCGCACTAGTGACTTTGTTGGTAATATTTGGCATCTATTTTCTAATAGCATATAAGTGCCAATATTAACATCATTTTTCCAAAAAAACTTAGCGGGAGCCATTGCAGCTAAGTATGCCAAAAATCTCGATCTACCCATACGGCCCATTTTAATTAAATTATTAATTGACAAAGATTTTCTAAAATATGCCGTATTCATTTTATTTCTATACAAGATTCTATTCTTCCAAGTAGCAACTCCCCATGCACAATAAGCGTTTGGACACCTGTAGAAAGTATTCCTCTCAGTCTTAATCCCATTATAATTAAGATAACCACATATTGAGTCTACAGAAAAATCATCCTCAAATTTATCTAAACCCTTATTCACATACACTAAGAAATTGGGAGAAAAGACATTATCATCTTCAGAAAAAATAATTCTATCATATTTTTTTAAGAGTTCTCTATATGCAACAGATGCATTACTATTTGGATTAGCTAATCCGTGATTATATTCCCTTTTAATAATATGTAGTTTCTTAAATGAGAAAATACTATTTTCTAAATAATACAAAATTTTATTATATCCTTCCCAATGATCATCCTTTAATGGATAATCTAACGCTACATAAACTTCAGTATATTCTGCACCAATACATTGTGACAAAGAAGTAAGACATGAAATAAAACACTCTGATCGACATAAGGTAGGAATTAATACTGGTGCATAAGTTGAAATATTATTTGACATATTATTTTCAGATCTAACAATTTACAAGTATTCTTATTATTCTTTCCAAATCATTCTCGCCCAACGCATGATGCATTGGTAAACAAATTACAGAGTCCGCCATTGCATGTGCTATTGGTAAATTCTCTTTTCTAGCAGATTCCAAACCGCGATACGTGGTAAAATCGCTTATCAAAGGATAAAAATAACGACGACCTAACACATTGTTTTCTTTCATTTTGAAATACAATTCATCACGGGTCATGCCGTATTTATCTGCATCTACAAAAATTGGGAAATATGCATAGTTGTGTTTTACTCCTTCAATATCTTGAAAGAAACTTATACCTTCCACATCTTTGAGTGATTCTCTATATGCATAAGCAGCTTTCTTACGGGCTTCAATTGTGCTATCAACCTGTTTCAAATTTAGCAGACCGTATGCAGAACGCATTTCATCCATCTTTGAATTGATACCAGGAGCCACCACTTCTGTTTCACCTGCAAAACCAAAGTTTTTAAGATAATCTACACGTTGTTTCATCTTAGCATCATGCATAACTAAAGCACCACCTTCTATGGTATTATACACCTTGGTTGCATGAAAACTCAATGTAGATAAATCTCCTTCTTTTAATATGGATTCATCATTTACTTGTACACCAAATGCATGTGCCGCATCATAAATTACTTTCAAATTATATTTGTCTGCAATTTCATTAATACGTTTTGTATCACATGGATTACCATAGACATGCACAGGCATAATAGCTGATGTGCGTGGTGTAATAGCAGCTTCTATCTTTTCAGGGTCAATATTACCAGTTTTAGGGTCGACGTCTACAAATACTGGTTTTAAACCATTCCACCAAATAGAGTGAGATGTTGCAACAAATGAAAAGGGTGTTGTTATGACTTCACCTGTTATTCGTAATGCTTGTAAAGCTGTAATAAGAGGTAATGTCCCGTTCGTAAACAATGAGATATATGGGACACCTAAATACTCTGCTAATGCACCCTCTAGTTGTTGATGAAAAGTGCCGTTATTCGTAATCCATTTCCTATCCCAGATTTGAGCAAGCATTTTATTAAACTCATTCAAATCAGGGAGGAGTGGAGAAGTAACAGTAATAATATTATTATGTTTATCTTTCATTATATTTTATCATGTAATTAAACAACTACTTAAACCCTTCCCAAAACTCCTTATCCGCTTTCTTCGACAACTCCTTAGACTCCGGATAATTCTCAATAAACCAAGTTAAGAATTTAGCATAATCTATTTTTTCAGAAAGCATTTTTGCACGGCGTGTTTGATAACGTTCTGTTCTTTCTTGTGGAGTTAGATTGGCTAATTCTGAAACTGCATTACAAAGACGTTCTACAGATCCTTCTTCGCTTGCTTTTATGCCATAGCCAAGTTGGTAATCGTCTTCCAACTCACGAAGATAGCCTATTCTACCAACAAAATCGTTAAAACGAACAAATGGTGTACCTAACACAGCAGCTTCTGCAGCCATAGTCTGACTATCACCCATATAAAGCGAAGCAAATGCCATTACATGGTGCATATCAAGAGGATTAATCTTAATTCTATATTGTTCAAATTGGGGTTCCAGTTCACGCTCCGACGTGATATAAATATCACCATGAGGTTTTAAAATATCAATCAAACGTTGTGCAACTTCAGTATTAATACCTTGAATACCATCATCATGATGCGCATTCAATTTTGCAAATCGTATAATGAAATACGGTTTATCAGCAGAGAAATATTTCTCCACGACACTCTTATCCGCAGTAAAATGATTTGGATGAAGATATGCCAATTCCATATAACCAGGATATTTAATACATTTAGGTTCCATACTACGATTATCGCATGTCGTAGGAGTTAACCTTACCTCCAAAAAAGGCTTCGTACATTTCTCGTAAATAGGGACAACAGCTGCATCATCCTCACCTACATTAATGGATGGAAGATTTAGTAACCACCCTATATGCGCCACCTCTGATGTTGAACCCGTCAATAAATCAATTTTATATTTCTTTGTAAACTTCAGTATTCTCCAATCTCTTACTATCATATCCCATAATGCAGTAAACTTATTTTGACGATGTACATTTTTAAGAATATTAAAATATTCAATACCACTGTCAACTAATAGTTTCTCTAATAAATCTTTCGATTTTATTAATACATAGACATTGTTTCCCTTCTGCTTAAGAGATTTAATTGTGTTTTTATAATAATGAAAGTGAGCTGGATGAGCTAATTGTATTAGAATGTTCTTCATATCACTTATATACTGGTATCATTAATAATTCCGTTGTTAATTTCTCTGTGGTAGGGCATGTTCCTTCTTTATAACCAAATTGTTTTGCCCAATTGATAGCATTTTTAAAATGCGTTTCTGTTTCTATTTTATTAGACTTAAAATATTGTTTTAGTTCTTCCACTTTATCAGATTGAACTATTAACATAAAGGCATTATCACCAACTAAACATTTTTTTATATTAAATAATTGTTTAAGTTTATCAATCATATCATTGGCATATGCTTTTCTTTCTAAAATCTGTTTTTGTACAATCGGTAATGAATAATTATATAGTTTTCTAATATTAGAACTCATTTGTTTTAGGCACACCGTAGAATGCACATTATCATCAACAGAGCGTTTTTGTTTTAGTTTATGTGTAATAGGATACAAACATAACGAATATAAACAGGCATTAACAAACATCTTAATAAATAATATAAGTTGCTCAATAAAACCATATTTGCATAAACTTTGATATTCTTTCTTAATGTCTTCTATATAGTTCTTATTGTTTACATAAAGCATACCACCCTCACCTACTGACGGAAACTTGCCCTGATTAATACTATATACCGTAAAGTCACCTTCTTGTGGCAAACCATATCCATGCGCATTATCTACTATTATTGGTTTATCAGACAGCACTTTACGTATCTTCTCAATATCATTAGGTATACCAAATAAATTCGTTATTACAATAGCGTCTAGTTCTAACGTAGACAGGTGATTTATATCTATAATCAAATCTTCTGTTACATCAACAAATACAGGTTCGCAACCTGCATTGCACACAGCATTTGCTACTGTATGACAATTGTATGCAACTACACCTACTTTACCTCCACTGGGCAAAACCACTTTCAGCGCCATAATGATACCAGAGCGAGCATGATTTAGCAAGAATTCATTATCCGAAGAATGATATCCCTTACCAAACCAATATTGCCACTGATAAGACAATGGAAACTTTACTTCTAAGCGTGGTTTCATATTATTTATCCTTCTTGATAAGTTTAATCGCTATTTCTCCTAGTTTATAAGTCAATGGTCTATGTTTGTAAATATAACGACCAAAATCCTCTATTTCACAACCATATTTCATTTTATAGTCTCTAACGCCATACGGAACGCCTGGTTTTCCACCTCCTCCAAAATCAAAAATCTTATACCCATTAAGATGTGACCAAACAATAACATTCCACATGATAAAGTCATTGGGTCTTAACTTAAAGTAATCACTATCACTACCAGCAAACCATGCGTAAACCAAGTCCTTATAACACAATCTCACCTGCCCTGCAATCATTTTATCTTCATGATATGCTGCAAAATATTTGACTGATTCTTGCATGTATTTCTTTGCCTGCACAAAAATATCATCATACGACATTGGTACACGCTTTCTTTGATAGGTAAGATTAATTAGATTAATGATCTGATTAACTTCATCCTCTTCAATAACCTCCTTAAATACCAATCCTGCTTTTTCGGCTTGAGTAACATTACGTTTTCTTTCTTTATGCATTTGTTGCCACAAATCATCTTTTGATTTGGTTACATTTAAGAAAATATTATAATGTCCATCCCTAACAAACTTATTGTTTTTTAAGGTATCAACTAATAAATCAATATTATAAATAGGTCTTATCTCAGAATATACTACATACCAAGGAAGTATTTTTTTATATTCTTTGAACAAGAAATTAACTATATCTGGATTATTATCTACTACAAGTGGGCCACCAATAATGATGCTTCTAGCAGTTATTGGATTTAAAATTTTATTCCCATTAGTGATTATAACTGCTAATAATACACCAACTAATTTTCCATCATCACACGCTCCTATAACAAAAGGAGCGTTATGAGATGTATGCTCATATACCTTATACATCTCAGGAGTTTGGAAAACAGTTCCCCATGGATGATTTTTCACAAAATCACTCCATTCTTCTTTATCAATGTTATTATAATCAATAAACTCTAATGACATTTTATTGAGTGTATTTACTTGATTAAACCTTTATATATCTCTACCAATTTCTTCGCAACCAAATCATTTGTCAAACCTAATTCAATGATTCTTTCACGGCCTTTGGTGCGAGAATTAAAGGCAAGTGCTTTATCTACTTGTTCTGCAACATTTTTAGGATCAAAAGAGCAAATATAATGTCCATCTAAATCACCTAATAGGTGTTTAATATCTGCCACATCGGTTGCAACTATAGGGCAATTACAAGCCATTGCTTCTTTAAGCGCTTGAGGGGAACCTTCGCTCTTGGTAGGTAGTGCAAATAAATCGCAAGCGGATAATATTTTAGATATCTGAAGACGAGTTAATCCTTTCATCTCCAAAACTTCAATATCGTCTCTATTCAATAAATCTATACCCTCTTTTAAAAGTGGATAATTCTTTCTTAAATTATCAAATCCACCTCCAAATAAAATATATTTTTTATTTGGGTCAAAGTTTAACTCTTTTCTTGCTTGCTCTTTCTCCGTAATCACACATTCTTGCAAATCAATTCCACAAGGTAAAATTACATAATTTTTCTTACGTTTGAGATAAGCTAAATCGTATATATGCTGTGCCACATATACCATAAACTTAGTACGCAAAGAAAATAATGAAGAAAGAAGATTTGCTGAGAATGATAATGTTTCACCATTATGAAACGTTGTTACCACAGGCACTTTACTTTGAAGCACAGCAGTAATCCCACTTAAGCCATAATGCGCATGAATTAAATCGGGGTTAAATTCATTTATTTTTTTTATCAATGCTTTTCTTTGAGTGAAGTATGACAATAATCCACTACCCTTTACAGCAAAATAATCCACTTCTACTCCATGTTTCCTTATTGCCTCTCCTTGTTCTACAATAAAAGGCATCATATTAAGTGGGAACTTTTTCTTATCTCTTCCTATAATTAAAATTTTCATAATAATCCGCGACCCGCTAATTTAAACATATTCCATGCAATTGCAATAGCACACATTGCATAACAATACAGTGAATAATATTTTTTTTCTTTATTACTACATAATGAAACTCCGTATGCTGCTAAAATCAATAAAAACGGCAATGCTGGCAAATGGAAACGTTCCGAGTGAGCAAAGTTACTAAATGCTATAATTAATAAATAAGATAATGTGTAACCATAAATCAATACAAAATTACGCCATTGTTTGTATTTTATCACCCAATATATACTGAGCATTACAAAAAATGCCATTATATTTTTTATATAGTATCCTCCATTGAGACGTTGCTGATTGTATTGATCATCAACGTCAATCATTGTAGGGAAAGGTATTGCAACAATCATAGGAGCAAATACAGCAGCACCCGCATATTTTGCCAGTTTGTTTCCTCTTTTTGAGCGCCACTCCATATCTTTACCTTGTTTACCTTCTATTTTTGCCTCATATAACGATTTTACTTGATTAACAACCACCCCTCCAGATATAGAAAGAATAAACAAAGTTCCACAAATAATAAGCGCCCACTTTCTACTTTTATTTAGTATTCTTGAATTGGTTAATATTAATGAAGTTGCAAATGCAAAAACTACTGCTATACCTAATGCTGTACGCAAGGTAAATGTCAATCCAATTAAAGCAACGGATAATAATAAATCTTTAAAACTAAATTTCTTTATGCGCAATACGTTATCTATGCGTTCTATGCACCATACAACCACAAGAATCATTTCCATTTCTTTTCGATGGGACGCAGCATAAAAACTAAAATGAGGCATTAGCATACAAAATATTGCGGCCATTCTGCCAACAGACTCTCCAAATGTTCTTGATGCTAACTTATAAATCAGCACCGACATCCATGCTCGATAAAAGCACTTTAACACACGCGTTAAAAATAAATCTCCATCAATTATACAATACAAATAATTCAGATACACTTGATAACCCGTGTCAGAGAACTCTTTTGTGTCAAAATAATTCCAATACGAGCTTATTGTTCCGTTGCCTAATGCTTCTATAAACCACAAAGACTCATTATGATATCCAACTCCGTCAGATGGGTCATATTCAAAAGGTTCTCCCCGTAGGTATGTATATAAGAAATATGTTACTACAACATATAGTAATGAGATAAAAAATGAATACCAAAAAACTCTCTTTTTAAAACTTTTTGTAGAAAGTAATGCCCATTTTTTTGACAACGAATTGGATATAACAAAAAACAAAGCCACCTCTACTATACCCCAAAGCATCCATAACAAAGGCATTGATTGTTGAAACCAAAAAAATGATACCACAATAAATGCTATCAAATATGTAGCAACAGCCTTGTTACTAAAACATTTTGGGAAATAGTCTAACATATTATTTATAGAAACTTACTTTTTGTTTTTTATATACATCGCTAGCATAAACAATGAAACACTAAAATTCACTATTTTCATTTTTTTAGCTGATTTCTTAGTTGTTTTAGTATTAAATTTCAAAGGTAATGCATTTAGTTCTTTTAGGCTCTTAATATATTTTTTTCTATCATTATAAAAATAACATGCAACCATAGTAACTAATGAAAATGCACTGTGTGCCTTCATATTGTTATACCAAGATAGAATTCCTTCATCTTTTATAGACTCCATTTCATTATTTAAAAGGTTCAACAAAAGAAGTTGACCATCTATTTTACGTTGAATAGCTTTAGGATTTGAGATTTTAACCAATCCATCAATTCGTTCTAAGTAATTATAAGCTATTACATCTGTAATATTCATACGCTCTGCTTTCATTAATACTAACGGAAGCCAAGGAGTATCATCATAATAGTCACCTGTAAAACACCAAATATTATTTTGCTTAATAATATCTGTTCTGTACATATATCTCCATATATGACAACCTATTCCTAATCTAGTTGCAAGAAACTCAGAACCAGTCATCAATTGAGGAGTGTAATCAAATATTTTATCTTCTCCTAACACTGGTAATATATTATCAATTTCATCCACACGTTGAAAGTTAAAACGAAGCATATCAAGACATTCCTCTTCCATTTGTTTAATAAATTTACCATAAACATTAGGAACTAAATAATCATCAGGATCTAGAAAGCATAGGTATTTACCAGTGGCATGCTGCATTCCATTATTTCTTGCACCACTTGGTCCTTGATTTTCTTGATCTAATACTACAAAAGTACCAGGATATTTTGCTTTGTATTCATTTGCTATATCAATGGAATTATCTGGACTTCCATCATTGATACAAACAATTTCTAATTCTTTTAGATCAATACCTTGGTTAAGTGCAGAATCTAAACATTTACCTAACCATTGAGCAGAATTATATAGTGGGATGATAAAACTTAAGATTTTCATTATTTATAGTGATTTGATTGATTACATGGAAAAATCTCACCTGAAACACATTTGCTATTTTCAGACATCAAGAATAATGCTACTTCAGAGATTTCAGTAGGCATAATATAACGTTTACCCACCGCTCCTTTTAAATAAGCATCGTCTAATAATTCTGGGTTATTTATAATATTTGCAGTTACACCAGGAGCTATACCATTACATTGAACTCCATAAATAGCAAATCTTCTTGCTATTCCTGTTATAATGTTACCAATAGCAGCTTTTGTCATTCCGTATGGAGCATCATCTGGATATAAACCCCTTTCTGATGTAATAAATAAAACACTAGAACTATTTATTTTATTTTCTTGTATATACTTAATAAAACTTTGTGTTAAGAAGAATGGACTTTTTACATTTAATAAAAACTGTTCATCATAACTTTCTTGAGTAACATTTACAAAACCATTATCTATATTGCAGATTCCAGCATTATTAACTAATCCATTTAGTCCTCCCAACTTATCTACTGCATGTTCAATTAAATTACCAAAATTACTTATATCAGTTAAATCATATTGTATATAAGAACAACTTAGTTCTTTTGAAACTTCCTCTAAAGATTTACTATCTCTACCCACGATAACAATTTCTGCACCTTGTTCTATAAATCTTTTTGATATTTGATATCCTATTCCCTTATTCCCACCAGTAATTAATATTTTTCTTCCTTTCAATATGGCATTCGGTTCAGAATTACATAATGTAACATTAACTTTAGTTACAGGAATTCCTTTAACTAACCACTGAAATAAACGATATAAATAATTTTTCATATTATAAAATATGCCATTTTTCAAGTTTAAATAATACTCTTTCCACAAAATAAACGATAGGCCATATACGATATCTCTTCAATCTATCATATTGTGACATCGGGAAATGATATTTATGATAATCTTTCAAGATTCCTGCAGGCACAAGTTCTTGCAATAATCTATCCCTTTCTTCATTTAGAATATCTTTTCTAGTTTCAGATATTCCATTCATATCAAAAATAGTAACTAAATAATTTACATATTTCACTTGCGCTTTACCTAGCACAATTGACTGCATATAGAATTTCCAATCTGAACAAATTTTCAATGTTTCATCATAAAGACCATACTTTTCAAACAAACTTCTTCTTATATATGCTGGTGAGTGATTTAAACACCCTTTATAAAACATATTTAGTGTTACATCATGTGTAGCGTAACACGAATCATGTAAAATTTTACCATTCGGTAATACCTTACGCATATTACCATACATAATATCGGGATATTCATTTTTTTCTAAATAATCATACATGGTCTTCACCACATCATTACTAGCAAGCATATCTCCACTATTAAGAAACTCACAATATTCCCCACTTGCCATCTTAATGCCTTTGTTCATTGCATTGTAGATTCCTTTATCTTTCTCTGAAATCCAAATAACCTTAATACCTTTTGCTGAAGCTTCTGTTGCATATTTTTCAATTACTGCTACAGAATTATCAGGCGACGCGCCATCCACAATCACATGTTCAAAATCTGTACATGACTGTGTAAAAGTACTATTTAAAGTCTTTTGAAGACCAGTAGCGTCGTTGTAGTTTATAGTGATGATAGAAAGTTTCATAAATAAGTTGAAATTACAAGATATTATCTAATTCATTCAATATAATGTCTACATGCTTATCCCATGTATATTTATCAAGAACTTCTTTACGTGCATTTATACCTAGTTTGTTACGTAATTCTGAATCTTTTGCTAATTTTAATAATGCATTTGTTAATTCTGCAACATTTGCTGGTTCTGTTAACAAAGCTGTTTCATTATTTGAAAGCAAATAGGACATTTGATCCAAATTACTTGCAACAATAGCCTTTCCCATAGCCATATATTCAAATAACTTTGTAGGTGACCCAAAAAATGGCGTACCATCTGGATTAGGTATTTGTGGTGAAACAAAGATATCACTAGCAGCCAAATAAGCTGGAGTTTCTAATTGAGGGATAATTCCAGTCAATATAACTCGGTCAGAGAAACCAGAATCTTTTATTATATCAGAAACTAGTTGAAATTTATTCCCATTACCAACAAACATGTACCTAACATTTGCATTTGTTTGACAAGTATATTTAATTGTTTCTGCTAAAACTTCAGCACCATGCCATGGACCAAAGGTTCCTACAAAAGTAACAAGAATGTTTTCTTCTTTTAAATTATATTTCTCTCTGATATGTTTACCTTCTACAGCAGGAGAAAAACGTGAAGGGTCTACTCCATTGGGAATAATCAAAATTTTCTTTTCATCAATTCCTCTTTCTTTCAACTCTTCCTTCATTGGTTCTGCATTCGCTACTATTAAATCTGCATATTGAAAATCGGTCATCTCAATTTTCTCTGCCATATCCTCAAAATGGAATCGCTTACCCCAATTTTTACTCATCCAAATTTCTGACCCATTGTATTCTAAAATAAATGGGATATTTAATATCCTCGAAATATATGCGCCTATGTAGTTATCAAGTCCATATCGCTGATAAATAAATTTCGGATTATCCTCTTTGACTTTTGATAATAAAGTTTTTAAATATTGATTATATTCTAATTCTGCCAACTCATTAATACCAGACGATAACATATTGTCAACAGAAACAACTTGATAGTTTACATTGCTTTCAATATAGTTAAATTCTGCAGGTGAAACCAATGTAACATGATATTTCTTTGCAAGTGCTTCTACAACTCCTTTAGTATGCGCAATAGCACCACTTGCAGTATTATTTTTTGCCCAAACATCAGTTCTAAAATAATATATGTTATTCGATTCTATCTTATTCTTGGGATAGTAATTGCATTCATCCATCCTACTTATATCATTATTAACTTTTTTGCGTAAGATTGGATAATACAGAGAACGAAATATCTTCTTGATTCCCTTTTTTCGTAATATTTTATTCAAAATTGACATATTATTACTTTTTTATCTCATTGCAAATAAACTCAACCCCCTCTTCACTCAACTCATAAAACAATGGCAATCTCACCAAACAATCTGCGTAATTATCGCATTTAGGTAAATCACGACCATCATGTTTAGGAGTATAAAACTCACTACTATGTAGACTTAAATAGTGGAATACGGCTTGGATTCCATTATCTTTGAGCTTCTTGATTAATGCAGTGCGTTCTTCTAAGTTATTGCAAACTAAATAGAACATATGTGCATTATTTGTTGCATATTCTGGAATATCAGGCAAACTGAAATAACCTTTATCTGCTAATGGTTTTAATAACTCGTAATACTTGTTCCAAAGTGCTTTGCGTTTGTTTTGGATGTTATCCATTTCTTCAAGTTGAGCCCAAAGAAAAGCTGCTATTACTTCACTTGGTAAGAAAGAAGAACCAGTATCAACCCAACCATATTTATTTACTTCTCCACGGAAGAATTCTGCTCTATTGGTTCCTTTTTCCCAAATAATTTCTGCACGACGAATAAAACACTCATCATTAATCGCAAGTAAACCACCTTCTCCTGCAATGATATTTTTGGTTTCATGGAAACTAAATGTAGCAAGGTGACCGATACTTCCTAATGCTTTACCTTTATAATATGAATCAATAGCCTGTGCAGCATCTTCTACTACAATTAGATTATGTCGGTTTGCAATATCCATAATCGCATCCATATCACAAGCAACACCAGCGTAATGTACAGGAACAATCACTTTGGTTTTAGGGGTAATAAGTGATTCTATCAGCGATGCATCGATGTTTGGATTTCTATCCATAGAATCTGCAAACACAATTTTAGCGCCATTGCGAACAAATGCCAATGCAGAAGATACGAAAGTATAACTGGGCACAATTACTTCATCTCCTGGCTGGATATCACAAAGTATTGCTGCCATCTCTAAAGCATCTGTACACGATGTAGTAAGTAATGCTTTCTTAATACCAAAGCGATTCTCAAAAAATGCTTGACAACGTTTTGTAAACTCTCCATTACCAGAAAGTTTACCTTTCATTACCGCTTGGTACATATAATGTGCCTCGCGACCGGTTAAATAAGGTCTATTGAAGTCTATCATAATAGTAATTTCTTTTCTCCTTGATAAATCAGATATCCACTTCTATCTGAACTACAAGTAATGTTTCTTAGTTCATTGTCTGTTTGTTCGTATTTTACTACTTCAGAAATGGTAGTTGCCTTTTGCATTATAGGTAACAAATGTTCAGTTTCTTTACACAAAAAATACACACCACTAAAGTTAGATGCTGTAATTTTAGGTTCTGTAAAATTGCCTAATGCAACTTCAATTACGCCTTTTACAAAATCATACCCTGTACTTAATTGTACCAAATCACTGCCAATAAAGTCACCACCCATTCTGCCACCTATTTCTATTACATAAACCTTTCCTTCTTCGGTGATTTTATATTCAGAATGACTTGCTCCATTAGTTATTCCTAATGCATTAAGAGCCTTATCAGTGAGTTTGTATATTTCTTCAAATTTCTCTTCTGATAATGTACTTGGTTGATGGTGTTCTAATTCCACAAAGTGTGGAGCACCTGTGGTTACTTTATCTGTAATTTGAAGTGGGTAATGTTTCCCTTTGTACGATATAAACTCTACACTAATTTCTCTACCCTCTATAAACTCTTCTACCATTACTTGCTTTTTGAAAGAGCAATCTAACGCAAAATCAATCGCAGATTTTAAATCTTCCCAAGATGTTATCTTCGCAACACCTAAACTTCCAGAACGATCAGCAGGTTTCACTATTAAGGGAAGATGCATTTGTTGCTTTATAGAATCAAGCGTGTTAGTATCACTATTCTCTACACATGTAAACAATGGGCATAGAACTCCTGATTTTGTAAATGCCTCACGCATGGCATATTTATTATTAGCAGTAACGGCAGATTGATACGAATTTGCTACCAATCCCATTTGTTCTGCCACGTATGCAACCGTAGGTGCAGCTACATCACTGGCTATGGTACAAATACCATCTATTTGTTTATCTTGACATACTTTTAAAATTTCATCCCTATCCACAATGGAAATGGGGTAAAATTCATCTGCTATGTCCTTACACACAGCACCTTCTGCCCACGCAAAACAAAGGGTATATAATCCCATCTCCTTAGCTTTTTCAACCAAAGGACGTTGTAAATAAGAGGCTCCTATGATAGCAAGTTTATTCACTATAAATCAATTTTAGCGTACTTAAAACTGACAATGCTTGTAACTTATCCAATAATACACAATCATAGAATAAATGATTCATATCTTCATTTAATTGTGTATCCTGAATGTAATGTTTATTTTCATCCCAATAAGTATGCATAAATTCCTTTATAAAAGGATTGGTATGGTACCAATAATCAACAGGATTCATGTGATTGGCTGAGGCAATTTCCATTGTTTGGGACTTTTGTCTTTTTCTGAATCCCAATCTACGTTTAATTGAACCCGACAACCATTTAGAGAATTCTTTAGTTGTATAATGAGGGACCTTTTTACCAAAAAAAATCATTGTTCTAAGTTCTTGATTCTCAAATCTGCTTATTTTACGTTTTATTTTTTCCCAAACATACGCTGCTGCTTGAGGATGCTTTTCAAAAATCCAATCAAAATAAATTTTATGGTTGTAACGTAAATTCAAAGGAATGGAATAACAGAATTCAATAAAATCTACATCACAAAAGGGTGAAACAGATTCTGTAACCTCTTGAAAATAAGTTTGCCCTTGATTGGCACCAGTAAAAGCACGAGTATAAAGGCAGAATATTTCTTCATTTTCATACTCTTCTTTAAATTGATAACCCTGTAATCTTTCTATTACTTCCGAAGAATAGGCTCCTTGGCCTAATTTATACTCCTTATTATATTCATTCTTTTTAAAGAAAGTACCAATAATGGCATCACCAATCATACCCGTATGAATCAGTCCGTAGGGTTCAAAGTTGATATTATCGTACAAACTTTTACCATGGGAAATACCAAAATAGCAAGTACTACCGTATGTAATAGGAGTTATCTCATCTATTTTATCCATAAAATCACCACCATCCAAGGTCTTAAAAATAAAATCATGGTGTAAGTCTATGGCAATTTGTTGTGGAACGGTAAAATCCAAATAATTAGACTGCGAAAACGTTGTGTTCAATTGCTTGGTATAACCAAGTTCATGTGCTACCATCACCGTCATTCTACTATCTAGTCCCCCACTTAAACAGGTAATATGTTTGTATCCGTATTCTTTGTCTTTTTCAAATTGCAGTTTTATTGCTCTAGTAAAATATTTTTCTATACCATCTACAGCTTCTGCTACTGTCATTTCTTTAGGTTTATTGGTAAACCTATGATATTTGTGTTCTGAAAGTATATTTTTCTCAATTTTATAATAATTACCTGCTATCAATTTTTCAACTCCGCTTACTAGCGTTTTGTCTTCAATAACAAATCCATGTGTTAATGCAAAATAAGCGCCTGCATTATCTAGAGATACTTTTATCTTATTTTTCTTTAAGGTATCAACAATAAAACCTATTTCGGAAGCAAAAAGATAATTATTATTTTCTAGTTTGTATAAAAATACTTGTTTATCTCCTATATGGTTCGTATATATAAGCCATTTGTCTAGTTTTTTATCGTAAAATAGACCAGAGAAACTACCTCTAAAGTCTTTGAAAAACTCATCTCCTATAGACTTATACATTGAGAGAACAGCATCATACCAAGAAGATACATTGTATTTAGCAATCAGTTCGTGATTATTTAAGACTACTCCTTCTACAACTACTAAATAATCTTTGTTATCTACAAATAAACGATCGTTCATAAACTTGTTTATAACCCTTCTCTCAACTTGATAAGTGGTGGTATCAAATTTATCGACAACAAGTTTAGTGCGTTTTTCTTCTGAAAACGAAATATTATTTTTCCCGATATGTGCAATAAAACCTGGCATAATCTAATTTAATTTATCGATTACGTTTTTAGTGGCTTGAAGCATAGATTCTTTGCTATACAAACGATATAAGATAGCACGATTACGCTGTAATTCTTCTTCCGACAGAGGCATTAATTTAGTATGTTTATTTAAATCATCCTCAATGGAATATATAAGAATACCACAATCTTTAAAATATTGATATGCCATGTTTTTTTTACTCAAAAAAACGCGCATACCTAACCAAAGACCTGTAATTATATTACCTTGTGCTTGTGGTCGATAATGATTCATAATCATCACTCCACAATTCAACATAAGTGAATTATATTCCTCACGAGGCATAAAATCTATCAAGGGATAAAAGTTATCTTTAAAGTTATATCTCCCTTTTTTAATTAAGAAATTTCTAAGCCACTGTGAACCATAACTTAGTGGGGTAATAATTTTTCTATCTTCAATATTCAGTTTTTTAATCAGAGAGAATGCTTCTAAATGATTATTTTCAATGGTACAAGAGTTACCTAAAAAGATATTTTTACCTGTGCATTTTTTATCTATCAATGTGCCTACTGTATCTTCTATAGAGTAATAATTATACCATATCATTTGCATTTGATTATGCATCAAGTTTTTTGCAAAATCAAATTCATTTTTCATATCTGTTAGACAAAATTCAATTTTAGCATAGCATTCTTTTGGTAAATAATACATATTATTTTTTTTGCCTTTAATTTTATTTTTAAATGTATATACCCACAAAAGAAGTTTTGACTTTGTAGCTAAAAACATTTTACTAACCTCAGGCCTACCATATATCTCCCCTCCCCAAAACATCCATGTAATTTTTTGTTTGGTAGCACAATGTATAATTTCTTCTTGCCATGGCATAAACAAACCATGCAAAACGATTCCCTTATATTCAGATAATTTTTCTAAAAGACTATCTTTTTCTATTGAATTCCAATCTATTCTTTTTACCTTATCTTCATTCTTTATATACTTTAATTCTCCTTTTGATGCAACAACAATAAATTCCGAGCTTCCTGCAAATGAAGAAAACTGGTCTATGGCATAATCTGCAAATTTATCGTCTGTTAGAAAATGAAGAATCATACTATTTCTTTACTAATCCTACAAAGAAATCAACTAGTTTTTTATTTGTAACGTAACTCATTATCAAATAGGTGATGGCAAAAATAGCACATCCTATTATTAAATAAATCAGTTGCAATTCCATTACTACATTCATAGCAAATAACAGTGTTGGCAAACTAGCTACTGCTGTACATAGTATAGAATTGGAGAAAGAACCAACGTATTCAAGCAAATTGAGACCAGACAGTGGCCATATCATCATATACCAATAAATCACAAAGAAAATACATTGCAAAATAACCTGCGAATAAGCAATGGCTTCCACCTGGAAAAAGCTAGCAAGATAAACCGTTATGGGTGCACAAAAGAAACGAATAATGGTCCATTTAAAACTAATATCTGTTCTACCTTTGGCTACCACTAAATTGCCTGCAGGGTTACCTATAGAAGCAAATATGCCCCAAAATGCCAATATACGTACAAAAGTGGCTGCACTGGCATATTTTTCACTAAAGAAAATACTAACTACTTCTTCTGAAAAGATAGAAAGTGCAATTAGAATAGGAATATTAATAAACCCTACAAATGACAATATTCTAGAATAATTAACTTTTATTTTTTCAGGTTCATTTTGTAATTTTGCTAATATAGGGGTAGCTACCGAATTGATAATAGGATTAAGCATTTTCATAGATTTTAAAGCCAATTCTTTACCCATATTATAAAGTCCCAAGATTTCTAAACCAAATAAACGTCCTACTAAGATAACGTCTATTTTATAAGATATATAATCCATTAATTTTGAACCTGTATCATATATGCCAATTTTAAAGAAATCTTTTATTTCTGAGAAGTTGAAATAGAACCTAACTTTAAAATGTTTACGTCCAGCAATAGACCAAACAATAGCACCTAACACACCAGTAAGTAAACCTGGAAAGATTAAAGCATAAATACCAAAACCTAACACACAAAACAATAAGGTCAATAAAAATCCTAGTATATTAAATGTAATGCCTACCTTCGATATAAATGAGAATTCTAGGTTTTTCTGTTTTATGGTAACAAAAATCTTCCCAAAACAACTAATCAATATATTAACAGAAACCAAACATATTAATGGTGCTAACCTTGGGTCGCCATAAAACAAAGATACTGGATAGGCCGCTAAACACACGAGAACAAAACAAATACCATTAATAATCCAATTGAACCAATAAAGACTATTATATTGATCCTCAGTAATATTTTGTTTATGCATAATAGCAGCATACATTCCTAAATCTCGGAACATAGCCACTAAACCAAGTACGACATGGATAATAGACATCGTACCAAAATCACCCTTATCAATGTAGCGTGCTACAATCATTAATTGTACCACACTGAGTAGGTCGGTAGTAATTTTGGCTACACTATTCCACTTAATGCCACTTAGGGCTTGTTGTTTTAAGTTTCCCACAATTTATCTTTCTGCTCGCATTGGGTTGGTTAAGAAATCTTCGTATGCCATGCGAATACCATCACGAAGTTCTGTTTTATACGTCCAGCCTAGTGCTGTGGCTTTGCTTACGTCTAATAGTTTGCGGGGGGTGCCGTTGGGGCGGGTGGTATCCCACTCAATGTTGCCCTTGTAGCCTACGGTTTCTGCCACCAAGGTGGTTAGGTCTTTAATGCTAATTTCTTTGCCTGTGCCTGCATTAACGGTTTCGTTACCACTGTAGTTATTCATTAAGAATACGCATAAGTTGGCCAAATCATCTACATAAAGGAATTCACGTAGAGGACTGCCATCACCCCAACAAGTAACTGACTCTAGTCCTGCTTCTTTGGCTTCGTGGAAACGACGAATAAGCGCAGGCAATACGTGGCTGTGCTCAGGGTGGTAATTATCGTTAGGACCGTACAAGTTGGTAGGCATCAAGCTGATAAAGTCGGTTCCGTATTGACGGTTTAGGTACTCGCAATATTTAAGACCAGATATTTTTGCTAGTGCGTATGCTTCATTAGTTGGTTCTAATGAAGATGTTAACAAGCAACTCTCGGGCATGGGTTGTGGGGCCAAACGTGGGTAAATGCACGATGAACCCAAAAATTCTAATTTCTTCACACCATTTTGCCAAGCCGCATGAATCACGTTCATTTCTAGCATCATGTTGTGATACATAAAGTCTGCTAACCCTTGCGAATTGGCAATAATGCCCCCTACTTTGGCGGCTGCCAAAAAAACATATTCTGGTTTTTCGGTCGCAAAAAAGTCATTTACCGCTTGTTGGTTGATTAAGTCCAACTCAGCGTGTGTACGGGTAATGATGTTGGTATAGCCTTGGCGCTGCAATTCGCGCACAATGGCGCTACCCACCATGCCTCGGTGACCGGCGACGTAGATCTTTGAATTTTTATTCATATCTTTTTGTTTAGGCGTTTAGGCGTTTAGGCGTTTAGACGATAGTTTTATTCAACTAAACGACTAAACGAACATACGACTAAACGGAGCTTGCTATGCAAGCGATTATTTTACAATTCCTTTTTCTAGGTATTCAGCTAAATTAGTTCTAACATGTTCTGAGGCGCGTTCTACGGCTACTTTTTCCATGTCGTGTTTTACCATGAGTTCTACCAATTGGCTAAACGAGGTGCGTTTAGTAGGGTCCCAGCCAAGTTCGCGTTTGGCTTTGGTGGGGTCACCCCATAGGTTTACTACGTCGGTAGGACGATAGAAATCGGGAGATACTTCTACCAACACACGGCCAGTTGCTTTGTCAATGCCTTTTTCGTTTTCTTCTTCACCCACGAATTCTAGTTCGATGCCAGCGTGTTTAAATGCAAGGTAGCAGAACTCGCGCACCGAGTGTTGTTCGCCAGTGGCAATGACAAAATCTTCAGGTTTATCGTGTTGCAAAATCAACCACATACATTCTACATAGTCTTTTGCATAACCCCAGTCACGCAGCGAAGAAAGGTTACCCAAGTACAATTTATCTTGTTTGCCTTGGGCAATGCGAGCGGCTGCCAGGGTAATTTTACGGGTTACAAAGGTTTCGCCACGGCGTTCCGATTCGTGGTTGAACAAAATACCCGAGCAGCAGAACATGTTGTACGCTTCGCGGTATTCTTTTACTATCCAGAAACCATACAATTTAGCCACAGCGTAAGGGCTATAGGGGTGGAAAGGGGTGTTTTCGTTTTGGGGCACTTCTTCTACCTTACCATACAATTCGCTGGTAGAAGCTTGGTAAATACGGCAGGTTTCAGTCAATCCGCATTGACGCACCGCTTCCAATACGCGCAACACACCCGTAGCGTCTACATCGGCGGTAAATTCAGGGGCATCAAAGCTTACTTGCACGTGGCTTTGTGCTGCTAGGTTGTAAATTTCGTCGGGGCGAATTTTGCCAATTACTTGCAAAAGGCTCATAGAATCGCCCATATCGCCATAGTGCAAATGGAAGTTTTTATGGCCTTCTAAATGCGCAATGCGTTCGCGGTAATCTACCGATGAACGGCGAATAATGCCGTGTACATCATAGCCTTTATCTAACAAAAATTCGGCTAAGTAAGAACCGTCTTGGCCCGTTACGCCAGTGATGAGTGCTTTTTTCATTTCTTTATGTTTAGTTGTTTAGTTGTTTAGGCGTTTAGGCGTTTAGACGATAGTTTTATTCAACTAAACGACTAAACGAACATACGACTAAACGGAGCAATGCGTGCATTGCGAAATGGTTATTTTCCTATACCCAGATACTTAAATCCGAGGTTAATTAATTCTGTTTTATCGTATATGTTACGGCCATCAATAACGAGGGGCGTATGCATTTGTTGTTTGATCAGTTCCCAATTGGGAAGGCGAAATTCTTGCCATTCGGTTACCAAGCAGATGGCATCGGCATCTTTGGCGGCATCGTAAGCGTCGTTTGCAAAATATAAGTTGTCGTTTTCTATAGCCAAACTTTTTACAATGGGGTCGTAAACACGCACGTTCACTTCTCTATCCAACAACTTATTAATCAACACCAAGGATGGTGCTTCGCGCATATCGTCGGTATTGGGTTTAAAGGCCAATCCCCATATTGCAATGGTTTTACCACGCAAATTGCCATTAAATTGCTTATAGAGTTTGTTGTACAACACCTCTTTTTGGGCGTTGTTGATGCATTCTACGGCATCTAACAGCTGCATGGTGTAGCCATGTTCTTTAGCGGTGTGGATAAGGGCTTTTACATCTTTTGGGAAGCAAGAACCTCCGTATCCACATCCAGCGTACAAAAACTTATTGCCAATACGCACATCGCTGCCTATGCCTTTGCGTACCATGTCAATGTCTGCGCCTACTAGTTCGCACAAGTTGGCAATGTCGTTCATAAAACTGATGCGGGTAGCCAACATGCTATTGGCGGCGTATTTGGTCATTTCCGCACTAGGAATGTCCATAAACAGCACCCTAAAGTTGTTTAGCAAGAATGGGCGGTAAAGCGTGGTCATCAATTCTTTGGCCTTTTGGCTTTCTACGCCTATTACTACCCTATCGGGGCTCATAAAGTCTTTAATAGCGGCGCCCTCTTTTAAAAATTCAGGGTTGGATGCCACATCAAAGGGCACATCTATACCACGTTTGTCTAGCTCTGCTTGTATGGTTGCCTTTACTTTTTTTGCTGTACCTACTGGTACTGTACTTTTAGTAACAAGAACGGTATAATGATTAATATTTTCACCAATAGTTTTGGCTACTTCTAGTACGTATTTAAGGTCGGCACTACCATCTTCATCGGGTGGAGTTCCAACCGCACAAAAGACCACCTCTACATCATCCAAAACAGCTTTCAAATCCGTGCTAAAATGCAATCGACCAGCGTTTACATTCCGTTTTAGCACTTCTGCTAAACTGGGCTCATAAATAGGGATTTGCCCTGCTTTGATTTGATTTATTTTAACCGCATCGTTGTCTACACACGTTACGTCGGTTCCCATTTCGGCAAAACACGTGCCCGAAACAAGACCTACATAACCAGTACCTACAATTGCGATTTTCATATATTGTTTAATTGTTGAGTCGTTTAGGCGTTTAGTCGTTTAGTTCGCTTCGCTCATGAAGTTGCTCACGCTCGGCATAATCAATGTAAATATTGCTTCTGCTCTCGCTTACTCGCAACTTTAGTCGCTTATTTTAGATTCTA
>JAEIGA010002166.1_pt1 | contig 31348 bp, 32 predicted proteins | sample 9270691 | NCBI WGS metagenome assembly JAEIGA01 (sample SAMN17057246, study PRJNA624740) | gut metagenome | biome: biome; isolation source: fecal sample | host: Bos grunniens | place: China: Xizang | collected 2019
TCTAGGATATGCACTTTTGACTTAGTCAAAGTTTGGATTCTTCCAAATTCAACTGTCTGCACATCCCTTCTTGAATTTTTGATGAGCTGCTTTTATTCACAATGTTTGCGAGTTTATCAGGAACCCTATTCATACCGTTCGTTCCGTAAACCGCAGAATTTCAGGGGTTGAGTGTCTTTTGTTTTGTTGTCTCAACTTGAAAGCCCGCATACTATGCGCTTAAACTCCAAAAAAGTCAAGCAGAAATTCAAAAATAATTTAAAAAAAATATAAAAAAACCAAAAAACCGCGAAAATCCGCCATTTTTTCTTTTCATTTTTTTGCATAAAAAAATTTTAAAAACCTTAAAACAGATTCGGTTTAACCATTTTTTACGATTCGCCTCCTTACGATTCGCACACCGAATCGACTAAAAACGGTAAGAAAAGCCCATTTTTACCATCGGAAAGAACTTGAAACTCGACAATTTGTCATTAGCTTCACGCGTTGCGCGCGCTACATCATTATCCAACGCAGGAATTGTTATAGGCTGCCACACACCAGATTCCTTATTATATACATATAACTGATCATGCGGGATATCGATATGCACCTTGGCTGGACGATTCGTAAAAACAACACCGGCGTCAAAAAACAACACAAAGCCACAAAACAAATCTATATCAAAGCCCGTTCCAAGATACGGCCCACGAAAGTTCCAATTTATTTCTGTGACACCGCCAAAATCATTGCCATTATAATAATAGTGGTCGCCCGCCAGATAAAAATAGAATCGTGCGTCTGGCGCAGTCGTTATTTCACCAAAGATATCCGCAGACATATCTGCGCCGCCCCACGCATAACCACCAGTCAAACGCCAGACGCCCGCAAACGGATAATAGTCCAACAATAACGACGCATGCCACGCGTCCAGTTTTCCATTATCTATCTTTACACCATCGCCAACAGCAACCCCGTCACGCATAAACGAATCGATCGCCGAATCGATTGCGGATTTTAAAGCGTCTGTATCAGCCAAATCTGCACGTACACCAAAACGCCTTAATAAGTAAGATTCCGATTCGGGGTTATAATAACCACCTAAAACATTTAAGCCCGTCAGCCCAGACAAGCCGACACCAAACTGCGTACCCACATACGCAAACGCATCGAAGCACAACAAACAAAACAAAGACACAATTGTTTTTTTCATACTGTGCAGAATAAAAAATATAAGCCCGCATAGCAACGGGCATATATTCCATAAAAAAGGTCGCCGTTCGGCGACCTAAGATTAAAAGCGATACATAAAGCCAAGTTTGACCATTGGATAGAACTTCAAATCATCCAATTCAGACTGAGCGTCCGCCAAGGTTTCTTCTATAACACCGTCAACGACAGACTGCAAACTGTCATTGACAACATTTTTCCAACCGTCGCCCTGATTGATTTCCAAACCCTCGAACGGAACATCCAAATTCAGTTGCGCGGATTTGTTTGTAAAGACGACACCTGCGTCCAAATAAATTTTAAAGCCCGCAAACAAACCAAAGTCAAAACCAGTACCCAAGTATGGACCACGATAATCCCAATCAAATTCAGCTGTGCCGTTTACAGTATTGCCCAAATAACGAAACTGAGTATCCATCAATTCAAATTCATGATATCCCGCATCCAATTCATCAATTGTGCCTGCGATTTTCGCAGTTGCATTCATTTCACCAAAATAATAACCACCGGTCAAACGCCAAGCGCCCAAGAACCAAGTATTACCAAACGGATAAAAATCCAACATCGCCGCATAATGCTTCGCATCTAATTCAAAATCAGAAACAGTTAAATTATCGCCAATTTCGACTTCATCGCCCGCAATATCGTTTATCAAATCATTTAATTTTGATTTAACAGGTGCAGTTGTTCCAAAATCAAAACGAACACCAAAACGTTTTGCCCAGAAAGAATCAAAGTTTTTATTGGCATAGCCAACAAAACCGTTTACGCCGCTGGTCGCCGACACGCCAACACCAAACTGCAAACCACGAGGAAAACCATTTTCAGACCTTGTTGTTTCTTCTACAACAGGTGCAACCTCTTCTACAACAGGCGTTTGGGCAACAGGCGCAACCTCTTCGGCAACAGGCGTTTCAACACTTTCTTCGGCAAACGCAGGTAAAGCCAACACTGCAGCCAATGCAAACACTGAAATCTTTTTCATTTTTTTTCCTTTGGTTTGTATGTTCATATATTCCTAAGTATAAAAATCAGATAAAGACAACACAACAAAAAAATGTCGACAAAAACCTGTTTTAATCAGATAAGTTTTGTGATATAATGATAGGCATGAAAACCAAAATATTTATTTTGCCGTCCTTGTTATGCATGTTCTGTTTTGACGCAGTGCGCGCATCTGATTGTATTGGCAGCGACTGTGATATCGCGCCGTTAATGTTGGACGAATCCGAACCAGCCGCACAAGAAAACGCTGTTCTAGAACAAATTGAAATCGTGCCAGTACAAAACGCAAAGTTGCTGACCATAAAACCAAAAGAGGAAGATAACCGACCACCACTGTGGGACGGAACACAGGGCGAATACAAACAAAAACTGTCCGACAAGACAGTCGACTGGCAAAATGGCGTGCCTATCTGGGACGATTCAATCGCCAGTTATAGATACAAAGATTTTTCAGATTGGTTTTTGGAACCTGCGCCAGAATTCTTTGTCAAAGATTTGAAAAACACTGCGCCTTTTGCAATATTTGAACAGAATATGCAAGACGCCAAAGAAACAATGAAGCGCGTCGAAGATTTGTTGACACCACAAAAACCTTCTGATGGCATATGGTGGAACGCAACACCAAAACCAGAGTACACAGCCCAAGATTTAACGGTTGTTGTTCAAGAAACTTTTGCAAGCGACGACGGCTGCCCCTTTGAAACAGATACTGAATGTGAAATTTGGCGCAAAAAACCAATCGTCCGCGAAACAGTATCACCGCGCAGCGCAAAACTGCGCGACGCAAAAATGTACGATTTTATTGCCGCCGCATCGCAAGATATTAACATAACGGCGACACATCCTGCTGCAAAACCATTGTTGGAAAGATACAAAATGCTGATGGGCAACGCCCAGGCATGTTGTACAGACGGTATAGCATACGCGCTGCAACAAGCAGGCGCATCTACGGGGTTGGTCTATAAATTCTTGGCGGACGATGCCAACTTTTATGGATTTGGCGCACGTTGTCTGATGATGACAGATTATGAACTGGACACAAAATATCCAAACACTGCGACAGCCGTTGTTGCCGCAGATGTCAGAAACGGCTGCTTGTGCCGTGGCCGCCAGTGGTTCAAAGCTATGTTGGCGCCATTTGAACAAGCATACAAAGAAATGCCAGAGTTTAAAAACGCAAAGTTTTATTACACATACACAGACGGCTTGAAACGCGAAGTGACTGTGTCCATAAATAACGATGTTCAAAATGTTTTAAAACAACTTGAACAATGCCCATAAAAAACGCCCCATTCGGGGCATTTTTTATTTGTTTGGTACAATTTTAATTTCAACACGTCTGTTTTGACTGCGACCTTCTGCCGAAGAATTGGACGCAATTGGATTTGATGAACCCATTCCCAAAACTTCAAAGCGAGAAGCCTTTACCCCCTGACCTTCCAGATAAGACGCAACAGATTGAGCACGCGATTTTGACAATTCCAAATTATATGCCGCGCTGCCTGTGCTGTCTGTATGACCAGAAACCATTACTGTTGAATTGCTGTATTTTTTCAAAACCTTGGCAACAGAATTCAAAACAGGATAGAAAGATGAATTTATATCAGCTGAATCTGTCTTGAAAGTGATATTGCCAGGCATAATCAAACGAATATTGTCATCTGATTCTACAACCTGAACACCTGTTGACGCCAATTCAGCACGCAATTCCGCCGCCTGGGCATCCAGATAATAACCGATACCACCGCCAGCAGCCGCACCAGCCAAACCACCAATTAATGCGCCCTTGCTGCTTTGTGTGCTGCCAATCAATGCGCCTGTTGCTGCGCCAATTGCTGTACCCCATGTCGCTTTGGATGTTTGGGTTTGACCTGTATATGGATTAACAGTTGTACAACCAGCAATCAATGCTGTGATTGCACATACAGATACCAATTTTTTCATTTTTTCTCCTTTATTAAATTGCGTAACGAAAAGTATCATAGAACATTTTTATCTAAAACACAAAAAAATAAAGTGCCAAATTGCACTTTATTTTATTTTTTGCGACATATATTTTCGCAAAGCTAACGAATCGACCTTTAACGAATCAGGACTGATATAGCGCTGGATGTTTTCCATCTTTGGTTTTGTGACCTCTGTTTTTTTATCATTGCTTTTTAATTTACCGTTTAAATGAAATACTACCGCCATTGCAATCCCGCACAACAGTATATAATCAAACGCATTTTTTGTTTTTCCTTTCATTTTTCATCCCTTTTTACCAATAAAAATCCGCCGATACGGCGGACAAAATTCTGGTGGGTGTTGAGGGACTCAAACCCCCGACCCTCTCGGTGTAAACGAGATGCTCTAATCAACTGAGCTAAACACCCGATTGCTTTAACAGCGGACGAATAATATAATATATTTTCTGATTTGTCCAGTATTTTATTTAATTATTTTTCCATCCGCCACATTTATTGATTGACGACCGACAGAAACAACGCCCGAATCATAGGTAGGCGCGGCCTGTTTTTTTACACTTGTGCGCCAAACAATCGAACCATCGCTTGTCGATATTGCATACAAGTAATTATCCGTCGACACAACAAACGCATAATCGCCCGCAACGACAAAAGGCACGCCAACACCGATATCAACACACCATTGCTTTGCCCCAGATGTTGCGTTTATTTTACAAAAAGCATCACCCATACCACCTGCAAACACAGCATTACCCACAGGCAAAATTGGTACCACAATATCAACCATAGATGCGCCACCTGTCAAATTACTGGCACGATAAACATCTGCAATCCAAACAATTTGGCGGTTAGAAGGATTGATTTTAACAACCTCGCCTGTTGTCAGACCTGCATATACATATTTTCCACTGCAAACCGGACGCGCGCGTCCCGCCACAGAATTATTGGTTGGAAAGCCGCTGAATATTTTACGCGTCCCATCCCATACTGTATTGGAAGAATCCTGGGTATATTTACACGCAGAATTATCAAGCACAACCGCTGACACAGGCACATCTGTTATTGTTCCATTTTTTATTTCCAGGTTTGATGTACTAAAAATAGCAGTACGAGTGCCCGGCAAAATTGGGTCACGCTTGTCGCACGCCACCATCGCAAACATAATAAAAACAAGAGTAAAGATTTTACGCATTCCACGCCCCATTAACGCAATGTTTGTGCAGTCGCAGAAATTACAGCAGGCGCCGCTGGGTCACTGATGATTTTATCCAACCATTTATTTGCAACATCCACATTATTTTCCGACAAATACTTCTGCGCGATTGTTAACGCCGCAGTATAGTAAAACGGGGATTTTTTTGTATCCATATCAGACAAATATTTTTCAACATCAGCACCCGACATATCGCCACCACGCAGACCAACAATATGCAATTTCGCTAAATCACGAAAATCGCGCGTATCGCCGTCTGTTGCCAACATTTCCAATTTTTTCATATCGCCATCCAACAAATATGCCTGGAACAAAGCCAAGTCGGCCGTTGCACCAGACGCATCGTTTGCCATTGCCGCCAACGCATTTGCATCAACATTTATAACAGCCGTTTCATATGCGACCGCTGTTGCAACTTTGTTCGCACGATGCGCGCGAACACCAATTTGAATACCCGTTGCAATAATCAGAACTATTAACGCCGCCGCAACAATATGTTTGGAATATTTTTTAATAAAACGAAGTGTTTTTTCATTATTAACCTCTTCCCATACTTCGCGATACAGTGCGTCTTCGGCATGTTCTGCGCGTGTTTTTTGTGGGGTTTTGATTTTTTTATTTCTTTCCAAAATTGTTGCCATGACAAAATTCTCCTGTGCTTGAAAATTATTAATTTATGGTATACTATAAAAGTTATGAGAAAGGAAATCAAGAGCACTTTACCAGCACAAAAAAACACCAGCATTATTGCCGCGCGTGGGGTCAGCGACGAATCTGGATTGGCACAATACATACAAACAGTCCAAAAAATACCCGTACTGACCGCTGAACAGGAATACGAATACGCAACCAAATGGATCAAAGAACAAGACAGTATGGCAGCTGAAAAACTGGTGGCCAGCCATCTGCGCCTGGTGGTATCTGTGGCATACGATTATAAAAACTATGGAATACCTGTTGGCGATTTAATTGCCAGTGGAAATATGGGGCTGATGCAGGCGTTGCAAAAATTCGACCCTGAAAAGGGATTCAGATTTTCTACATACGCAATGTTCTGGATTAAGGCCGAGATATACGAAACCATATTAAATAATTGGTCAATCGTTCGAATCGGCACATCCGCAAATCAAAAGCGTGTATTTTTCAATTTGTCGCGCGCAAAACGCGCACTGGGTATTATGGACAACAATTTGTCTGATGAACAAACAAAACAAATCGCACAATATCTGGAAGTTCCCGAAAAAGATGTCCAGCGTATGGCAACACGCGTTGGCGCACGCGATTTATCGCTGAACGCCCCAATCAATTCCGAAGACGGGGGGGCAGATATATTGTCTAATATGACAGACAATTCTGATACAATCGAAGAAACACTGGAACAAATTGAATTCAGACGGCGCGGATATGATTTATTAAAAAAACATCTGGAAAAAATGTCAGAACGTGACCGTGAAATTTTGGTGGCACGCAGACTGCGACAGCCCGTATCAACACTGGAAGCGTTGTCACAAAAATACGGCATTTCACGCGAACGCGTACGCCAAATAGAAGAACGCGCATACAACAAACTGCGCGACGCCATTTTAAACGAAAACAAAGGGCAGCAGTAAATATGTCTTGGACAAATAAAATCGCAACGGTATGTGCATTTGGTTGTATATCGTTTGGCGCAAATGCATTGGAATACCACACAGGAAATAATTCCTTTAAATTAACAGGATATGGCACCGCCGGGATGATAAACCCAGATATTGAATCGCCACTGTTTATTGGCGACTGGCGCGCACGCGGACAATACACCAATTCTTTATCAGAAAATACAAAATTGGGCCTGGTGTATGCACTGGACCAGGCAGCATTGGACAAAGGAAACTTTTCCCGCGAAGCGTTCGGCTTTATACAATCCAAATCATTTGGACGCATCGAATTTGGCTTTACGGATTCAATTGCGCGCAAACTGGGGCTGGGGCTACCTGATGTTGGCGGATTGCGCATTAACGACAGACCGCTGTACAACGAAAAAATTCACGCAGACGGCCCAATTATTGCAGATACAACACTGACATCTGGGCGCAGCAAATCATTGCGCATAAACGCTGCTTCTAATGTACAGAATGGGATACAATACGGACTGTCTGTGGCGGGATTAACCGACGACTATGATTGGGCAATTGACGCAGGATTAAAAATCAGAAAATCCAGCGGAAAGCTTAAAACCGCCTATTCTGTTGGAGCATCGTTTATGTCACACCCCGACAATTTTGACACTGAAGTTTACACACCCGGCGTCACAGCCGATTGGCGCAGCCAATTATCGCTGGCAATGAATATGCAATACAATAGTTGGATTTGGGCAATTACTGCACGCGCCATATACGACCAAGACCCAATTGGCACAGTTTCTGACGGGATTGTTGTTGGCACAGGCGTCAGCTATGACTTGTTAAGATACACTGTTTCTTTGACATACATGATTTCCGACACAGGTGTATGGCAAAACGATGTTGCAGACTTTATCGACCATACAGTTGTTGCATCATTTAGATATAAATATAGCGAAAATCTGGACGGATGGATTTCCAGTGGCCTGACCGCCAAAACACCATTTATATCCGCCGGAATGAGAATTACATTTTAAAAAATCCCCAAAAAGGGGATTTTTAAAATTCTACTTTGCCATTTGTGGCAACCAAATCTGCCATCATTTCAATTTTACCGCCAGCTTCACGCAATATCAGGTCGCCAGCAGCGATTTCCGCATAATCCAAAGGATCAGATACATAAGCGTCAAATTTACCAGCCGCAACCCACGCTAAATCCAACGCAGGACACCCTGTACGACGCGCATCGCCAACCAATGGACGATTATCTGTTGTGTTATACGCAACAGTTAATTCTGCATCTGACGCAATATTTGAAACCTTGATACGAGCGGAATGGAATGCAGAAAAAACATATGCGCCACTGCCCGCTTCGGCATAATATAATCTTTCATCAATAGGGGAGTACACCAACGCGATTTTTGTTTCATCGTTTGAACGCAGCGCCAGTGAAATTGCAAAATGAGGATTACCGCGAACAAAATTAGACGCACCAGACAACGCCAACACAAATTCATCGCGGCCATCGCCAACATGTGTCGTGTTTGGTGTTAATAAACCCGCCGCAGGACGAACCAGCAGCAGGTCAGATAAAATACTTTCTTCGATTCGGGCAGACGCTTTTTTCACAAAATCACGTGCACCACGCAATGACTGTTGCAGGTTTTCCACTTCGCCAAAATCGCGACGCAAACCGGACGCAGTGCGTTGCAGCGCCATAAACATTTTGTTTAATTCGGTTGAACCTTTTATCAACAAATCCATGTCGCTGCCCCCATCAGACGAAAGTTTAACTTATAATTTGAAACCAGCAAATTTTGCCTTAAATTCTGCGGCACGCTGACCTTTGTCGGCAGTATTTGAACGCTGACCAGTCCATGCAGAATGATTCAAGTTGTCTGTTGATAAAACCAAGTCTTTCTTCACAGAAGAATACATTTTTACAGTTTTGCCATCTGTGCGTGTGACATTAATTTCATGATATTCAGGATGAATTCCTTGTTTCATAGTATTACCCTTTTTTAAATTTTAGCCTGCGAATTATACAAGTAAATTTAAATAAATCAAGCAATATTAGCATTTTAATATCGACCAATACAGCCCAGATAAGAATTTCCAGTAGATTCCAGGATATTTATGAACTGATTTTGGTTTTTCCCAGAAAACAAAGCCAATATTGTACCCGTATCCGTTGCCAGCATATCTGTCACAGTTGCGATACCTGAATTCATCTTCTTGAAAAAGCCACTGGACGGGCGAATTTCCGCCGCCAACAATTGATTCACACCACGCGATTTAGAATTTTTCTGCGATTCGATAATCATCAATTGACACTCTGGCGATATTATCAATTTATCACTGACAACCGCGTCACTGCCCAATAATTCGCCCCACCAACCGGTCGAGCCACAAAACACAGGCAGATATATCGTCGCATTTGGATTAGATTGCAAAATGTCTGAAATATCCGCGTCTTCTTCGGTACAAACATCGGGCATAATACCCGTGGAATTATTTATAACTTTGCGCGCCAACTGGTATTCGTTGTCCCCAGTTGTTTTGCGCGGCCAATAAAGAATCGGATATTTTGTCATCACTGAGAATTATATCAGATTCGGCAGAAACAAAAAAGGGGGGTATGTTAAATAAAGCACTTGATTTTTTATTTTTTTATATTCGACAGCCATTTTTTGCCGCCTTCGTATATTGTTTTTATGTCTTTTTTTGCACTATCATAGAACTCGGTCGATATTTGAACATTAAACAAAGTCTTTATCAGCGCGGGAATCATGTTCATAAACATGGCAAAAAACACACCAACCAACACCAATGTCACTAACGAATCGTTATTCATCATCAATGAATCCATTAAAAACTTCGAATCGTTTTGTGTTAATGCTGTCGACAACGAATTTAGCCCTTGCCAATCGCCAATTATCGCGTTTATCAACAGGATTGAGAACGAAACAAAAACACAAGTTATTGCGATTCCCAGCGTTGCGGACACGATATCGTTTATTATCTGTTTTATTGATTTACCGGCACCATCCAATGTTATTTTCCAACCCTTGAACAACCAAGACAACAACATCAGCGGCAACATAACTAAGTCTAATGACAGTTTTATAAAAACCTCTAAAAAATACATCGGGATTGGTAACAGTGCCATCAAATATAGCGCAACCAGCATCGCGCCAGCCGCAATCAATATCAAATTTGGAAAAACAGGAATACTATTAAAAACTGAAAACATATAATCGCTGTCAAAAGCCATATTTAACATCGTCCAACCCACAGCCATCCCCAAACCTGTCACCTGATGAACGCCGGCCAATTCACATGTCAAATTATGGCGCAACCGGGGCGAAAATGCCCCCTGTTCAGCGGCACGCGCATCAATCGAAACAGGATCTGCAATTGCTGTGGCAACAACACATTGATTAAAACTATCGTCATGCGCCACCATTCGATTCAACGACAAACCAATGTTAAAAACAGGTTCTATTGCGACATTTGATATTAAACGCGGCAACGGCATCAACAACACCGCGCAAATCAGCGCTAATTTGAAAAAATGGGAAGTAAAATCCGTGGTTATATTCCAGGCCTTGTCAAATTTTGCATCTATAAAATTACTGGCTATACGCCATGCAAGCCAGATGCCCGTCAATGCCAACACCATTGTCACAGTCACGCGCCCCAATGCAGCATATACCCGCGAGACAACGCTGGACAATGTTGCCATAATATCTGAAAAAAACTGACACGACCAACAGGTTGAAAAAAACTTTAACGAATCGACCATATCAACAGGAGCGACAGACCGATACACAGAATAACCAACAATGGACAACGCGCCCGCCCCCAATCCAACCAGCCAAAGCGGCACCGCCCCCGCACCAAAGGGCAGAAAAGATAAAAACACTGTCCAAAATTTTTTTGACCATTTCATCGTTTTAAGTATACCACATTTTGTCATAAATGTGATATAATTGAAAAGATAAATAATTAAGAGAGAATATTTTGCTGAAAAAAATACTGTTTGCACTGACGATTTGCGCGGCATTTGTTATGCCATCTGGCGCATACGCAGACAGCATTATAGACTATCTGGACCTGTCACCATTTATACCAATTGTGTTGGACGCAATGACAACTGTTGCAACCGGAATATACGAATTCTTTGTTTCCGGCAATAAAATTATATATTTGCTGATTTGGACTTTTTTGGGATTGTCTATTGGATTGTATTTGGGAAAAATGTATTTGCCACAAAAATGGTTGAAATTTTTCGGGTTCAGTGGCGGCGGCGAATTAATTGACGGAAAAATTACAGGCACAAAAATGTTCGAAGACATTTTACGGTCTGGAACACGCGCTATAATTGCGTCCTTGGTATTATTGCAGTTAAAACCAATATTTTTAACCGAAATCTTGGTTAACCCCTTTTTGGAATTTGGCGCCATATATACAGACGCAGTATTAGACACAGTAAATGATAAAGATTATCAACCAACAATAAAATGCCCAGAAAACATCATTGAAAAAGGATGGCTGTCAGAAGATTCGTGCAATTTTTTAATTCAACCTGTTGCAGAAATATCCAGCGTCAATAACAACGCAATAAAACAGGGATTTAAATTTTTGAAAGATGGATTGCGTGGGCTGATGACACTGATCCCGCACGGAGGCGAAGATTTTTTAAATGTGCTGACTGGAATTATTTTGATTGTCACATTTTTCAGTTCTAACCTATTTATAGCTATGTTGATTATTCAGGGGATATTCAATTTTGGCATACAATTAATATTATATCCTTTTTATGTTTTATCTTATGTTGTCAAACCCAGCGACAAATGGCTTGATTTATGGCCGGCTTTTTCCGGGGTAATCGGCGCACTGAAACAACTTATTATCACAATGGTTGCGTGCGCATTTATGCTGTGTATAAACATATCTATTGTACGCGCGTTGTTTAACTGGAATTCGTCTGTGTTTGTTGTGGCTGCGGGCGGAACAGCAATAACAAATGTGCCACAGGCCACAGCATCAACAGCGGGCGGATTTGGCGAACATTCTGTACTGTGGCTGTCGTCGATATTGACATTTTATTTGATGTTCAAGATTTTTGAATTAACCCGCAAACAGTTAGACACCTATGTTGGCAAAGGTCAAGACAAACTGTACAAAGACACAACAGGATTTGCAAAAGACACATTCAACAATATCAAAAGCACAAAAAAGTCTATAACATCGATAAAAGGCTGGTTTAAAAAATAAAATGAACGGATGGATAAATTCTTTTATTGAAAACAGTATTCAGTGTTGGGGCTGTGGGGTGTTTGACCGTCTGATTCAACTGGTGTCTGGCGTGGCCAGCAGCGTGTATTCCAGTATGGCGCAAATATGTATTTTGCTGTTCATATTTTTGTTTACAGTATTTATATTTAACGCGTTTTGGAAAAATTTGAAAGGCGGCGCGTCCGACCCCATGTTTTCTAAATCTGTACAAAAGGTTTTTCTGAACTCTTTGGTATGTATGACATTATTGGGCGCGGGCGTATTGCTTCCACGCGTTGTCACCACTGTAATATTTGAACCTGTTGCAGAAATAACAACACTGTATTCACAAAGTATGATTAATTTGTCTGCCGAAGATGTTAATGAAACGGTGACATACGAAGCATTAGAAATGAATAACGATGGAATTTATCGCCCTGAATTCCGCGACAAAGTTATTCAATTAATGAAAACAACTGTGACCCAGTTTCAATCTTATGTAAAATTGGGTGTAGCATTAATGGACAATGCTTTTTCTTGGAAAAATCTGTTTAGCGGTTCATCCAACATAATTGCAAACATTTTAAAACATCTTATTCTATTTTTTATCGGATTGTTTTTAACATGGGAATTTATAAAACTGTTTTTAAAATATTGCTTTTATTTCGCAGACACCGTAATTGCCATGGCGTTTTTTGCGTTATTTTTTCCGATATCATTGATGACAATGGCATTCAAAGACGCAGAATATGTACCAGAATGGATTGGAAAATTGGGCGGAGACATCGGAACCCAACAAATAAAAAAATTAATTAATTCCATTGTGACATTGGGGTCAGCAGTTATTGGATATACTGTTATTATGGTTATAATTGCAAAATTCTTTTCTTCGCCTGATGTCGAAGCGTCTGGACTGGTAAACGCAATCACCACAGGCGAAATATACGGTGAATCGCTGGACATGGAGAATCTGCAATCGATGACATTGTTTACTTTTGTCGCAATGTTATTTATATTAAGATATGTATTTGCACAAATACCTGAAATAACCAAGATGATATTATCTGCATTCTCGGTTCAGACAGAAGATACACACAGTGAAAAATTGGCAAACTTTGCAAAAGAATCTGTACAAAATGTTAAAAAATTTGTGAAAACCGGCGCAGAAATATTTTCAAAAAAGAAAACTGATGACGGCGCAACAACAGGCGAAACAAAGTGATAAAAGCAAAAATAATCTTGGGCATATTCAAAGTCTTTATGTGGATAGGCATATTGGGGCTGGGGGTATGGTATTTATCAAGTTCTTTGGGCGGCGCTGCGATAACCTATACCAGCGCGGACAACTTTTTGATTGCCGCCGGGGTTGAAAATGGCGACATTTCGTCTGCAAACGGATGCGCCCTGTGCAAATATATAATTGATTTATTTTCTGTACTGGGTCGCGCGACAGAAATGTTTTGGTCTGCGATGTTGGACAGTTTATGGATTATCATAGTTATTGGCTTTGGTATTTTTGTAATTATCGAAGCTATAAAGCATTTGTTTGAAGCAGCAAAACAAACAACCAAAGATGAACAGACTGAAAAAAAGTTGGAATTTAAAGCCTGGACAGAAAAAATCGTAAAACAAGGCACCAGGGTTGCAATTGTCGGCGTATTGATTGGCGCGTTGGGCATGGGCGGGGTTGGCGCGTTAAAAACAGTATCGAACATAACTATAACACCTGTAATGTATTTAGGAGCAGAACTGTCAATAGCAGCCAGTGGCACAGGCGCCGCAACACAATGCCGCGCATTAGAAGCAACAGAAAATTTGGAGCAATCATCTAATGGCACGGATTTTTTAAACCCTATTTTGTCGCCGTTTTTATGTGTGATCGGGAACATAAATAGCGTTATGTTGGCAGGTGCCGCAGGCGGTTTTTCAATGATGAATTACGCAGCGTTGGACATGGGCGGAGGCGCGCTGACATGGCTGGCTGGACTGGGGTTGGTTTTGATGTTTTTAGTAATTGGATTTGATTTATTCTTTCAGATTTTATCTGTGGTGTTCAAATTAATCTTTATTGTGATATTTATGCCACTATTATTAGCTGCGGCTGCATTTGAAAAAACCTGGTCTTTTGCAAACGGATTGGTCGACAAAGCGATTAATATGCTGGTATCGTCAGCCGTCAGAATTGTCGCTATAACACTGAAGGTTATCATTATCTTTGGTACCGTGTCTTATGCGGCAGATTCGTATTTCCCGGGACCAGCAGACGGATACAGTGTTGTTATACCGCCATTATTAACCAATGGGGCACCCGAAAACCCAGACACAAAAACACTGTCTGTATTAAATGTGTTTTCAACATGCGAATCCGTGTCTTTGGTTGATGGGGTTGTCGACAAAGACAAATTTACAAATTGTTTTACCGCACGCAAAGCCGAAGTCGAAAGAAAATACCCAGACGCATTTGATTTTCTGGAAAACGGTTGGGACTTTTTAGTTATGATGGGATTTATATTTGCGTTATATTTCTTGGTGATAAATCAAAAAGTCGATAAAATACTGGGCGGTGGCGACAAAGAAATGTTTGATTATGGCGGATGGTTAAGAGGTCTGACAACCACGACACTGAAATCGCCAATAAAAATTGCAGAATGGGCAACAGGTAAATTTATAAAAAAATGAAAACCGTAAAAAAATTTTTATTAGCTGTAATTATTGCTGTGATGCTGGGCGGCACAGGTCACTGCGCAACCTCAAACCTTAATTTTACAAACACAGATTTAGCTGATTATGGCTCTTGGGCAACAGAAAACAACCGCGAAATTCTGGTGGGCACAATCGCAGATGATTTAGACGCTTTTTATGTTAACGGCGACGCAATCAACACAGAAACTTTTGTTCCAATAGAAGCAAAAGTAGGTCTGTCCTTTATGAACGCTTTTTCGCACATATCGTATATGCTTAATCATTCGTTGACCAGATTTATAATAGTATTTATTATCGCAATGTTTGGATATTGGTTGATATTGGAAGCAATCACTATCATGCGCGCAGAAAGCAAAATCGAAGATAAATTCCAAGAAATCCTTAAGAAGGCGGTCCTTATAACCGTCTGGGTTGCCGTACTTAGCGTTAATCCCGCAAAATTTTTTGAGGTAGTTATATCGCCAATATTGTTTATCGCAACGGTTATTTCTGATGTTATACTGGACGGCGCGGCTGAATTTATCGGAACAAAAATGCCAGATACATGCAGCGCAATCAAAACATATGTTGAACAAAATATATCACAAAACAACATACTGGGCACCAGCACAGCAACAAATATTATGTGCGTACCAACCAGAATGTCTTCTTTTGCATATACCGCAATTGGCGCGGGATGGGATTGGGTAAAATATGGCATTGGACACAGTGGATTTATATTCATTTGTGGATTGGGGCTGATCGGAATATTTTTGTATTTATTATGGCAATTCGCATTTATAGCCTTTGGCGTCATTGCCGATTTGTTTTTAGCAATAATTATGCTGCCATTTACAGCGGTATCAGAAACACTTGGGAAAACGACTTTCAAAGGCATAATTGGCAACATATTTAATGGATTTTTGGGGTTATTCAGCACAGAATCTTTAAAGAAACAAATCCAACGCTTTATCGATGCAGGCCTGCACTTTGTTGTATTATCTGTCATTGTTGTGATATGTATGACCTTGTTATCTATGGCGACAGAGACCGGCACATTTAAACAATTTCCAGATATTGAAGACATAAATTTTTGGGTGACACTGTTATTAGTGGGAACGACAGTATATCTGGCGAAAAACGCGTCCAAATTTGCCAATGAAATTGGCGGAAAAATCAATACAGACACTGGCGACAAACTGAAAGGCTTTGTAAACGAAGCTTGGTCGTCTTCCACCAAGCAAGCCAAAAGCTGGTGGAAGATTTTGCGCAAAAAATAAACGACTGTATCTATGCCTTGAAAAGCCCGAATTTATATTTTATACTGCGTATGATATGAAGATTTTAAACAGATATTTTTCGCGTCAACTGGTTGCGATTTTCATCATGCTGTTGCTGGTACTGACTGGACTGGCATGGATGATGCAAATCATGTCAATGATGAAGTTTTTGCTTAAATATGGCGTTGATTTGGGCAGTTTTTTAGGGTTAACGGCCCTGATGATACCTTTTATTGCATCTATTATTGTTCCTTTTGTGTGTTTTATTGCTGTTATATTTGTGTATAACAAAATGATTTCTGACAACGAAGTGACTGTTATGGCATCTTCTGGATTGTCGCCGGTACAAATTGCAAAACCCGCAATAAAATTGGGCTTAATTTTAACAATATTGAACATCATTTTAAGCGCTTGGATTGTACCAAAAACACAGGCGCGTTTTTATGATATGCAATGGAATTTAAAATACGGCATGGCACATATGAAATTGCAAGAAGGTGCATTTACAGAAATTTCCAACGGATTGGTTGTGTATGTAGATAAGGTTTCAGACCATGATTTAAATCAAGTAATGTTGTCTGATATGCGCAAAAGCAATTCAACCAGCACTATTTTTGCCGAAACAGGCAAACTGGTTTCAACGGCGCGCGGTCTGTCCTTGATGATGAGCAATGGCGCCCTGCAATCCAGTGGCAATCAAAATGTGACAGGAACTTTTGATACTTTTGATATGGATTTAAATATCGTTGAAAAAAACGGTTCTCATTCGTTCCGTGCAAGACGCGTGTCAACGGGAACTTTGTTGCGCGTTGCGTTTGATGCAGAAACAAAAAAACAACAGAAAATGATTTTGTCAGAATTGTCCACGCGTTTTTTAAGTCCGTTTATGAATTTGATACTGGCGGCATTATGTGCAACCATATTGTTGCGATCAAGCCTGTTGCGTCGTCGCACAAGCTTTGCACCCGTGGTTGCAGTTGCTGCAATGGCTGCAACAATGGCATTATATATGTCGCTGTCTAATATGCTGGGCAGTATGACAGACTTTGTTTTATTGGCCGGATTTTTAGGGTTGTTGTTTGTTGGAATAATGGTGGTATTAACAAAAAAATGAAAGCAGCGTTCCGTATAGCATCTTTTTTATCTGTTATTTCGACAACTGCGATGGCGGTATCTATTAATTTGGAGGAACCCAAAACAATTACCGCTGAAAAAATCGAATACAATGTTAAGGCCGAAGAAATAAAAACTGTTGGCGACACAGAAATAACCAACAAATCAGGCCAACGCGTGACACTGGTTGATTCATACATATCGCAAAAAAACAAAAATATTGCAGGCAATGATATTCAATTATATCTGGGCGAACATCTGTATCTGGAATCTGATAAAATAACACGTGACGGCGCGATTACAACCGCATTGGACGCAACTTTTACAGCGTGTGCGAACTGCGATTCTTATGGTGAAGCGTGGAGCATTTGGGCCCGCAAATTCGTACACGATATGAACGAACACATGATGAAATTTTACAGCCCTGTGTTCTATGTGTATGATTTGCCTGTTTTCTGGTTCCCATACATCGATATGCCAGACCCCAGCGTAAAATACAAAACAGGTATATTGATGCCCAGCATGGAATCTACGAACAAAATGGGAACTCAAATAAACATCCCGCTGTATATATCTTTATCAGATTCACATGATTTGACATTTACTTTTTCATATCTGACCAAAGAAAATCCATTATTCCAATTGGAACATCGGCTTAATCTGCCACATTCTGAATTCAGAACCAAGGGCTCTTATACACATAACAAAATGGGCGAAAATCGTTGGCACATCTTTAACGATGATGTTATTGAACTGGGCGACAATGCGCGCGCAACAATATTTTTGGAACGCACATCTGATACAACTTATTTGCAAAAGTACGGTTTCTATGATGCGCAGCCTTATTTGGATTCGGGCGCAAAAATAGAAGTTTTTGGTCAAAGCAGTTATGTCGTTGCTGACGCACACTTTTTCCAGGAACTACGCGAATATTCGGGGTATTATTCTGTGCCTGACGGCGATATTTTACCAAACATTCGAGCAGTCCATCAAACTAAGCCTTTGTTTGGTGAAACATACGCAACATTTGGTGCGGATATACTGGGGATTTCAGGCGACGGCACATCTGCCCAGCGTATGATTGGCGACGCACGCTTAACAACACCATGGACACTGTGGGGCGGCAACCGTTTAACAGCTAGTGTTTCTGCGCGCTATGACTTGTATCATTTCAACAATACGGAAATGATAGATGGCAGCGAATTTTCTGGATTAAAAAACAGATTTTTGCCAAGTGGTTATTTGGAATGGGGTTTGCCATTGTTTAAACCAACCGACAACTGGACCCAGGTCATAGAACCACGTGCCCGCATCACATTTATGCGACATATAAATGAAGATGGATTTGCATTAAATAATGATTCCGCTGGAACTATTTTAACTGATTCCACCCTGTTTTCAGAAAATCGTTTTGCAGGGCTTGATGTTTGGGAAAACGGAACTTATTCAGATTACGGGGTGCGCTGGGCCGCTTTTAACAACACTGGCAAAAACATTGAAGTTTTCTTGGGTCAATCTTATGATTTCGTAGATAAAGATTCTGTGGACATAAACAGCGGGTTTAGAAATGGTTTTTCTGACTATGTTGGTCGTATTGGATATACAAATTCAAAATGGTTACGATTCACAACGCGTTTCAGATTAAACGAACAAGATTTGGCATTGCGTCATATTGAATCTTCTGGATATATCGGTAAAAATGGTAATTATCTGACAGTCGGTCATATATGGTCTGAAAATCTGGATGATTATATTTTAGGTATCCCAGATGTTAACGAAGCAGTTATCGGCGCAGGATTAAAATTATCGTCCAGATGGTCTGTGCGTTGGAACGGCACCTTTGATGTAGAACAGGGCGAATTTATGCGTCATTCTGGCGGCCTGTTCTATAACCACCCATGCTATTACATATCTGCTGAATATCGTCGCGATAACGCAAAGAAACACGACTATGTTGGAACAACAACATTTCAATTTAAATTCGGCATGGCAATTGATGGCAAGCAATACTAAGGAAAGGAAAAATGTTTAAAAAAACTGTTTGGATTTTGATGACAATACTGACATTACCGGCATCTGCAGCGACTGTGGTTGCAAATGTAAATGGCACGCCTATCACAGACACAGATATTACAGCCAGAACAAAACTGATGTCCAAACAAGGAAAAACTTCAACAGACAATCGTCGCGTTGCGCTGCAAAACATTATTGATGATAACATAAAACTGGCGTATGCAGCGAATTTTAATGCAATCCCAGAAGACAAGGTTATTGACAAAGAACTGAAAAAAATGAATCTGGGCGATTTAAGTGTCGCTGAACGCGAAATGGCTCGAAATGCATTGCGCGCAGAAATTGCGTGGCAAATAATTGTAGGCCGAACCGTTTTGCCAACGGTCGATACAACCGATGAAGATATAAACGCAGAAAAGGCGGCTATTGCGCGCGAACACGGATTACCAATAGAAATGACCATTGTTAGATTGACTGATATCCCAGCGGACATCGCCAACAAACTGGCAAAACCAAAGTCGTGCGACAAAGCTATCGAAATCGCAGAAAGCATGGGCGGCGTACCACAAAAATTTACAGCATTGCAATATGAATTATCTGCTGATATTCGTGAGCGCGTCGCAGACTTGCCATTGCTGACATGGTCGCCAGTACAAGACGAAACTGTTTTGTTGGTTTGCAGCACAAAGAAAACAGACGAATATAAAAATCTGGACCAGGTTATTAAACAAAACGCAACATATAAACAGGCTATGTTCTTGGCCGATCAACAATTAAAACAATTGCGACGCAAAGCAGTGATTGTAATAAATGACGACAGATACAAATTATGAAACCGATACTTTTTAATTTTACAGATGCTGAACTGGAACAATACATTGTAAATATGGCTCAACCAAAATTTCGCGCAAAGCAGGTTCGCGAATGGTTAAATCGCGGCGCACCTGATTTTGCATCAATGAAGAATATTCCAGAATCTTTGCGCAAAGAACTGGATTCTGGCGCCCAAACATTGCCTGTAAAAATCATAAAAAAACTAGAATCTGGGGACGGCGAAACAACTAAATTTCTGCTGGAATTAAATGACGGCGAACAAATCGAATCTGTATTAATGCGCACAACATACGGCAACAGCGTTTGCGTCAGTTCCCAAGCCGGTTGCGCAATGGGCTGTAAATTTTGCGCCAGTACATTGTTGGGCTTGAAAAGAAACCTGACTGCAAATGAAATATACGCACAAATACTGGTTGCACAATGGGAATTGCGCAACGATAAATTTTCTGAAAAGCACATAAAACCAAACGGTGACGCGAATAATGACGATGTTTCACACATTGTTGTTATGGGAACAGGCGAACCGTTGCAAAACACAGAAAATGTTATCGATTTTATTGAACGCGCTAATTCACAAATGGGAATTGGATGGCGCAGAATCACTGTATCTACTTGTGGGATTGTGCCGGGAATAGACCGGTTAATTCAATGGGGACGACCAATTAATTTGGCAATATCGCTGCACGCGCCAACAGATGAATTACGCAGCCAAATAATGCCAATAAACAACAAATATAAATTAAGCGAAGTATTGGATGCTGCGTGGCGATTTACCGACACGCACAATCGTCAATTGATGATAGAATATATACTGTTGGGTAAACGTGATGAAAATGACGAAATTGTATTATATAATGCATCGCTGGAACACGCAGAAAGACTGTCTGAATTATTACGCGGGAAAAATTGTATGGTAAATCTGATTCCGTGGAACGCTGTTGATGAACGCGATTTTTCATCGCTGTCTGGGAATGCCGTTCACAGATTCCAAGACACGCTGATAAAAAACGGAATTCATACACGCATTCGTCGCGAACGCGGAACTGACATCGGTTCTGCATGCGGACAATTAAGATTAAACAATGCAAAAAAATAAAACGCCCAAATGGGCGTTTTATTTTAGAAACCTTTTGGTGTTTCCATTTTTACTTTTGATACTTTTTTATCCAAAGATTTTACAACATCATTTGTAATATCCAAATTTTCTGTTTTTGCACCCGTGCGCGCCATACGACCATCAATTACCAAAGACAGATTTTTCTTGTCAATAATACCTTCGATGATTGGATCCAAATGTTTTGTTTGGATTTCGTTTAACGCTTTTTGATAAGACATTTCGACGCTTTGTGCGCGTTCTGTCAAATCGCGTTGCAATTTTGCAACTTTGCCCTGGTAATCAACGACACGGCGTTGTAATGCCTCTGGTGCCAGAATATCTTGTGATTTTTCAATTTCTGCTTTTTCTTTTTCTAATTTTTTCTGTTGAGCAGTCAAATCATCACGCAATTTATTCTCAAATGTTTCTTTTTGTTTACGCAAATCTTTTAAAACATTTGCATCTGCCTGAATCGCATCCATACGAATAACCGCAATACGCAGTTCAGCACCATTTACAGCTGTTTCTGAAACTTCTTCAATAGCAGTTGCAACAGGTGTTGTACCGTCAGAATTTAAAGCAGCCACACCCCAAACCCCCAATGCCGCAACAGCAATAACAATCGCAGCGATAATGCCGGTTTTTTTATAGTTCTTTACAGCAGAATTTTCTGTTGATTTTTTTACCATTTTTCCGTCCTTTGTTTTTGTTATAAAGCTACTATAACAATAAAAAAATAAAATGAAAAGGGAAAGTTATCTTGCCGGCGCCAGACGAATTTCAACACGACGGTTAGTCAAACGACCAATATCATCTTGGGCCGCAATCGGACGCGCCGAACCACGCGCCACAATAAACATTCGCGCAGTATTAACATCATGTCGGGAAAAATAAACACCAACGCGTTGCGCCATATCCATAGACAATGCGTTTGCAGCGTTTTTGTCACGCATCGCATCTGTATAGCCCGCGATTTCAATAAATGTGGCGTTATGTTTATTCAATATCTTTGCGATTGTTTTTAATGTGTCGTTGCCACTGGCCGAAATATCCGCCCTGTCCAATTCCATAATTGCATCACGGACCAATATGATTACAACATCAGTTCCTGCGCGTTGAACAGATATCCCGGGCTTTCTTAACGCATCATAAAGTTCATATTCCAAATTTGCCATATATTGACGCGCTAATAAATTATCGTTTGACGCCTTGTCGCCATACGCCATATCTGCCCCAGGATTTGCAACAGCGGTTATTAACTTACCACCCGCACCCAGATACACAGGCCGCTTGGCCACGCGCGACATTTCTGTCATATCTGTAAAACTGGCGCCGCCCAAATAATGCGACCAAGTTTGGCGCGCAGGACTGCTGTACTGTGTGCATCCGCACAGCAAAAACAACAATAAAGATATTTTTATTAACTTCATTTATTGCACAACAAAAGACACCTGATTCGTATTTGTTCCAAAACAATTACCAGACGAATTTGTTTCTATTCCGTTTACCAATATTTTTACCGCCCAATTTGGGTTAGCCGCCACAAAATATTCACATTCGCCATTAGTTAAATCAACTAAGTTTATCAAAAAAGACGCACCATCAATGCTGGGCGCAACAGACCATCCATTTCCACCGATTGGCGCATTCGTAGTTTTTAATGCACCTGCCTTGACCAGATAATCAACAGACACACCTTCGTAAGAACCGCGCATTTCCATCAAAATTTTTGTATTTTCTGCAATCTGCTTTAATTCCTGGGATGCAATTGTACGAATTTGATTCGAACGAATTGCACGATATGTTGCAACCGCACCAACCGTCATCATACCAGCAATAGCCATAACACCAATAACTTCGATTAAAGAACGACCAGATTGATTATTCATTATTTTACCCCCACTATTTCTGCGTTTTCAAACAGGCTCATCGCGCTGGCAACCAATGGGTCTGATTGCAGTTCTTCCTGTTTTTGTTCTGATATTGTTTGCGTGTTTGAAGATTCTGCCATACGGGTCAACACCCATGTTTTACCGGTTTTATCCGTTAACCAGACAGACAATTTATGAACAAAATCACCATCACCCTTGCGGTCAAAATATTTTATCTTTCCTTCTTCGAATTCGGAAACTTCTATATTGCTGCTGTAATACGAATACAACAATATTTCTTTGCTGTTTTGCAGTTCAGTACCTAATTGCGCAGCAGAAGTTATATTCAAAACTTGTTTTGCTGGTTGTGCAGGTGCATCTGTTGTTTGTGCCATTCTGTCTGCAAAAATATTTTTTACATCGCGCACACGGTTTTCAGATTCCTGCTGTTTTAATATTTCTGGCACAGATGGCAAATCTGCAATATGCATACATCTGATTATCAACATATCAAAGCATTGTTTTTGATTACCGGCCGCCTGCATTTCAGGAACCGCAGCAACCAAAACCTGCCATATTCTGGACAAAGTGTTCACAGAAATACGACCGTTCAAATTTGCAATTTGTTCGCGCTGGTCCGCTGTGTATGGCGCATTTGCAACATCGCCTGCGTGCAGTGCAGGATGCATACGCGTTGCCCAATGTGTCCATTCCATCATGTCTGTTAACAACATAGATAAATCTGCGCCATTGTTATAAATAGAATCAACTTTGTTTAACGCAGCAGATACATCGCCCGATAAAATAGTCTTCATCAAATCCAGCACAACAGTTCTGTCTGCGCGTTTTAACATATCTAAAACAGCCGCTTCATCAACATGACCGCCTGTTTGTGCAATTGCCTGATCCAACAGTGACAGGCCATCACGAACAGAACCATCTGCCGCGCGCGCCAACAAATCGTTTGCACCATCCGTTAATTCGATATTTTCTTGGGCGGCAACCCATGCAAAATGCTTTTTTAGTGTTTCAATGGACACACGCGCTAAATCAAATCGTTGGCAACGAGACAATATTGTCACAGGAACCTTTCTGATTTCCGTAGTTGCCAAAATAAAGATAACATGGGCAGGTGGTTCTTCCAGTGTTTTTAACAACGCATTAAATGCGGATGTCGACAGCATATGAACTTCGTCAATAATATATACCTTGTATCTGCCGTTGGTTGGTCTGTATTGTGCGGCATCCAGAATATCGCGCATATTATCAACACCGGTATGAGACGCCGCGTCAATTTCCATAACATCAATATGTTGTCCGGCGGCAATCGCACGACAATTTTCGCATATACCACACGGACTGGCGGTCGCCCTGTCAGCAGACAAGCAATTCAAAGCCTTGGCAAAAATACGCGCCGTGCTGGTTTTTCCTGTTCCGCGAATCCCTGTGAAAATATACGCATGCGCAATGCGAGATGTATCAATAGCAGTTGTTAATGTTTTTACCAAAACATCCTGTCCAATCAATGATTTAAAATCCTGACTGCGATATTTACGCGCCAAGACCGTATAATTCGTATCCATGCTGTCATCTTCCTTTTGATGACAGCATAGCAAAACGCATCAAAATTTCAACAAATAAAAAGCGCCCATCGGCGCATTTTATTACTATTTTAAATTGGTTATAAAGTCCGGAAAACCCGCATCTTCGTCTTCGTTGTTTTCAGGCGCTTCCGCAGCAACAGCAGCTTCGGCTGCAGCTTTTTCCTTGGTGTCGCGGGAAGAATCTATTTTTCCCTGTTCTGCGTTAACGATACGACCATAATGCTCTGCCGCCTGTAATAAACGTTCGCGTTCAATTTCATCAGATGTCTGACGCGCCTGGTCGATATATTGTTTTCTTTTCTGACGCCATTTATGGCAGCGTTGAATCATCTGGCCAACGGATGATTGATTTTTTTTGTTTTGCATATCTTTTCTTTTTTAACAGGAAATTATTTCCGACAATGTTTTTAACATCGTCAAACTTAACGGAATTGATATTAAAGCATCTTAAAAGCAATTGCAATATTTTTTTTCTGTTGCTAAACTTGATATGTGTAGGAGGGAGCATATTGCATCAAGAACGCGGAAACTTTTTATTACAAGCCATGTTGGCTTTGGGACTGATATTCGCGTTCATCCCCTTTTTATCATATCAAATTGCCGAACAAAACATTGATACCAAGATGTACGCCGCAACGCGTCAGGCTGAAATCGCCCAGACTGCAGCACGCATTTTTATACGCGAAAATGTTAATAACATACCGTACGACACAACTATTATTTCCGGGAATCACTTTGCAGACACTTTGGAACCATACGGTTTGCCGTTGGGGTTTGTGCCACGAACCGCGCTGGGACACGATATTGCATTAGTTATACACAAGACTCCTGATGTAATATCTGCATACCTTGAATTGCGTGGTGACAAGTTGTCAGAACTGGAAAACGCGGAACTGGCGCGACGAATTGGGTTTTACGCCGCACCCGTATCAGATGGCGTTGATGTTGGAATTGATTTACAAGATGTTTTTTCTGACATCGTTCGCAGAAACGAAACCGACCTGGACAACAGTGCGTTTTTAACCGATTTAGATATGAATAACTTTTCTATAAAAAACACAGGAAATTTGTTTGCCACAAACGGGGATTTCGTTGGGGCACAATTTAGAACGCTGACTATCACAGGTGTCGAAAACGGTCGCAAAGAAAAAAACGACATCAAATATATGCAATCAGACAAAACCGTATTTCAAAGCAAAACTGGCGAAGCGGCATTAACGCTTTCCAAAGGAACATTGTATGCAAATTCCGTTAACGCGCGCAGCATTTCGCTGTATGGGAATACAGGAAACTTTACAACAATTAATGCATCTGTATATGAACTATCAATGACCGCGGGACGCACATCTTTTGTCGGTCCCAGCAAATGGGATGTGCGCGGTTCTGTTGTTGCCAGCAACATCAATTTTTCCGCAGAAAGATTGGACATCTCTTCTCATTTATTAACTATGCGCGGCCAAGATGTATATATCGACGAAGAAACCCTGGAATATAATTCAAAATCTGGGATTGAAACAAATGTCATATCAGCATCAAACATTACAATGCGCGACCAAATATCCAGCGCACTGGATTCGGGACAAACAGGCGCAGCTATTTTAGACATCAGACCCGCAGGCACATCTTTGCTGCCAGACGTATTAGTATCGAAAATTGATAACGACGCATTTGCAATAATCGACAATCCGTCCGCAGACGACGACAAAACCACAGATTGCAAATCCATAATTAACAAACTTGAAGGCGTATACAACAAACAATCATTGGCACAATATCTGGTATGCCAGTATGTTTATTGGCAAAGACTGGAAAAAAGAATCAATATAAAACAATGTTTAATGGCAGGTGGCAGTGACTGTATTTAAAAAGAATCTTTTTTGTCGCCAACAAAGCGGCGCCAGCATGACAGAAGTATTGCTGTCAATGGCCATTATCGCTGTTGCGGCACCATTTGTATACAGTCAAATCGCACAAACTAACCAGACTGTGCGCGACATCGCAAACGCGAAAAAAATTATATCTGTACGCGATAATGTTTTAAACTTTGTCAGAACTAATCAATCGCAATGGCCGGATGCCGCACAAATAAAAATGGACGAAAGCGACCTGGACACAATATCGCCAGATGCACACGCCGGCTTTATAGATAAATACCCCGTATCTGGCGCAACAATCACTGATGTTTATTTGGCATTCAGACCCGGCGAAAACATTTTATACACAAACAAAATAGCACGACATATCGGCGGCGATGCTGCTGTGGTTGGGGACGACGGCATCGCATACGGCAACACATGGGCCGTAGCCGCCCCAGATTTTAAATCAGGCGATTTAATATACCGCATTTCACGGGACATTTCTGGGGAAGATACATCTAAGTTTTTACATCGCACAACATCTGGCGAAGACGAACTGAATGTAATGATGCGCGATTTAAATATGGCAAATCATCACATTCATGGCACAGCAAATATAATCGCCGAAACAATAGACACAAATAAAGCCAACGCAACCTTTGTCACAACAGATACTTTAAACGCACAAACAATATATTTTTCATCGGGCGCCAATCTGGATGGCCAAGATATAACTTTTTCTAATTTAAGAATTTCTGATGATATGTACGGTTTTAAAAACATATATGCTGACAATTTAAACGGCGCAGGATTCACAACCCAAGGACGCGTTATCATTGACAAAGCGCAAATATCAGATTCTGTTAAAATTGGAAATAACCTGTATCTGAAATCTGATTCCGCACGCACAATCAGCGACTTTACAGGAATCACCGCAAACACTGTTTTTACGCCTTTCATTTTAACCGAAGAAATTGTGTTTTATGAAAATTTTGGCTTAACAATTTCTGGGGAACTGCTGATGTCAACCAATGCGCCATTAAAAATCGGAAATTGGACTTTTCCTTCTGCAAAACCACCACAATTTTCTGATTTTAATTTAAAACGCGGAAAAATCCCTAACGCACCGATAAAAAACGAATTTAACAAACTGATTAAATCTGGATGGCACGCAACACCTACAACGGCAATACAATGAAAATAACAAAACGCAATTTTTATAACAGAAACCAATCTTGCGGCAGTATGCTGATGGAATTACTGCTTAGCGTGGCGTTGGCTGCGGTTGTAATACCATTTGTTTTTCAATATCACCAAAAGGCGGTTCAACGCGCAGAAAATATTGAAATAACAAAAAAGATGCAACTGATTCAATCCGCCTTGGAAAAGCATATTGTTGCCAATCGCGAAGAACTGCTGAAAACCGTTGGCAGAAATATAACCCGTGTAGACATAAAAGATTTAGCGCAATATGGCTTGCCTGACGGCACACTGGAACAAGACGCGAAAAAATATCAATTACGAATTCTAAAAACGCCTGATTCCGAAGGTGGCGCAACATTACAGGGTGTTATTGTGCGTGCATCTGACGACATATCACCAATACGAACACGCGAAATTGTTGGGCTGTCCGGTGGCTCTATGGGTTTTATTGACGGCACACACGCGTTCGGAACATTTGGCGCGTGGCATACAGACACAATTGATTTGGGCACAAATCTTAAAAATGCTATTGTCGAAACAACAAATATAAATCGTGACAACGCGTTATATTTATGGCGCGTCCCTTCTGATAATCCAGACGATGAAAAAATGATGTCCGCACTAAATTTAGGGGGACACGATATAAAAAATCTGATGCGAATTGACGCAAACTTTGCAGATTTTTCAGAATATCTGAACGCACAGGAAATTGCTGCACGTGATTTAATCTTTCAAAATCGCACAACACTAAGCAATGTCTTTAACAGTTCTTATGGGGTTGTGTCTGGCCGACTGTCATCGGATTCAAAAGATATGGAAGTCTTGGGCGAATTTTCATTGGCAGACACAGGAAAATTGTCGTCTTTGAACGCAGAAAACCTATGGGCAACAAATATGACACTGGGAGGACTGTCTGTTGAAGGCAAAGAGAACTATGCAACACTTAAAATCAATCAATCGCTGGATATGACAGCGGGACGCATAGAAGCAATATACGCAACAGTTGGATACGCAGGTTCTATTACACCTAAACTGGTCGTCAGAAACAGAATAGAAGATTCCGTTAACCCCGAATTCTTTTGGGATGCCGATTCAAAATCTGCAAACTTTGCAGATGCTTATTTTGTTGAATTAAATCGTATGGCAACTTTGGCATATATATCCGAAAATGACAAAACAACAGAAACAGGTCAAATATTTGGAACTGTTTCCGCAAATAAAAATGCAACCGTAGCAGACTTTATGAACGCAATCAGTGAAATACAAACCCGCGTACGCGCAAAATATCAACGATTGCAATTACAATAATTTGTGGTATAGGTAAAGATATGAAAATTAAATGCGATTTTTGTAAAACAGAATACAATTTGGACGAAGCACCAAATGCGCCTGTCAAATGTGCAATATGCGGGCATGAATGGAACGCTGCCGTGACACCACGCAAAAACGCGTGGCTGATGTTCTTTGCGTCATTGTGCGCTTTGATGTCTGCAATTATTTTCACAATCGCAGTCATTACCCATCACCAAATTAAAAAAGCAAACCAGGGCCCTTTAATCGCAACTGTTTCTGAGGTTTCTACAACAACAGATGAAAACGGGGTTGTACGTGTAATTGTAAACGGCACCGTTTCAAATGTATCTGACAACATATATGGCGTGCCAGATTTGTTGATTGTATCAACAGACAACAAAGGCAACATATTGGCAAAACAAAAATTTATGCCATCTGCAACATTACTGGACGCGGGCACATCTGTTAAATTCAGTCATGTATTAGCCCAACAGCCAAATGGTGTAAAAAAAATATCTGCACATTTATTAAACTTTGATGCACCCCAGGATAATAAAAAATGAAAAAATTAATTGCAGCGCTTTTATTTTCAATCATATCATCTGCAAACGCAACGGATGCCCCAACCCCCAGGGTAAGTATTTTTTCCACCAGTACTGATTGGCAGGCAGTGACAGGATTGACTTTAAATGAATATCGCGGGACATTTGTGCCTGACAAAAAGTTGGTTGGGCGCGGATTGGTATTGTATTATTTGGACGGATTCCCATGCTATGGTTTGGGCAGTTGGGTGCGTGTTTGGGTTGGACCAAACGGCGAAAATCACGAACACCTGCGTATAGCGTGTGTTGCTGCGCCAACAGAAATTAAATTTGCATACAGAAACGCTTTGCGCGACGCGGACGAAGCAACTACAACAGGAATATTGACCTGTCCTGTGTCCGCACACGGGCGTGAATTGACAATTGAATTATCTGATTGTACAGTTGGGCCTGATTGGGACGAATACAAATAGGATTTTTTATGACAGAAATTCGCGAATTTAAAGTTATAGATACAGACAACATTGTTCGTACAGACAAATATTTATCTGCACAAATGCCTGATTTTTCGCGCAGCGAAATCCAAAAATTTAATATAACGCGCAAAGACGGTCGCGCAGTCAAGATGTCTGAAAAAATTCGCGTTGGCGATGAGTTTGTTGTCGAAATACCCGCTGTCCAGACAGATATCGCAACAGAGAATATTTCCACTGATTTTAATTTGGACATATTATTCGAAGACGATGATATTATCGTTGTAAACAAACCACGCGGCGTTGTTATGTATCCTTCTGCGGGAAACAAAACAGGCACATTGGTTCAAAACATATTGGCACACACACATTTATCCACACTGGGCGGCGAAGTGCGCCCAGGGGTTGTTCACAGACTGGACAAAGATACCAGCGGTGTTATGGTGTTCGCAAAATCTGACGCGGCATTTCGTGAGCTGGTAAAAACATTTTCAGAACACGATTTAACACGAAAATATATCGCTTTTGTTTGGGGAATACCGAACTGGGAAGAAGCAGACATAACCGGAAATATCGCACGCTCTTCACGAAACCGTCAAAAAATGACTATGGTAAAATCAGGCGGGAAACCAGCGCATACAGAAGCAACTGTTATGAACGCATGGTCGCACGCAGGTGTTTCACAAATGCGTTGCAAACTGTTTACAGGACGCACCCATCAAATTCGTGTTCATTTGTCCGCGCATGGATTTCCTGTATTATGCGACCCATTGTACGGTCGTGGCAGCGCAAAACTGGGCAGCGTAAAAGATGCTGATTTATTAGATTTCCTGAAATCACACGACGGTCAGATGTTGCACGCCGAAGTTTTGGAATTCAAACATCCTATCACAAACAATATGATGAAATTCAAAGCAAAAATGCCAGACGATATGATGGAATTAAAATATATATTAGAAGAAATGTAAAAAACCGGCAAACGCCGGTTTTTTTATTTACGCAGACCCAATTTTTTAATCAAAGCTTCGTAATCTTCTGGATTACGTTTTTTGATATAGGCCAACAATTTTTTACGACGATTAACCATCAACAACAAACCGCGTTTGGAATGATTGTCTTTGTGGTTAGCCTTCATATGTTCTGTCAAATTGCGAATACGTTCTGTCAAAACTGCAACCTGTGATTCAACGGAACCACCATTGTCGTTTTCAGA
>JAEIGA010002167.1_pt1 | contig 31339 bp, 25 predicted proteins | sample 9270691 | NCBI WGS metagenome assembly JAEIGA01 (sample SAMN17057246, study PRJNA624740) | gut metagenome | biome: biome; isolation source: fecal sample | host: Bos grunniens | place: China: Xizang | collected 2019
GGCTTTGCCTTAGACTTGGCGATATCCGCAAAAAGCTCATTCAGACGCACCTCGTTGGTCTCACGCAGCTGGTCGAATGTACCATAGCGTGCAAACTCCGGCTTCAGCGGATTCGCAGCCTGCCAGCCGCCGGTAGCATACTGATAGAAGTCGTCATTGAGAGCCACGCTCTCGTCAAAATTAGCAGGATTGATAGCAGGCACCTGCTCCGCCTGCTTCACGTTACAACCCACCATAAGTGCAATTGTCGAAAAGGTTAACAGTAGTTTCTTCATGATATTGTTTTCAAGTCTACAAATGTAATCATTTTTCTGTGGGATACGACAGAGTATCAGAAGCGACGGCGCGACGGCGCGGCTGCGCTGCTCGCATGTCCGAAGGCCGTCGCCTAGTTGCACCCGGAAAAGAAAGACTTTACATCAACTGATAAACAGAAGAGACTATTGTTTCAACTCCCTTCTCATAATACTCGCTGAATCTTATATCGTTAGAATCCAATATATACCCTATTATAGAAGCTATCAGCATACATCCTAAAACAACAAGTACAATAGTCCCTCCAGTAATGACAGTTATACCGGCTATAGACAATACCGAAAGAACAATCCATTCTGCCAGGTGTCCGACAATAATATCATCTACAAACCTGTATAAGTCTTGCTTGAACTTCACCTTGAACTGCGCAAAATCCATGTGCCAGGACTCCCAGACGATATCAACTATCAAATCCCTTGCACTAAATACAAAAGCGATTGGCTTGATATATTTTGAGGCAGTCACTACAGTATTAGGCTTGAACTTTACTTTTATCTTGTTGACAATATTGATTTCTGCCGTGTTTTGCGAAATCGCAGATTGCATCTGACGAATATTGGCGTCTTCAAGCTTAATCATTCTGGAGGTAGTAGAAGTCACTCTATGTGCCTGCTGAATATTTCTGGCTTCCATATTGGACTTCGCCATATGAACTTGTTTCTTAGCCTCACCTGACAAACTATCAAGCAGATCTTTGTCTTTCCAGATCTTACTTACAGATTGTTTGAGATTATACAAACTTGGATTGACGTCACGTGACAGTTTACCGAACTCCTTGATAAATACATTCGCTGAATTCTTATCAGTCAACAACTTAGAATTGACAACCTTCTTGATCATCTCAGACATCTTATCTGTCGTATTTGCAAGGCAGGCTAAAATATCGTTAACAAGTTCCATATAACCGTATGATGAACTTACCTCAGCTGCCTTAGTGACTTGCTTACCCGGCTTAGGGGCTGTCATCACACAATACTTAAGAGTTGTAGCTTCATTAAACCTTAAATCTATATTGCAGATAGCAGATGTATCCAGTCTGTCTGATTTGTCTGAAAGATTATAGTATTTCTTAAAGGCCACAACCGCCCTCTTTGATGCAGGACCGTATTTACCATCTTGAATGAGGTGTTCCCAGCCAGACACACAGATATGGTTCACACTTCTGATTGTATTCAGCTTAACTTGAATCTCCAAAACCTTGGCATTAACCTTCATCGGCTCGTATTTATCACAAGTCTGTATCATATCCGCTACTCTTCCGTATTTATTAAGTCAATGCTGATAGGCATTGATATGCACGATCTGTTAATGATCTTCTTATAGACCCTCTTGTCAAACATACCGCTCAATGCCCGCTCATAATTTTTCTTGTCCTTGAAACTTATATCTATGTATAAGCCTCTTACGAGCTGACTCGCACCAGGGGTCCCTCCTATCCGGATATTTATAAATATTCTCCGAAATTCTGTCTTTCCAAATTCGGAAATGAGTTCCTTACGGATAAATGCCTCGACATCCTTTGGAGTATAAAGTCTGTCATTGGTCATCGAATAGTATCTGAGCAACTCATATTTCTCATCAGCAGAACATTTGTCGGTTCCCCCCATAGCGGGAACCAAGACCTTGAGTTCCTTCTCCAGAAACGGCATCTTCTTGTTATCCAAAGTATCACCGACCTTAAGGACATTTCCCATCTTGCCCATAGTGGTAAGGAAACTCACCTTGGTCGAACTGCTGATTGGAACGACACTCATATTTTTCATGACATATGTGCCGCTATCAAATTTATATTTGGAATTCTGGGTACCCACACTCTTTCCAAGTCTGTTGATAGTTTCTCTTAAAGTGCGGATTGTCTCCCCATCCTTAATGCCATTATACTCAATAAAGGCATAATAATCATCGATAAAACGATTGTATAGGTTCCTAACATCCCTATAGAGGTTTCCATCATTATAACATGACGCATCAAAATCTCGAATGATGATTTCATCCTCATTCATGTTGAAACCTTGCTTATAGGCTGAATTACTGGTTTCCAGAACATGTAGGAAAAACGAATCATCCTTTTGCTGAAGCTTGGCGATAGGAGATGACTGTGTCAGGGTAACGGTATTTACATCAACGTTCACCACTGGTATTGCATTGATTTCTATTGCACAGTCATCAGGGACAACATAACCTTTAGGAAAGGTAAGTTTCAGCCATAAAACAGAGTCCGGAAAAACGCCTAACTTCTCTGTTTCCAGCCACTTCTGGAAACTTCGCGGATATTTAACCTTTTTAAATGCGTCTCTGTCTGTCAGAGAAGATGTTATAGAGATCAAGGCAGAGTCCTCAAGATCAAGCATAAGGTCCCTCCAATTCTCGACAATGGAGAATATCCTGGAAGATGCCTGATGAATATCAAAAGGTTCGGCCATTTCTATCTCCTCGCAGCGGGACATATCTACAAATTCAAGCTGTCTTGATGTATCTGCCACATATATCTGTTCGGGAATTACTCCTCCTGTACCCTTAAGCAAAAATGAAAAGCCCTGCAGACTCTCAAGCTCCGCATTAGTTTCAATACCTACCCATAGTACATTATCTTCATCCAGCGCAACCTCATAGACATTCGCACCTCTTCGAAGAAAATTGCGTGTAAGCAGAAACAGATCTGATTCCGGAATCAAAAGATTTTTGAAAAGCGGGAGATAAGTCAGAGAAGTCTTGCTATCCACCTTATATGTAAATGTGACATTATTTACTATTTTCTGGGTCTCAGCATCTTTCTTAGCTTTAAATTGTGCTTTGACGATTGAGATTGCGGGCATAGCTTCCACCTCCCTTCGTGGTATAAAATCCTCACAGAATTTTTCTACGATCTTATCACCTAACCCATCTACATAATCTCTGATCTTCTGACATTCATGCATCAATGACACAAGCATCATCTTGGCAATAGGATCGGCAAGTTGCTCCACCACAGAATCCGCTGATATATGCTTAAGGTACTCAATGGCATCATTAATCCCTTTTTCCAATTCTATATCCATAATACTCTACGCTATATGCTGTATACTTTTATTGTCGGCTCCATAAAGAATGAAACACTCTTTTCGTATGGTATCATTACCCCCAGACCATCGTCAATCGTTCCATTTACAAGAACCTTCACTTCATACTTTGATTTCACCTTGCGTCTTTGATTGATGACTTCTACAGGATTTATCTCGATATTTACATTGACATGCTTCATATCTGGTTCATATATCAAAAGGCTTTCCTTTATGCTATCCTGGCATTCCTTCTTTGTTACATCTGCGGTGAAATCCTTAAGGATATGTCCATTATTGAAACTGTCATGATGCAGGTTAGAGTATTCATGACTCCAATACTCAAACCCAAAATCAGGATCTGCAGCAAAGCTTCCTTTTGGGGTAAAGACGATAAGTTCTATAAAATTATCAAGCATTTTAATCCTGCTGTCAAGGTCTCTGCTGATCTTGACAGATGATTCCTGATGAAGGAATTTCAGAGGTGCGCCTAAATAATCCATAACTATATTTCAAGTCCATCCCATCCTTTGCGGTGCTTCGGCTCAGACTTTGGCTCCGGTTTAGGCTGAGGTTTAGGCTGCGGAGCAGGCTCCTCAACCTTAATATCATTAAAAGCCAATATCTTACCATTGATTTCCTGACAAAGTTCAAGTCCTTCCTTAATTTGAGTATACACATTCTTATAGTCATACGGTATTCCGACATAATATGCGTACTGCTCATAATTCCTCAGTTCAATCAACGGCTCCAACATACAAGCACACGAGAATGCGCTGACCAGTTTCTGGACATTACCAAGGAGAGCCATCGGTGTCATTACATCTTTTTCTTTATCAGCTGTAATCTTCAATTGCTGAACAGATGGCCATAATATGCCCAAGGCTATCCTGCAGGAAGAATTCATACTATTGAGAATGTTTTTCTCAGCAACATTAAGCAGCTTGACAAATGTCGAATGCAAGCTCTCATAATCGTTATGCGAGGAAATAAAGAGGCACGGAGGCACAAAACCAATATTATCATTCTGCCAGCCGGAAATCTCGTTTACGATTCTTGCAACAGGTATCGCATCTGCCGGAAGCGGAGAATTTTCCGGAAGAAGATGAAAATTATATACCGGCTCAGTAAATCCATCGTTTATTTCTTTCCAGCTATCCTTCGCCTCCGAAACTATTAGAAGCAAAGCATTATCTTCCGTTGCCGGGAAGGAAATTCTTGTATCTTGGGATTTTGTATATCGTGTATCAAAACAGATATCGATAAGTGATCCGGATCCTGTTATTGCAAGACAATCCAACTCTTCGATTTCAACAAAATTCTTATTGAAGTTGAGAGATATATGAAATGCTCTATCTGATGGAATGAGTCCAAAACGTCCTGACGCCGCCAGCGACATACAGTGACTTATCATCTTATCAGTGCATTTGTCTGAGGCCTTCAGTATTTCAGCAGTAAGCCTCATCCCTTTTTTCCAACTGATTCTCTTAGGCATAACTTATATGTTTGTGTTATAGTTTAGATAATTGTATGTAGATTCGTCTGATATTATCAGTGGAGGTTCATCTTTGACTATGTTAAATCTAATGACTTCCTCCATGGAGATAAAATAATCTTGTATGAATTGTCTGAATTCTTCAATAGTATCGATAAACTTGGCAAAATTGGCATCACAACTTTCGTCAGACCAGAAATGAAGGTCATATATAGTGATGACATCTTCATAACCATCCCCCAAATATATGTCATCAAGGGTAGAATCTAAGGTGTCCCTATATCTGATATCCGAGTCACTGAACAAATGATTACATGAATGAATCTCAACAGCCACATTTTCTTCTCGGAGAACCTTTTGAATCATTAACTTTAAAAGTGTCCTGTTTCCTCTTATGGACTTACATTTAGGAAGAAACGGAATGGTCCGTTTAATGAACGGGTTTGCAAGTTGCCCAGGACTGATGCTGTCACCGATAATATTTTGTAATACAGTGTTTTCAGACACGTACTTATATAAGTCCTTTTTAACTTCCGTTTTGATTGACAAAAGAAAATTATCAAAGGCCGCAAAGAATGCATAGGCATCTTCCTTCTCCTTTTCCTGCTTACAATGTTCTTCCTGATACCTTTCTTTTCTTTCTGCTGCCGGAATACTGTCATACCTGTTAATCGGATGAAACAGATACTCAGGCAAGGCATTATAGAGGCTGTTTCTGCCCACTTTTATAATCAGCCGGCCCTCTCTGTCAGCCTCAACTGCCTTAATATCACGATATGCATTTCTTTTATGGGTTCCTCTAAGACGTATCTTATAGGAATCCTTTGGCAAATACATTATCAGATCTTCTATGCTCAGATCATCCGGAAGAAATTTCGGTACCATATAAAAATATTATATATACATATCAGCATCGCCAGATAATTCCACGTAGAAAGTACCCTTTTCAGTAGAAACTTTGATTACATCGAAATGAGGTATGCCGACATCCTTTAAAGGCATATCCATATACGGGAAAGTCTCATCAATGTTCTCTATGAAACATTTATGGAAAAGGGTCTTATAGCTGAGCTTGCGTATTTCAGCGTTCTCCGACATAAGGTTCTCAAGCCTTGATTCCGGAATACGCACCTCGAATTCCTTCTCCGGCCTTTCAGATATGATCTTATCGACGAACTTATTATTCATCATGTTGATCTCAACATTCCTTACATCAAGCTGCGACTTGAGACCATCAAGGATATCCTGTACGCTCTGGTTCGCGGAAAGACCAGTTCCACATACGACATCGTCCCATCTTTCATGTGCAGGACATGTCTTCTTCCATGAGGCAAACTTATAGATGTTCACACTGTTACTCATTCCTTCATAACGAAGCATCTTGCCCTGGAGAGTCTTGAACGGAGCTGGTTCATCTTCCGTCAGATGGATCAGCTTCATTGCCTCCTGCACCTGCATGGCTCCCACGATGGAAGCGCTGATAGGAGTAGTAGCTACTCTTCCTGCGCTTCCCTGGGTGCGTACAACATCAGCACAACCTGTCCTGAGCATGATGTTGTTGAACTCTTCTCGTGAAAGTCCACATTCGTAGCAATTCAGTCCGGGAGTATAAACCCTGACAACACCTGTCATGTTTTCGATACTGCCATCAATCCAGCTCTTACCTGCTCTCATAGACAGTCTGTTAAGCAAGTATCTCGCTATGCGGCTATCAAGGCAGCCAATTACAACGTCAACAGAACGATATATTCCAAGACCTACTTCTGAAAAGAGGTTCCCCACAATAGGTATAACCTTTATCTGAGGATTAATCTCCATTGCCCGCCTTGCAACCACTTCTGCCTTATAGTTGTGCATGTACGCATCCTCTTCTCTGAACAGAACAGATCTGGTCAGATTTGACAGTTCGATTCTGTCAAAGTCTACCACGTATATGCAGCCGACACCGAAGAGCGCAAGATTCTTCACGACCTCATTACCTAGTGCACCAGCACCGGCAACCAGGACACGGGCATTCTTGACCTTATCTTTCTTGAACCAGGACAGAAGTGTAAATACTCCCTCACCCCATTCGTACTTTTCCTGCATTATGATAATATTTAGAATATGATACCGACACTACCGCCAGCATAGGCTCTTCCTATAAACTCTTTATATACAGCCGACGCAGTATTATACTGCGCATAAGCTCCAATCTTGAAAAGCTGTCCCCAGGCAGGTATATAAGCACCGACTTCAAGGCGAGGGGCCACATATATACCTGCTGGCTTTGCAGGTTTTCCTTCGACACCTTTACTGAAATCTCCAGACAGGGTCTTGTAATATGTAGGTAAAACGCCAACTGAAGCATAGAGTGATGACTTCATCTTATCAAGCTTAGTATATTCAACTGAAAGAGGGACACCTATTTCCATCATCAACATTTTGCCTCTCAGTAGGTTCTGTGCTCCGCCTGCAGATTCGTTTACGAACAGATGGAAGTAATTGCCTGTTGTCACATTGGCTGAAAGTCCGGCATTGAAAAACAGATTCTTAACGATTCTCTGCTTCCAGCTTGCTTCCACTCCAATAACCCTTGACATGCTACGAGACAATATCGGCACTCTCATTGTTGCATTAATCTGCACACCATTCTTTAAAGGCATGGTCTTCTCTTCAACAACTATTGTGGTGTCCTTCTGGAGATTGAAGTATTTGTAAAGGTCAAAACCTTCTATAAAAGCAGCTTCATAATCTCCATATCCATAGTAGGCCACCTGATAAGGTCCAATCTCAAAGATGTCTGGGGTTTGTGCAGATGCCACTGTTGCAAAAAGCACAGAAATAAGTAATAGTGTAGTTCTTTTCATAAATTTTTATTCTGTTTCTGTGTATATAAATGTTGTATCTCCAATCTGGAATGTATCACCGTTAGACAATATGCTATGCACTCCTACAGGAAGTTCTGCACGGGTATTGAACACAACTCCTGGCGAAAGAGGTTTTAGTACAGGAAGGTGCTTGTCATAATCGATGAAAAGCTGTGCGTGCTGTTTCGCAACTTTATTGCTCTTCTCCCAGTTCATCTGGATCTCGCATTCTCCTGTCATTCCGATAGTGACCTTATTTCCTCCTCCGTTAGCATTCATCCATTTGTGGATAGGAATCCTCTGACCGGCACGCACGCCATTCTGGATCTCCAGGAAATATTTCTCTGCTAGTATACGTACCGTTATCAATGACGCTCCAAGTCCACCTCCATATATAATGAAGTTAAGCAGCATGCTCACCCATGCATTTGACATGTTGATCCATCTCGAAATATACAACACGAAGAAACCGATTACAGCCGAGCACAATCCTCCAAGAAGAGCACTCTTCACAGGGATGGTGGAAGCGATGGCCAATGCAAGCGACACACTGATCGAGAACAACATATAAGCCGGAAGTGAGCAATACCAAGGTATATATGCTATATGAAGTAGCGATGCCAACAGACAGAACAATACAGCTCCAATTGCAAATGCAAGCATACCGATAATCGCTGTAAGTAATGACAGACCTATGATCTTCAACCATATCATGAAATCCTTCTTGCGGTACTCATCATTAGCTCTGAAGATTAGTGACAGGAAGAAGCCCAGAAGAAGACCCATCGCAATGAATGCCGAACATGTAGCTATACATTCTGTCCTTAAGATACCGGTAGAACCATAAATAAGGTCTGTAAGCCATATTGCAGGAGCAGTGAATATCCTTGAGAATACGAGTTCGTAAAGAATCCAGCAAATCAATCCGACTGCAATTCCGGAGAATATCTGCATTGAGTCTTTAAAGGAGCTACTGGTGAAAAGACATTTCCAGTCAACATGCGGCTGAATACCAGTCTTGCAGTTTTGTCCATATTCAGCACATTTGAATCCATTCTGCTGCCAGCAACCTACATGCATGATGTGTTTACATTTAGTCACAACCATGTGTCCTGGCTGAATCTCCTGTTTGCAGAAATGACAGATTCTTCTTGAAACATTGGCTTCAGGCACATATGGCTTATAATATTTAATTGCAAAGTTCTTGGAGCGAACCCATGGAACGAATACCTTCTGAAGCACAAAGAAGATGGCGCATCCCAGGAGTGCAATAAGTGTAGCAAAAATATATTTCAGTACGGATGCAAGCGCAGCTTCCTTCCTGATTGGCCATGGTCTTTCCGCTGTTCCGATCGAGACAGCCTGGCTTTCGCCAAGCCCCCTTGCGCCCCACTTGGCTGAATATAAAACTTTTCCGGTATACACTGCATCCTCTGGCACTGTATATAAGAATATATAATCAGCTTTAGTATCCTGGATCTGAGACTCGAATTTCCTGGTTACAGAATTAATTTTGTCCGCTTGAAAATATTCACCCTGAAGTTCTTCAATATACTCACCATTCCTTTTAGGCTTGCAAAGGAAAATGAGCATATCTTCGATAGAAGGATCACTTCCATTTTCCGTATAATAGAATGCATTTACGCGTGGAATCACCCTGTCCACGCCCGCTACCTGGTAGTCCCTGATATTGAATGAATATATATTATCATCATAATCGGGAGCATTCATTCCCTCCGTGAAGACGAACAGTATATTCTTGTCAGGGTTCTTGATAGCTCTTTGTGCTATTGCATAGTTCTTTTCATAACCATCCTCGACCAAAACTCTATCATCAAGTTCATGCCATCGCTGTTCATACTCAAGAAGCTTGGCACAGAGGGCACTGTAAAGCATTTTACGGTCACTTCTTTGATTGAACTTCTCATCAAAGTCACTAAAATTACGCTTCGTGATAAGTTCAGTCGATGAGACCTCTTTTCCGAAGAAGGAGATGAACACACTACTGTCTGCCGCCTGGTTTACAAGCTGATGAATACTCTCTTTGATCATATCCATACCCTTTTCAGGAATACTGAGATCTACGAGAATTGAAAAAGTATATTCGGCAGGAATCTTAATGTTTTCCGCTACACGGAATTCACGTTTTTCGTTTGGGATTTCTTCGCCATTCTCAATAATGGTTATATTATCCATCAAGTCCTCAGGGCTGAATACATCCTGCGGTATATTATACTCATCGTATAGTTTAAAGAATAATGCTACGGTATCGTTTCCTTCCGTGTATTCTATATTTTTGTCAATAATTTCAATCCTTTTAATCCTAGGATGGTCTGCATAGACGTGGATGGCTGTCAGCATAGCCACGACAGTCATTAACAAGACTTTGATGATTAACGTTTTCTTCTTGTCCATATTTTCAGTTTTTCAAGTGATTCAATTCCATAATAATTATCATCAAGGCAAAGTTCGTTGCTGATGAGCGGTATTACTGTAATATTTTCATCGGATGTTGAATAAAACATTACAAACTTCAATGATTGGAAGTACTCTGCGGCGAGCTTTCGCACCGTTGGCAAACTGCAATGTGCTCCGACCATCAGGCAGCCTATAAGTTCTGAAGAGTTACTATATCGTGAGCTTGAAATACCTTTGACAACCATCTCCACATTGCCGTTTCGTGAAATAGGATATCCTTGCACCCATCCAGCTATACCACTGGAAGCATGGGTCATCAATGAACATGCATCTATGATGGAACTATTATTCAGATGGATTGCAGTGCATGAACTACTGTGCTCCTGAGACTCCGCAAGTATGTCGAAATGATCTTCCGGCTTGAAACCGAACTTCTCACTGTCGACTGCCCATTTATGAAGAGTCTCCAGTGAATACATCTGCTTAAGGTCTCCCTTGGAATTGATGCTTCCGTCTCTTTTGAATGTAAATATTCCCGTTTCCTGTTCTGGAGTGAGAATATCGATCACCATAGCTGTCAAGAATAACGGATGGGCAGGATGTTTCAGCTGCATCTGCACACCGGAGTCGGAATTGCTGAAGAAGACTCCGAGGCCTGGATGTGAGTGAACCCAACAAGTCAGATCATATTGTAGATCGGTGTCCCTTCTCAGCTTTCTAAGTCGTTCAGATACCTTGAGCTTGATCTTGCCACCGAAATTCAGCTCATACTCCTTAAAGATAGCATCATCTCCAGGACGGACCACCTCCTCAAGTGTAACAGCATATTTCTCAGTGTTCTTGTCGAACACCCAACGGCCGATGACCATGCATCCGTCTTCCTTCGGATTTTCCGGATTACGAAGATCCTCAGCATACAGATTATAGATGTCTTTGATGCAGCTGTTCTTCAGATACATGCAACTTACCGCCGAGTCTGCAGCAAAGTCACCGCATTCTATCTTAAGATAGGCATCATTATCGATGACATCATCGATATTCTGAGTCTTCAGTACAGCACTTGTAGTCTTCCTTATAATGACGAGATTCGGATCAGCAATTTCGTTTGCCACTTCAGCCGGTCGCTGGCCAGCCACCTGACTCGCAGTCTTATTCTTTTTGGAGCGGAAAACCAGCGATATAATCAGGATAATAAGCAAGAGGACAACGCCACCGGAGATGATATAGACATAGTTTACCGGCTTCTTCTCTGTTGCCGCGACAATAAGGCTTTCAAGTCTTGACAGGGCCACCTGTCTTGACTCTATCTTCTCCTGAAGAATCCTGACGATTCCTTCCTTTACAGCCACCGGGTCCTCAAGTGGGTTCTGCTTATACTCATCAATGTATTTATGCTGGATGTCATCCGAAAGAGAGAGGCGCATACTGTTCAATTCGGCTCTTTTCTCTTCAAGTAGCGACTTCGCATCCGATATGACTTCCTCAGTCGGGTCGGACTTAAGCAAAGCAATCATCGAGTATATTTGTGTGCTGTCATCGAGTACCGCCTTATCAGAATAATATCTGCACCATCCTTTCTCATTCAGCCAATCTCTCGTAAAAATAGCGATTCCTTCTTCTGTTGAGATGCTTTGACGCTTACTGCTCTCTGAAGCAGGTACTCTTTCGACCACCTTCGTATTCTTATCAGGTGCAGTCTGAGTCGGTGTGACCTCTTGTTTGACTGCCTCAGGATGAGTTTTCTTCCATTCCTTTCTTGTGTCTTCCGAAGTCCAGAGGTCAAGTGCATCGCTCAGTCTAGCAACTCCAATTGTCCTGATTGCACAAGCGGAACATAAGAAAACTGTATCCTTTCGTGTATTTTTAGGGATACTAAAAGCTTTCCAGGTATCTCCAGCTTCATCTACACGATATTGAAAACGTATGTCGTATGTACTGTTATTTGTTATTCCAGTAATTTGTATCTGATTCTCAGAAACAACTTTCTTCTCAAGTAATACAGTCCTCTTGTTTGCAGAAACGATATTTGCGCTAGCCAAAGTCGTTACGTGCACAAGAAAGATTATCATCAGTATTCTGATAGTCCTTAAATATTTCATATCTGATTAAATTGAAAAGTTCTTTTTACCATTGCCCTTGACCGACTTGCCTGTGGGGGCAAATGATCCTTTTGCTTTGGTGATCTGGTCCTGAACTGTCTTCCTTCCGGCAGTACGGGCCTTGTTGACTGACTGCCTTGCAGTGTTTGCAACATAGCTCTTGACTCTCCTTTTAGCATCTCCTTCAGCCTGCTTTATGAGGCTTTGCTGCATCTCCATCATACTTTTCTGATTTCTGGAATTCCTTACATGCTGTATGACCTGATTACCTCCAAATCCAAGTAGTCCAAGTACAGCTCCTCCAATAATCATCAGAATATTACGCTTTTCCTTCTCTTTCTCCTTCTGCTCTTCTGCTTCACGGATAGCATCCTGCTCCGCCTTAAGCTCAGCCGCAGCCTGCATCTCCCTCATTTCAATTTCACGCATGGCAGCAGCCTCAGCCTCCATTGCAGCTTCCTTCAATTCCTGACGCTTCTGATCGATCTGGTCAAGCGTAGCATTTATCAGCAGCTCGGCTTCATAAGACTTCATCTGCCTCTGCATCCTACCTAACTCCTCGATATGGCTGGTAAGGATATCATCAAACGGAAGTTCTTTCTGCCTCTTCAGGTTGCTGCGAATAGCCTGGCAAAGCGTTTCAAGTTCAACATAGCCATCAGAAGGGGCGGAAGGGGCAGCCGGTGCATCATAACTGATGGCTTCCGTACTTTCAGATCCGACCACGACCCTCTCACTCATCAGCTTTATTGAAAAGTCAGGAAATCCTTCGATAAGCTTTACCTTGCCCTTCCTTTCCCAATATGCCAGATAAAGAGGCATCTCAAGTGTGCAGTCCTGAGAGTTTACCTTTGAGAATACGATCTCGGGAGAATCTTTAAGAAAATAGTATCCCTTGTGCTCGGAATGATAACGGAGTGATGAGGGCGTCATGAATGGCTTAGGCTCTAATCCCGTGAATGACACTCCATCGAATGCCTTGACCTCGTCAAAAAAGACGATATCAAGCTTTTCCGTATCTTTATAGATCTTCCTCGCTCGTTCGCTCAGGTTCTTGACCACCTTCTTGAATTGTACAACAGCTTCGGACCCATTCTGAATCACCTCATATACGATGGTAAATTCTTCATTGTCCGAAGTGTAGAGGGTCTGTCGAATTTCTTTTGAGAAAGATGGATAAAAAGACAGGACCATTATTGCAACAAGCACCAACCTTTTCATCATAATCCATTTATACGGTGTATGAATTCTTCTATCGACTTCTTAGATTTACTATTACTATATCCCCTGCGGCGTTTTGCACAATCTTCAATCTTCCTGACATCAGAAGAATACTTTTGCATTACAGCAGCCGGGTCATCGCTGTTAGATATCTTAAAATAGATGTTTTCCACTTGATTCACGAGCTGATCGAAAGTATATGAGCAATATTTACATATATGCCCCACTTGAGCAGCTACCTTATGGCCACCACAATCCTGAAGAGGGACATTATTAATATCTACCTCGTGCAGTTCCTCCTCAAGTTTCTTGAATTTATTAAATATATCAGTCTTGACACGTGTCTTTGAACGTTCGTCTGCCGTAATATTCCAACCATTTGCACGCTTTACTGAATCTATCCTCTCCTGAATTGCTTTTATCCTTTCAACATAAACCGCCTTCTGTTCATCAAGCGATGGAGAGTGCTTTGGATTGTCGCAGAATGTAAGATTAGCCAATTCTCTCTTCAATGAATCTAACTCCTCCTTAATTTCGACATATTCCCTCGGCTCAGCAAGATGAACATCAAATTCAATAGTAACCTCTCCCTTCTTAACGATTTTCTTTACTCTTGAATGCCCAGTGTGCTTTTTATATTCCACGAGATAAAAAGGAATAGTCAGAGTATCCTTTATACCATCATAGACATTAACAGTATAGATTTCACGACTCTGGTTCAGGCTATCACCGATTGTATTTGATGGACTCATAAGCACCATACTATTTATGCCTTCAGCAGGCATAACACACCTTTGACCCCTGGTGCCGGGAAAAGATCTGGCGAATTTGACCAGAGCTTTCTTAAGTTCTTTTTCAGTATAGGCTTTATCGAATATAAAAACTCCATTCGATGACTGATTGTTGATTTCAATCTTAACTCTTGCATCACCGTCCTTAATCTGAGCGTCAGTCAATCTAAAAGTGAGACTGATGTTTTCAGCTATTTCGTGTGTCTGAGTAGAGTCTGCCTCATTCACTGATACGACTATTGTATTACCAGCCAGCGAATAGCCGGCAAACATTAGCAATAGGGCAATTATAGATATTATTTTCTTCATTGTCAGATACTTATGGATTTAATTTTTTTCTTGACTGGAGCCTGTTTCTTTACTTCCTCTTTTGCAGCAGGTGCATCATCTTCAGATGTAGGCTTATCTTGACCAAATCTTGTCCAGCCATTAGGCTCACCTTCTTCCCTCACCCATTCAGCCACATTCTGATCTTCAGGATACGGATATGTGTTCTGAGCATGATAAAGCTGATATTTAAGATACTGCTCCACTCTCAATACCAGGTCTTTCAGTGAAGCAAGCACGCCCATCTCCTTGATGGTAAGGCACACATGACCTTTGAAACTTCCTGAATATCTGATATTCGGATGCCATATATCAGTTCGGAAAGTAAAGATAGGATTACCGTCAGCAGAAGGATAGTTATTCGGAAGCACGATGCTCATCTTATGAAGATAACCGAAGATAGGTTCTCTTGGAATAGGTCCTTCCTTTACACCAACGATGGATTTCACCCTATACCAGATCTCATATTCAGTAGGAAGTCCCATCGCATTCTTTCTTCTTATGATATAAGAAAGAGATGCTTCGCGAGGATTGGAACTGTTTGCCTTTCGCTTTGCGCACAAGGAATCAAGGTTTTTCCATTCCAGCCAAAGTCGGGCATCGCGGCCTGAAAGTTCTTTCTGGTTATAATTATTGATAGCTTCGTTCATTTCTATATTATTTATTAACCTGCGATTGGAACTGAAATCAAATGAAGGTGATCTCCAGGCTGTATGTTGTAATCAACCAATGCCTGCTCACGGCCATATTCATCTTCAAACTCAAGGATCTCAGGCTCTTCACCATCTTCAATGATCTGTCCCAGAAGATATTGGATTGGATTTCCACCATTGTCGATCTTTGGCAGTTCAAAAACCTGGACGATACTGTTGATCTGATCCCTGATTGTCTTGTTCGGATCATTTACCTTAACTTCGACTTCGTCATACTCAGTTCCGTCAATTGTCAGATTAATGATGAATTCATCATCATAAAAAGTCTCATTTGTCATAATATTATAATTTTAATCGTTAATTAGTTACATGTCTCACCATACCCACGCCCCTCTTGGCTGGTCGTAGTTCTCAGAGCGGCAGCACTCAAACATATTCTTGAATACAATCATCTGGTAAACTGTCTCCGGGATGACAATAGGTTCTTTGATACCGTATCTGAATAATGCTAATTCATATTTGTGCTTTTTAACATCTATATAAATTATAAAGTCCGTATTGGTATCTCTATGAGCCCCATAGAACCTTCCTATGATTTCAGCCAATCTCCTGTCGTCAAACCAAAAATGTGCGTAATATTCAGCTTTATCAATCTTCCATTTAAGAGCTATTTTTTGAGGTTTTCCACCGAAGTGATATTTCTGCAGCCCTTCATCATGCAGTTTGTCAAAACTTCCATCGGTCAAATAATCTTCAATATAGCTCAGCGACGGACTGTCATCCTCATATTCCTCCCAACATTCATTGTCTTCATTCCAGTTCATGAATGAAATGACATATCTATATCTATACTGCAGCATAATCTTGTGATATAGGTCATGCATCGGCAAACCATATCTACGCAGATTGTTCTTCACTATCGGCAGACTGCTTATGTATTCATCACAGATCTCTTCGATAGTAGCATCTGGTCTTGAGCTGCGAAAGCACTTCATCGGCACGGTAGTCTCATCAGCATCAAAACAGCAGATGAAATATCTTTTTGCGGAAGCAGATACCCACATGCAGACTTTGCCATAAGGAGCCATACCAATTACCAAATGCTTGGCACCTTCGCTTTCTGCCTCCAGAGTTTCCTGCAACCTGTTCTGAGTCTCTTTTGATATTTCGCAATCCAATGAGTAGAACTTCCTTTCAATAACAGACAGATACACAACATTTATTCTGTTGGGAACCGCCATATCCTCAACAGAATCATACACATTGGAAACAGGGGCGCCCCATTCTCCATACAGAGGATACCGATATGGAATTTCCAATGCTTTACCGTCAGCACAACGCAGAATACCAAAAAGCGTTTCTACTGGATACTGAGCCGGTGCGTTACCTGAAATCAAGAATCTCATTATATTCTGGCTTCTACGTTTGCGTCTTTAGTGTTATATAGGACCATCACTTTAACTCCATCTTCACGCTGTCCTTCTGTCATCTTGTATAAATCCAGGGCATCCATTACTTCTTTTAACAGAAAATTATTTATACCATGTTTTTCAGCGGAACTGCTGACGCGTTCATTAATATCAAACTCCATAGGCCTGTTTCCATATCCTCTTTCCAAGAAAGTGATTTTAATCTTTGAAAAAAGATCACTTACCTTCTGCTGTAAAGCATCCAATACCTCACCCTTGATCCTATATGGGAACACTCTTCTCCTGCTATCCTTGGTACCGTTTATAAACTGATTGATACCAACTCCAATAATATTCAAGCCAGCAGCATTGAACGTATATGCCACCCTGTTGTTCGTTGCAATCGTCGCAGCACTAGCCAAACCTCCACCCAAAGAATGCCCGGTGAACCATAATTGTTTATCAGCCAGTAACTCATCAAGCGCTTTAGCATGCACCACAGCATTATAATGCTGCAGCGAAAGCCCAGTCACTCCCTGAACCAGATTTGTCAATAGCCAGTCTTTGGCCAGCGAGTCGAAATCAGTTCCCTTGAAACAATATATGTATTCCTGACTCTGTTTATTTTCATATAGCACCGCACCAAAACCGCTCAGCCAATGAACTGAATCAAGACACTTATTAAGCACCTTATAAAGGAATGAATCAGATTTTTTATAGTTTTTTCCTATTATACTACACTCCCATTGCTTACAATACTCCATCAAGGGACTCATCCGCGTGCATACCGATGATGGGCTGCTGTCGAGGTACTGACCGTTCAGATAGCCCCAATAGCCACAAAATTCATAGAATTCATAAATAGTGACCTTTTCCTCATTCCTGCACCTGTTCAAAAGGTCACTTACGCATTTTGTATATAAGGCAACATCATTCGAGCCTCCAGTGGTTATATAAAGCAAGTCCAAAATGCGCGTATATACTCTGTTTATCAGATGTTCGTCATAAGCTAAGAAAAAATCAACAACGACTGACGATATTTTACTTATTATACCATAAACTGCACCGCATAGTTTGACAACCTTATTATAGGCTTTACGCATAGCTCTGGCCGTCTTCTCAAAGAATGATGAATTTTCGTCTGAAGGCGCATCCTCTGCCCCTCTGTCAACTGGAACTTTATTCTTTTTAGCCAGAAATTTCACAACCGCATCTGTAATAGCTTCTTCAGACCACATCTTTTCATTGTCATTAAACCAACTCCACGATTCTCTTTCAAACAAATCAAGATACAGATACGAATAGTACGATGTAAGGGCAAACATCTTTACATGATTTGCATTCATCGCCGATTTCAAAGCACCGCTACCGACTTTCCTCTTAACCGATATTCCAAGGTTTCCGTTACTCTGTATGTTTTCAAGGTTATAAAAAGCTACATAGGCGTTTTTATATTGTATCTTATGTAAATTTTTCCCTTTTGATTTCTCTAATAAAACTTTTGGTGTATATAGGTAGAAGAAGAGCTTAGGTGTAAATGAATCCATACTACAGCTCGGAATATAGAAACACGGCAGAACTTCAACCACATCATTTCTGTTGCACCATTTATGCACAAAGAGATCTATTCGATGGGAAACCATCTCCATCACACTTGCAGAATCCTCTGAAACAACAAGTTCCAACTTCTCAATTATATTGTAATCCGTATCATCCGGTTCATTATACTCTATGTCAGCTGAGCCTAATTCAGCAGCAAAAGGGTCACTACAAAATTTGTCACTTTCGTAGTTTCCATCATTAAAAGCATCCGCCTTATCGGATTGAGCGGTTATCGCTGTCCGGAAAGTCAGATGTATTCTTAACTTCACCTTAACTCCTAAGGTCTCTTCGCTCGAAGACTTTTTATCTATTTTCGCTCCAGGGCCGCTCATAAACTTTCACCTTGGTTGAGGCAGGATCTAAAATTTTTCCAAACTCACTTTACTGAGATCAGCTGGTCCGGTATCAACCTGGCCATCGTTAATAATCGATATTATTCCTCCCCACTGACATCTACAAATAGAGCTTTTAAGCAATGCCGGCTTACCTTTGACAATGTAGTCATCCTTTCCATTCTGCCACTCTGAGAAGCTTGTTCCCGGCACACAAGGCATAGGGGTCAGTTTCCCATGATTAGCCGCCGTTGCAGCACCCGTAGGCGGATAGTTGATGGTCCTACATTTACCAAATGGAGAGATATTGACAACAGGTTTATGATCTGATATGTTAGCCATCGGCTTTCCGGTAAGAAAGACGGTGCGGCTCGAGGACACATTCAGTTTAGATGTCTTATCACCGAACGTACATTTTAAAGTAGCCTGCGATGATACGTATGAATCGTTCATAAAGCAAATCAATTATCCGATAAAGCCGTGCAAACCTGTATTGACACGTATTTTACATCTGCTGAATTTGGACATGCTCTTTATCTTATCTGCAAGATAAAGCTTATCTGACTCATATTGAGAAGTCGACAGACGATGGTTGGATACATTGAAAACCAAGCTCTTTTCTCCAAGTTGGGATATGTCATCTATGATACTCCTTATCTGCATTAAGGTCAATTCAAGTGAACCACGATAAATGACACGATCATGATAAACCAGTTCGATCATCTGGTCCTGACATATCCTAACATTAACTGTTATTGTGCTTTCGAAAAAATTTACAATCATAAACTGTGTGTTTAATTAACCTTAACCGTAGAAGCCTTGATATCTATTTTACTTCCGGCGTTGATCTTCATATCGTCTGAAGCCTTCTGATGGTGCGTCTTTGAATATATCGAAATCTGTTCTGCAGCTTCTTCTCTAATATTTTCCGCACTCACCTGAAGTTTATGCGCCACCTTTTCATCTTTATTTTCGTTGACGACAACAAGTTGATTCTGATTGACTGTAAGGCTATCGTTCCTGTCGACAGTTGCAGATCTGTCATTGCCGGCATATTCCTGGATATCATTATCAGCCGTACGATGCATGTCATGCGATGCAGCAATGAAAATATCATTGTCTGCACTGACGCTGATGTCATGGCCAGCATGCATTATGATGTCATTCTTCGCATAAAGCTCTATGTTTCCTGTAGATTCAAGCTTGATCAGCTTCTCATCCGTCGAATATGTGAGAATGTAATTCTCTTTACCATGATCATAGATACGTATGTATCCGCCTTCACCTTGATCCCAGATTTCAACAGTGTGTCCGTTTCTTGTCCTGATAGCCTTTACCTGATTGTTACCCGGAAGCCATGCGTTATCCGGATTGTCTACTCCGTTAAACAGAGCACCCATGATATACGGTCTATCTGCATTTCCGCCTTCAAATCCAACTATAACCTCTTCTCCTACCTCTGGAATGAAACTGACACCTTTCTGCCCACCAGTATATGGTTGAGAAATTCTTAACCAAGGCGTCATCATTTCACGGTCAAGTTCTTTCTGCCAGTCAAACTGCACTCTTACTCGTCCGAGATTATTTGGATCTTCCGTGTCAGTAACCTGTGCTCTACATGATTCGGCATGCGCAAATGTATCTGTATCCGAGTATGGAGGATAATCGCATGATGCCGGTATTCCTGTAAAATGATTACTGTATATCTTGTCTTTCGTAAAGTGATGTGACAGTTCCGTTATCAGTATTTCGTCCTGCCGCACATCACTCTTTTCATCAGTCATCGGATTGCTGATATAATTGTCCGTAATTATCAGCCTTCCTCCAATCTTCAGTTTTGAACAATAAGTCGTACCGGTGTATGTCAGCATTCCGGCTTTGACTCCTCTTCCTTGGGTCTTCGTTGAAGCTTTCAATATGAAATCCCTGCCATCATTATCTGCAAAACCTCCTGAAGCAAGATTCTGCAGTGTCTGTTTGGAGTATCTTTCCTTAGATGCATTGAATACGGATTCACTGAGTTCATTATATTCACGGGACATCTCCTCAAGAGCCTCCTTGGTAGAATAGTCTTTGGAATTGTAGGATGGCGCAAGGTGATTGAAAGCCACATGCTGCATTTTAAGTTCAACGTCATACGACGGAATATCCTGACTCGGATAAGTAAGCACAACCTCGTCCTTTTCAGCTAAGTTACCGAATATGAATGATTGCCCGTCATTATACATCCATTCTCCATATCGTCGTGCAAGCCTCTGCAGGAAACTGTAATTATCCTCGTTATATTGTACACAATACGGAATCTCTTCTTTCATGCGGCTATCTACGATTGAAGATGTGTACTCCGAGTACTCCTCTTGAACATTGTTTACGATATCGTCAAGAGTAAGATTCTGATATGACCTGCATGTAGGATTGTCCCTTAGAAGCGCCTCCCAGCTTTCGGCGTTGACATGAATGTAATATTCACTTCTTGACCTGCTTCCGTATGCAGATAATATGATTCCCCTGAAAACAACCTCTTCCGCCTTCTCCTCATCATCAGTTAATGAGATGATTTCTGTCTGCAGTGTGAGACTGATCTCTTTACCTATAATGGAGTTGCAGACTGAGAACTGAGCATCCCTTATATCTTCTTCCGGTCCCTTGTGAATAGTGAATGTGAGCATATTGGGAGAAAGAAGTCCCTGATGCAATGAAAAAGTGTCAAGATGATATACTATACCATCAAATTCGATGTCAAATTCATTGGATTTGACACCGTCAATAGATATAGATATACTTTTTACAGAGATAGACATAAAGACTCGTGGTTATTTTGGAAAGAGCTATATGTGGAGTTATAGATCTACATATCTTTCGAAATTATTCCTGATACTCTCCATTGTGCCACCCCATTCGTTGATGATCATAGCACTGTTGACCGTACCGACTCTGATGACTTCTGCACTGATAGTTATGCTTGTGTACATAAGTTTACTGTCACTGTCATTGAAGTAATCTTTCAAACCGATACAATACGCATTCATGAATTCCACTGTTTTATAACTGCGCCTGTTATTGGTCGAGAAGACACAGAATTTGAAGATTCCCGAATGAATTTCGGTTTTATGAACCATCCATTTGTAGAAGAACACATCATCATCACTTGTAGCCGGGATGACGAACCTGATGATGCCTCCTATGGGACGGGAAGTCGGCTTACCAGTATCGTCAATCGCCTGTGAGAACTCGTATTCACACTCGACAACTCCATATTTTTCGCCACCGATAATCTGTAATCTTCCTTGTAATGCCATAGATAGTAAGTGATTAATCAATTCTGAGTCCTTGATGAACAAGGACTCAAAATTGAAGCTGATTTATTAGTTGTCGATTGTCCAACGGTTATTATGACGTGCATTGCCTATCTGAATTTCCTTAGCTGAGATTGTGAACTCCTCATACTGGAGAAGGCTGTTGGTTGAGTCATAAGTCTCGGCATACTCCACAACGTATCCTTCCTTGAAAGAGAGATGCTTCATCTCTCCACCCTGACGGTTAGGATATGAAATTGTACCGCTCTTACTCATGTAAGTATCAATCATCCACTCGAGGATGTCTGTGTTGCCATCGTCATTTGACTTCACCTTGACATAAATTTTACCGCCACGGGTTGTACCAGTTGGCTGGCCTTCGACATCTGTCTGCTGGTTGAGTTCGTAGCGAACGAAAATGATTTCGCGCTCCTGGATACCATCCGCATTGATGGTTGCTGTTCTTGTAGCCATAGTAGAAAAATTTAAAAGTTATGTTTGTTTTAATTGATGGTCTGTTCCCAATCAACGCCTGCTGTGCCATTATGACCTGAAAGTTCAATTTCGAAGTTTCTGGCTGCGAAGAATGGCTTCATGTCCACTTTGATCTCGATATCCTTTGTCTTCGGATCCTGACGGATATATCTTAGAGTATAACTCTCGATCAGTCTTCCTGGTCCCTTGTAATCACTAAGGAAGTCGTGCACGGCCTGCTGAAGCTCTGCCTGAACCTGTGGATTCCAGTTAATGAAAGCCTCGTCATTAAAGAAATTCTGGAAGACCTTGCCGATCCAGTCGAAAACTCTGACTATAGGATACTCCTGAAGACCGATAGTTGCTCCATTGTAAAGGGAACGGTTAGAGAATGCCATTGTGCGACCATCCTCTTCAACCATAGGAATAACTCCCATATCGACAAGTGAGGCTATTTCCGATTTGCGAAAATCCATTCTGGCTCCCTTCACATTGTCAAGTGTTCCATATTTCTTACCTGCCGCGCCTTGTGCAATCACAAGATCCTCGGTATTTGACATTCTTCCAGCAAGAGCCGCTGAAGCAGGGATATACAGATCATCGTCTTCTCCTGCAATCTCAGACTTCTTTCTTCCGAGAATATAGTTGCAGGTCATTACAGCGTTAGCCATCTTCGTTTCCGATCCCTGGATATTTGCCTCATCCAGCTCTTCTGTAAGCATTTCAAAGTTTAAGCTATCCTTAAAGTCAGTGACCATCACAACCTTGTTACGGTAAGCTGTTTCAGCCCACATTCGGATCGTCTCGGCGTCACCTAAATAACCAGGCAATACAAGAAGGCTATAGTTATTCTTAAGGCTGAGACGGTCATAATAGTCTTCTATTTCCCTACGGACACACATGGTATCTTCTGAATCATGGCTTCCGAGCTCCTCCTTATCTACATTCATCAATGTAATGCAGTCAATTTTTCCCTGACCTGCATTTGCAAAGAATGAGTCAAGAGTACGATATGCAACTTCAAGGTTCCTGACCTCTTCGTGAATATTGAACAAGTTATTGCTCAAGTTCTGTTCAGCCTTTCTGCATTCCTCTTTGCAATTTTCAATTACTTCCATAGGATCAGCGCTGCCATTCTCAAGGAGGTCGACCCACAATGCAAGCTCATTGCGAAGCTTCTTTCTAGTCTCAGCATATGTTGAATCAGACAAGAAAATATTTTTCACGGCCTTTCTACGTGGATCCATGTTCTCGATGCCCTTGATCAAGCCCTTGATCAACTGAAAACCGCCCAATTTATCCAAACCAGCAAGACTGCTCTGTAACAGTTCCGCCGGATTCTCTATATGCTCTCTCTCTTTAAGTCCCAATGACTCATTAGAGATGATTTTTTGTTCTTCTGCTGCCATTTTTAAATCTTCGAATCTAAAAGTTAATAAACATTACTCAGCATCCTCAAGTTCAGAAAGCAGAGCCTTCAATGCATTCTTCAGGCTCTCCTTAGTCTTGTCGTCCTTCATAGTGTTCCTTAGGGTCTTGTTCTTCTCAAGCTGGCGGACCACTGATGTATATGCATCGATCTTTGCCTTCTCTCCGCTGAGGAGTTCACTCTGGGAAATAAGCTGATCGTCATCGAAGTCCTTAATCTGCTTGAAAGCAAAATCCTCATAAACAGTACCGCCTTCTTCAGTTTCAAGGGTAACTCCCTCCTTCACCGGCTGATAATGCTCAAAGACTTCTTTCATACTCTTAGGTTTAAAGCCCTCCCTCTCTTCATCCGTAACGGGCGCCGCATCAGTAAACTGATCAGCGTAGAGTGTCCTGTTTTGTGGAAACTCTATGATTCCGTCTTGTGCGTTCACATCCAAGACTTTTGTGATAACTGTCTTTCTTGCCATAGTTTCAGTATTTATTTTTGTTGATTTGTTATCTTTTTTATCAATAAATCCCTTTATCCAGTCCCATAGTCCCATGATCATTATTCAGCGTCATCAGAAATCTCCCAATGAATTTCCTTATTTTCCTCATCATACTTCATGACTACAGTGTCTCCCGGCTGTAGGTCGCCAGATATTATGAATTTAGACAAAGGTCTGCGTATCTCTTTTCTGATAATTCCAAGTATTGGTCTTGCTCCATAATGAGCATTGAATCCTACCTGAGTAATATACTTGCGAGCTGTTTCGTCAATCTCAAAGCCTATATTCTGCTCCTCGAGAGTCCTAAGCAGATTCTTGCAATGGATATCAAAAATCCTATCTATCATTTCTGCCGTTATAGGCGAGAACGGAACTATTTCAGTCAGACGTGCAAGGAATTCAGGACGGAACTGTCCCTGCATCACCTCCAGCATCTGATCATGGGTCGGCACCTTATTCTCAGCAAAGGACTGGAAGATATAGTCGCTTCCAATATTCGAAGTGAAGATGATAAGCGAGTTTGAGAAGTCACCGACACGCCCAAGACGGTCATGAAGTTTACCCTCATCAAGAATCTGAAGGAAAAGGTCAAAGACAGACCTGTGTGCCTTCTCAATCTCATCGAAAAGCACTACAGAATAAGGCTTCTGACGGATCTGATTTACAAGCAGACCTCCCTCCTCATATCCTACATAACCCGGAGGCGCACCATAAAGGAGGGCAACTGAGTGTTCCTCCTTATACTCAGACATATCGAAACGCAATATCGATGTTTCGTCATTGAACAGGAATTCAGCCAAAGACTTTGCAAGCTCTGTTTTTCCGGTTCCTGTTGGTCCCAGGAAAAAGAACGATCCCATCGGCTGGCCTTTCTTGTTCAGACCTGATCGAGATTCGTATATTGCATCAAGAATACTCTTGATCGCATGATTCTGTCCGACGACTCTTCTATGGAGGATTTCTTCTGCATTGGTCAGTTTCTCTCTCTCTTCCGACTGGATATTTCCCATCGGAATACCGGTCATCTTAGATACGACATCCCTGACTGCACTCTTATGAAGTTTCTCCAGTTGATTTTCGGCTTCACCTGAAATTTCCATCATCTCATTATTGATCTTTACAGATGACATAGCACGATCAAGCAGGTCCAAAGCAGAAGATGGAAGCCTTCGGTCAGTCATATATCGTTTTGCCAGACGCACAATTTCAGATACGACATCCGGTTCAATAGCAATATGATGGAACTCCTCGTATGCTGGACATCTATCTTTAACAATCGCCACAGCGAGTTGTTCTGATGGCTCTTCAATACTGATTTTCTCAAAGAAAGATATCAGTTCCTTGTCTTTTTCTATGTCCTTAGTATATCCATCCACTGAGGTTGTACAGATAAGCTGAAGCTTATTTTTGGAAAGCAGCTTCTTCAAGTTCGGCAGAATACCATTCAGAAGTGACTGCTTATCCTCCACTCTGTGAAAATTCTCAATCACAAGCACAGGATGCCTTAGACAAGACATCATTTCAGTCACACTCTTGAACCTGTCCTCTACCTCACCTTTATAACTTACACCCTGACTAAGAGTAATAAGATCCAGTTCATAAGGCTCAATGTCCGCAAGAGAAGAAGGAACCTTATTATTTTTTATAAGCTGCAGGAAACCTTCGATAAGACTGGTCTTACCAACACCTGCCTCACCAACGATAAGGATGTTGGCCCTATCCTTGCGGGCAAGGACTTCAATCAAAGATCTCAGTTCCTTTTCAAACCCGACAATATCATCGGCTCCAGCATTTTCCAACATCGGGGTACAATATTCTGACTTCTCATCAGACACACTTCTGTATGAGAAAGCGTCACCATTAACAGAGGGCTTATCGGTGGAAGAACAACCATCAATAACTCGGATAATTTTATCTGGCTGAAGAGGCAGCGTCCTGAGCTGATCAACAGAAAAGGCGACTCCTGGAGTAACCAACGCTGCAAGAATACATGCCGCATTAATATCAGGCAAAGCACATTTCTCAGAAATTCTGATAGCCTCTTTAATAGCACTTTTTGATTCCTGCGACAGTTCGAAGCCTTTCATCTTATATGGCGACTTCTCACATTGCTGAATCCGCACATCACACCAATCCACGAAATAGTAATAGTCAGAATCCAACACATCCTCAATGAAAGATAGCATGCCTGCACTTTTATGCAAGAGTGCACGAAAGATATGCGCAGGCTCTATTTTGGGTGAATTATTGTCATTAGCATACGACTGTGCTAAATGCAATATGTCAAACGGCATATTGGCAAGACGTTCTGAATACTTGTCCATAGTGTCAAGGTTAACCGGTAAATCCCTATTGATTTTCAGGTGCATCCATGAGGGCGCCCCAAAAAACAAAAGCGCGGGCTTCCTTTGTACTCTAAGGTATCGCCAAACACCTGCAATCACAAAAGGAAAGCCCGCACTCGTATAGGAGTGCGGTTCCCTTATTGATCGTGACTGCTAACTTTAATTTGGCGATTTCTAGAGCACTTCAATAAGAAACATCATTATCAATATGTAGTCGAAAAGCCCGTGTGCTTTCAAATCACAAATTTACAAATCATTTTTAGATAACCAATACTTTTGACAACAATGTGCAATAATGAAGGGCTACCTCCATGAATTGAAATAAGTAATTACTGCAGACCAGCCTACTGAAGAACGACGTTCTCCTCGATAAGGTCGAGGAGATCGTCTATATCCTCGTATGTAGCTGCTGTGGTGAGGACTGTCAGGAGCTTGCAGGCATCCTCTGAGCCGACTGCAGCGCATATGAAGTTGCATGCCAGGTTATCCTCTGTCTCAAGTTCGAAGCCGAAGGCTGTCCTGCCCAGGAAGTCGTACTCACAGATCGGGCTCTCATCCGGCTGCGGACCGTTCTCGCCGATAAGGTCTGCATATGTATCCTCCGCCTCAATAAGAGCATCCGACCCCTCAGGCATAGGACCGTAACTGATCACAACTGACCTTGGATCTCCCTCAACAGCTGTGATATCAATCATCGCACACTCTCTGCCGTCAGGCTCTGTATACATCTCTGTTTCCACGCGCCAGATTTCCGGCACCTTGAGTTCCACTCCGCCGAAGCAGACTCTCATAAGTTTAATCTCGTTCATATCTGTTTTGATTTCAATTCTTCAAAGTTATGAATTTACCTTGACAATCAGACCTATAATCGGATAGAATATCAGAACGTCCGCTACAGTCTCTCCCGCAGACTCCAGAGCTGCACGGTAGATCTTCATCTGTGAACCATACTCTTTCACAGTACGGTTCAATGCGTCCTCGGCACTGCCGCTGAAAGTCTTGTAATCCACGATTACGCTGCCACACTTTGTTTTCCATACCATATCCATGGTTCCATTGAACACGCGTCCATGAGCTTCCTGATATTTGAACGGAAACTCATGAGCCACATCTTTTTCGGAATCGCCGTAAGTAGTGCGGAGATAATCGCACAACTGATCATGCCTCTTTAGCAATTCAGCGGCATGTTTGGTATCCACACCATATGCTCCAAGAATACGCTCTGCGACCTTCACACCCCTTCCTTTATCCAGATGCGAGCATGCAGCATAGATATGATGGACACAATCACCGAATTCATAATCCTCAAGGTGATCATGCTTGATCTCCAGATGAGGCAGCTCCATCGGCAGCTTCATCTTCACTGCAGTCATCAGGGAGACCGCGTCAGGATCCTCATACTTGCTCGGACTGTGATATTTCTCTACATACGTAATGTCTGCCGCATCTTCAGGTAAATCAAATCCAGCACCTTTGACTATTATAGATTGTGCCTGCACTCCGTCATATACCAGATCTTCATCCGAGGCGAGCTGATGACAGCAGGACTTGTAGCCTACTCCCCATATATCATATTCGCCCTGCGATACTTTCGAATAGTCTATCTTCGCCGCGGAAGGGCAGCATCTCTGGAGCCATGCCATACCCTTCTGAACATGTCCTATAGTGAATGCAAAGTCCCTGGCGCGCGTAAGTCCCACATACAGAAGTCGCCTCTCCTCACCTGTGCGCTTGGATTTCGCTTCAGGCATCAGCTCCATCAACTGCTCGTTCGACATGGCTGCCTCGGTCACCCATATCGCATCCTCAGGCATTCTCGGGAAAAAGAATCCTCCATTCAGACCGATTATTTCCGAAATTGTCATCTTTCCCGAAATATCGCCCGCAACGCCGTCCATCAATACTATCGGCCATTCCAATCCCTTTGCCTTATGATATGTCAGCACCTTTACACCGGCACCGTTTTCGAACTTCTGCTCGGCCGAGTATGAGTCGATCATCAGAAGGAAGGCAGCTATGTCCGAGGCTTTGGCAAAGCTTGATGCATTATTATCGAATTGACGGGCCACTTTGCGCACAAGGTCTATATTTGCCCTTCTAACGTCCGCATTACCCCAGCGTGAAACGAAATTATAAAGGTCAAACCGTGCTACTATCGCTTCTATGCAATCCAACACTGACAAGTGTCTGACAGATTTCACGAATCCGCGCAGACCTCCCCAGAACGAACCCTCATCCTCACTCTTTGCCTTCTCAAGGACACTCTTCAATGTCATTCCCTCGATCAGAGAGTACAGCTCCGCTACAGACTTCCTGTCCTGTCTGCCTGACACCATCCGCAGAAGGATAAGAATCAAAGCAACCTCCGCCGATTTCTTGAATTCCTTGTCAACATAGGACACCGGCACACCATTCTTTGTCAAAGCCGTAGCTATCGCAAGAGCCTGATCGTTCCCCCTGACAAGAATCGCAATGTCTGAAGGATCGGCCTTGAAGCCCTTAAGATAAGGATAGTCGCCATTCAGAAGCATTGTCACTCCATTGGCCAAAGCCTTATTCCTCTGCTTTTCATTACCTCCTTCCAGAATCAAATGGTGCAAAGTAGGAAAAGTCTCTTCAGGGCATTCCCTTCCCGGCACCAGTCTGATCTTTTCTTCTTCCAGATCATCCTTGAAGGCTTTCAAGAACACTTCATTGGCAAAATTCACCAAAGAATGAACTGAGCGATATGAATTGCCTAATATTTGCGATGACAATCCGTTCTCATCCTTTTTAAAGCCAGTAAACGAGTCTTCATCCACAACATCCTTTGGGAAATGCTTGTAGAACTCATTCACCAATTCGATATTGCTGCCCCTGAAACCGTAGATCGCCTGCTTCGGGTCTCCTACGAACCAGCTCTGTCTGACATTCTCAGAGAGGATATCGAATATGCGGATCTGTACCGGATTGCAGTCCTGGAACTCGTCCACGAAGAGGTAGTCTATAGAAGAGCGTATATCTTCGAGAACCTCCTTCTTTCCCAAAAGCTCAAGAAAGAGAGTTTCCATATCGTTGAAATCCATCAGCCCCTGCTCGACCTTCATCTTCCTGTATGAATCGACACCAGCGATAGCTATGTCACATATCATTTCCGCACACTTAGGGATCAATTCAGCCTCCTCAGGCATAATACGGCTGACCACATCCGCCAATGCATGGTGAGCCTCATTCACAGCTTCCTCATACTCATCCTTCTTTCTGGCAATCACAGCAAACGGCTTTTTCAAGACCTCCTTCATACCCTTCAGCTGAGCAATCGGATAAGACGTTTTCCCTGAAAGAATAATTCCGATCACTTCCTTTATCTGATTCACCCTATTCTGCGAATTCCTACCATAAAGCGAATCATTTTTACAATAAACAAGATAGCGCTCAGCACACAGCTTAGCCTCCTCCAGGATAGAAGTGTTACGCTTCAGATCAAACACCTGCTTCAAGAGCGTCACAGACCTATCGCGAAGACCTTCGATGTACCTCACCTTGTCTTCTTCGAACATTACAGTCTCGATCAGCTTATTAAGATGAAATTTCCAGAAATCATAGTCTCGTCCTATCTCTTTTCCTTTTTTCAGAATTGAAAATATGTCCACGTAGTCGTGGAAGAAGGACTCCTGATCAGTTATAACCGATGCTAAAGATTTGTCAAGCATCTTCCTGGCTTCATCCTCCGGCACCGTCGTAACGTCCGGAGATATGCCACAGAGGTACCAGTATCTGGTTATATATGTCTGGGCAATGGAATGGATTGTACCTATCATGGCTGCGTCCAATGTAACGGCCTCGTCAAGGAATCCCATTTCTATCAGTCTTGATGCCGACCTTTCCTTAAACTCTTTTGCAGCCGCTTTCGTAAAGGTCGTAAGGATCATCCTTTCAGGAGAGCATTTCTCCCCCTTTTTGCCTGACACGAGGTCGGTGATGACCTCCACAAGCCTGGTTGTCTTGCCCGATCCGGCACCTGCAGATATATTGTGTATGTTCTTCATGACCTTGATTAATTAAGTTTGCCTTTCAATACCCTGTTTCCATCATATCGGTTGTCATCTTTGCCTCCGACTTCCTTAGGCATTCCCTCACCTTCAAGCAAGATTCCGTCATGGAGATTCGACATGGCCGCTTCATATTTGACGAAGAAGGCCTCATAAGCCTGTTCATACTTAAGCTTGGACTCTATCTCTTTAACACCTTTAAACGGATAAGCGGTCAGAAGTTCTGAAGTCGAGAGCATAAAGAAACCGACACCTCGGACGTTTCCGGCCGGCCTCTTTTTCTCTACCAGCGCTCTATACATCAGAAGCTGATAGTCGGTACCATTCTTTATCTGAGCCTCCCTCTTATCTCTGCTGTTCTTGCTCGAAGTATGCTTGAGGTCGAATATCACATAATCTCCTTTACTATCCCTCAAGAGCATGTCAATGCGGGCATCAAGAAGAATTTCAGTCTTATGTCCCTCACACTCTATCGTATCCTTTATTTTAAGTTCGGACTCCACGATCTCCAGTTTATTATCCCTCATAAGCTTGATCCATGCCGGTATCGAACGGTTCTTCAGGAGAGATTTCAGTGAATTGCACGACAGAACACTCTCCGGCTGACACAGTTCCAATCCGCAGTCACGCACGGCAGCCTCAAAGATGCGGTCATATGCCTCATGAAAAGCCTTTTCAAACTGATCCGCATTGCAGACACCGTCCTTATCTTTAGCCTCTTTGTA
>JAEIGA010002168.1_pt1 | contig 31338 bp, 49 predicted proteins | sample 9270691 | NCBI WGS metagenome assembly JAEIGA01 (sample SAMN17057246, study PRJNA624740) | gut metagenome | biome: biome; isolation source: fecal sample | host: Bos grunniens | place: China: Xizang | collected 2019
TCCGCGCGAAGTGGGGGGGATCTGTCAAAATTTTCTCGAGCCGCCTTTCTCTGGATGCCTCTTGTTGTGGCAAGCTGAGCAAAGAGACACGAGGTTGCTCGGCTCAAGCGCAAGCTCAGGATGCGTGTCGTAGTGCTTGATGTGATGCACTGTCGTCGCCTGCGTCAGTCTTCCGTACCGCTTGCAATCAACGCAAAGAAAGCGGTCACGACGCAGCACTGCTTTACGCATCGACTGCCAGCGCCTTGTCTTGCAGAACTCCTGCTCTGTCATCTGATTCATCTCCATGCTTCAATGCTCTTGCCAAATAAAGGAACGGCGTGTCTGCAATGCCTATGACGCATTCAAGAAGACAAGTCGCAAGTCCCATGCTCAGGATCTGAGCTATGCTGAATGTCGGATAGAATGCGAGGATATAAAACATAAAGTTTTCAAGGCAGTTGCAGATGATCGTCGCAACATTGTTGCGCAGCCAAAGGTGCTTTCCTTTGGTAAGCTGCTTCAGCTTCGCGAAGATCAGAACGTCAGCCCAGTTCGATATGAAGAACATAACCGCGCTTGCTGACGTAATGCGCAGCGACATCGTGAACAGCGTTTTGATTGAGTAATTCGCTGTATCGACCGCTGACGGAATATACATGCGGCAGATCGTTCCGAAGATGATCAGCGCAATGTCTGCGAACAGTCCGACAAGAACGCCTTTCTTTGCAGCTTCCTTGCCGTAGCATTCGTTGAGGATATCTGTTGCAAGGAAAACAGAGCCGAACATAACATGTCCGGCTGCGAGATTGAGACCGAAGAGCATCATGTTCTTTGCCTCAAAGATATTTGCGAAGATGGTCGCGATCGCGATCCAAGCCATGATGCCAGCTTTGCCAAACAGCTTTTTTGCTGCTGCAAGCATAGAGAATGCGACGACGATTTCTGTGATGAGAATGATGTGATTCATGGTGTGACTTCTCCTATTATTCAATTTTGATTGCCGCAGGCTTTCTCGTACTCAAAGAGACTGACAAAGCCTGCGAGCCAATAAAGGCTGTAATATTCGATTCGCTTTTCTGTCGGCTCGATAGAAAGCTTTTGGAGCAGCTGGATGATCTTGTTCCGGATCTCCTGCAGCTTTTCAGGTTTGATGTTTTTGGTGCGCCTGCCGAACAAATGACCGTAACGGTTTATTGTCTGCCATGACGTGCTATCTGCCGATGTGCAGAAAGAGCAGCGCTTCAAAAGTGCGCGCTCAGTGCATCCGAGAAGATGAATGTCGATTCCCGGCTTTCTGTCCTTGATATAGCTGGCAATGCGATAGACGTCTTCTTTGTACGTCTTATGCTTCACAATGCGCATTTCCGGCACTGAGATCGCAATGTACTCAGAGAAATCTATCAGGCTGTCAAGCCCGTCTTTTCCGTCTTCAAAGTGAAAGACGTTTATGATGCGATTTTTCGGAAGCTGCTTTCGCATTTGCTTTCGCAGTTCCCATGCGAGATCGGTGCCGAGCAGCTTCTGACAATCGCATTCAACGCATGTCAGGCTGTATGCCTGATTTTCATTCACGAAATCGACGATGGCGTCTTTATACCGTCGGATGAACTTCTCGTCCGGCTTGACGTCTTTGCAAGCTCCAAACATAAGCGAAAAGAGACCGGAATCCATTATCGTGTGCTTTGAGAACTTCGGAACCTCTATTTGAGGAAAAAGATGCTTTGCGCACGTTATCCGTCCCCATTTGATGTTGAATTTATCCATGATAAACGGCAAAACAGTGAAGAGAAAATAATTCACGCCACTGTCGTGCAGTACGACCGGGAATTCAACGTTCTCAGCTCCGGCAAAGTGAACTTTGATATTCTCGCCGAGGCATCCGTGCTCTTTGGTCGCTATCATAGCAGCGATACCTCAAAGCCTTTTTCTTTGAGATCGTCGCGGAGCTCTTCTGCAGCTTCCTTCGTTTCGCAGATGACCTTGCAGCCGAAAACAACTGTTTCTGTTTTCGCCTCAACGCCTCGATTAAAGAAATCGTCAACATACTGATTTTCAGTGCTTTCAGGAATGACGCAGAAATCAAAGCAAGCCATGTCGATTGTCTCAACGTGCGCAAGTTCGAGTTCAAGTATCTCTGTATCGAATCCTGTATTCATCGTGAGCTTATTGTGGATAAGCGCATAAGCTCTGCGCTGCTCGTCGGTTAGATCGTCGAGCCTGATGACAGGAACCTTTTCAAGTCCGAGCTGTTGTGCTGCGATCAGGCGACCGTGTCCTTCGATGATCTCTCCGTTCTTCCAGATTGCGATAGGATCATCGAAGCCCATGATCTCGATTGACTGCTTGATCTGGTCGATCTGCTCCTGCGGATGCTTTTTCGCATTGCCTGCATACGGCTGAATGCTTTCGATCGGAAGGTATTCAATTTTCAGCTTCATTTTTTCCCCTTTGTTGTGTGACGTAATGTTTCGGATGTAGAATGACATAGTGCTTCGGCAGGGATAACGGAGCAAAAAAAGAGCGGCATGCGCTAACATGCCGCTGGAAAAGCTTTCGCTGTCATGCAGCTTCACTCCGTCGCTTTTCTCTGGTATCATAACCGGCTGACCGGATTACGACCTGTAAATGTCGCCGTGATTTCCGAATATGCGATATTCACATATCTTCCTGATCGCTTTCACGAGCTCCTTTGCGTTCTCTTTCAAGAGATCGGTGTCAATGCGGATTATCTCCCAATGTTCTCCAAGCATTTCCTTGATTGCCTTGTCTCGCTCGCTGTCGTAATACTTCCTGTGAGCGTGCCGCTCTCCGTCGATTTCGAGAACTACAAACTCGTCAGGAAGCAGGAAGTCAACTCTGTATCTTCCAACCGGTGCCTGAGGCTTGCACTGAACGCGGTTGAAAATCAAAACGATTGCAGCAATTATTTCATACGAGCTGTCGAACTTATCAGGATTCTCTCTGATGTAATCGTGAACCGCGTCAATCGCTTCCTTGTAATCGTAAAGGTTGAGCGACTGCCCTTCAAGCGTTTCGATTGCGTTTTCGAACATGACTTCTTTCTTCAAGCGAACATATTCAGCTTTGATTCTTGCTGTTTCTGCCTCCGCTTCTGCTTTGCATATCTTGCAATAACATCTGTACCGCTCCTGATTCTTTGCCGGTTCCGTCTGCACCATGTTTCCGATCTTGCTCGAAACGAGCTTTTCAACGACATCAGAGCTTCCACATTTCCAACATTTTACCATCATTTTGCACCTCCATGCTTTAGGCATATTTCCATCCCAACAACCGCGCCTCCACGCCATGACCTTTCAGGTCATTTTAATTATAGCATTTTTTGAGTAGGACATTCAAGGACATATTTCACGGCGATCAGTGCCGCACCGTGCATCCGTGTGATCTGACGATAGCTGTAATTCATGCATACTGCGATCTGTTCCCAGGTCTTGCCGTTGATGTATCTCTCATACAGAAGCGTGCTCAGTGTGCCGTCCTGCACGTCGTTGATTGTCCTGATGACTTCGCGCTCAGTCGCTTCCAGGAGTTCAAGCTCGTCGCTGACGCGGCTCTCAGCTTCTATAATGCGTGCAACAGCTTCTCCAAGCTTATCGCCTGTCTGATGTGTCCCGCCGCCTTCTGCGCCGTAATTCGGCGTGATGCGCGTTGCCATTGCTCGCAGCTCGTCGAGATGGTCTTGCGCCGCTGAAACCTTGCGTACCGCATCACGGTACTGCTGCAAATACTCTTTCGGTGTCATCGTACTCTCCTTTTCTGTGATATCAGCCGCAGATCTAACGTGCGGAACAAGCAGAACGATGTCTGCCGCAAGCAGGTCTGGTTGATCCGTTTCAATGGTGTGCGTCCATCCGCAGTCGTCGATGATGCGGAAGCGGCGTTTCTTCGGTTTCTCGTTCACTTGTTGATCCCTCCAAGCTTCCGTCGCATCTTACGATGTATCCGCTCGCCTCGTGTTGCATCCATGCTGTCTGCCTTTGAGAGATCGCGCTGCCACTTGCTCAGTTCCTTGCGGTTCGCGCTGTACTGCTGATACCGCTCGCATTCGCTGTGGCACAGATCATGTCTTTCAGCGCAGTCCTTGCAAGGCGACTGCAAATCTGTTCGCTTCATTCTTTCCCTCTCTTTCTACCAAGCCACATGCGGATGCAATCGCCGCATGAGCCATTCGGACATGTTTTGCGCTCTTTCATCATTTCATGGCAAATACTGTCGATGTTCAGAAACTTGACAATTTCCTCATTCGGCAGACCTCTGAGCCATTCTCCGTTAGTTTCGGGCATTGCGTTTCACTCCTTTCAGGCGGTTCAGGTAGCGGCATCCAATGCGTGATTTCATAATCGCTTATGAAAATGAATGAGAATTTACAAGAAAACTGCGTAATCGTTGTCACAGAATCGCCTAAGCCGTCTTTTCTTACAGCGTATACAAGCACATCTTTATCCGTTTCCGGCAACCTTTCCTGCACCGGAATCCATCGGTTGACGACAGGCAATTCTTTCACTCTGCTCTGTGTTTCGAGAGCACCTGTCTCTGCGGTTATCCAGATAACAGCGTCTCTCTCAATTAGATCTGTCATGTTTCATCATCCTTTGACGGTGGCTCTGGAATCGGCATCCAATGCGTTACCTCTTCATCAGGTTTATGAATCCCAGTCCCGGATTGATGCCATGCTCTGCCGAGTGAGCGGATTTCAAAATGCCAGCCGTGAAAAACTGCGACTGCGCCGCTTTGACCTCTCCAAACATAAAGAACAGGCGTATTGTTTTCCGGCATCCTCTCGCTGCACGGAATCCATCGGTTGACGGCGGGAATATCCTCAATCTTATGCAGCGTCATAACTGCATTTTCGTAGCTGTCAAACGCATTACTATCAAGACAGTCAATAGCGGCATCGCGCTCAATCCAATCAGCCATTTTCAGCACCTCCGTCATAGTTTTTACTTCCGCATTGTGCGCAATATGGTATTTCACTTCCGATCATCCAGTTTTCTCCGGTATCATATCCACATTCAGAGCAATGACAATACTCATATTCTTCATCTCGCGTAAGTACCCAATGCCCGCGCCGCACTTCCGGCTCGATTGTGGGCGGTCTGAACACAACAACCATTGACGGGAACGGCGCTCTGCCTGTGCTTTCGCCGTTCTGCTTTACAAAATACAGTCTGCCTTTGACGAAACGGATCTCTGCCTTGCCATAAATGTATTCATGAAATGCTTTCGTGTCGGTTCGTGCCGGAATGAGCATGACCGCCAGTCCACCATGTTTTCCGTGTTCTGCGCATTTCTTAATCCATTTCGGCATCTGTCTGCCATACGGCGGATTGCACCAGACTGTTTCTCCTGCCCAATTCCGCGACAATCCGTCATCGTCTTTCGTGTAGTGCTTTGCGCATTTAGCGTTCTCGTGTGTGCAGCAAACATCAATCGTAAAGTGAAATTCATAATTCAGTTTGTCGAAGAAGTCCTGCGGTGTCTCCCATTCTTCTGTTTTGTGCGAAAAGTGTACGGCGTCAGGCATCTTCACTCACCTCCTCATTCAGCCATTCCGCAATGCACTCTGCACAGTTCGGATGATACTTCTTGCACCGATAATTCCGATTCGGCTCTCCTACTGCCGTCATGATGCACGCCCGTTCGTCACGATACAGCGCTTGCAGCAGGTTTTCATTCGCCTTGCACAGCCGGTCGTACTCCGCTGTTTGCAAGATTTTTTCACGGTTCGTCATACTGATACCTCGATTTTTTAAGGTCGATGCCGTAGGCATCTTGCAGGTGCTTCTGGATATCGCGTGTCGTGATGTGCCGACCGAGCACGCTCTCCGTCAGCAGGTGGCACGCATCATCCACCTGCTGCACGAATCTGCGCAATCTAACACCGCGCCAGCCTTCAAGCTCCAGCGCATAGAGGCAGACTGCAACCGCCTGCTCGAAGACGTCCTGCTCGATCTTTTCGTACACATCGTCCTTGTACCGCTCCAGCTCCTTCATGACGCCTGCTTTCACGTTTCTGTCTAGCTTCGATGCAGATACGATTGCCCAGTTAGATTTCATCGTCTATCACCTCAATCAGAACGCCTTGACCTTTTCCGTAGACGAACCTGTCAGAAAAACCGGCAATCCATTTGCTGTTGTCGTTCTGAAGCTTCCCGCTTTTCTGGAATGCGTCAAGGATGAATTTTTTTGCGAAGCAAACATTATCAGGATCTCTGCGTGCGGTTTCTTCATACCAAGTGAGCCGCACAAAGATCTTGCTCGTGATCGGAGACAGCCGAAGCGTCTGAATGTGGATCAGATGCTCGACCTCGCGCTTCATCTTCGCAGCCTTGAAGCGATTCTCGCGGCAGGCATCGACATAGTCGTTCAGACCCGGAAGCTTGCCGCTCACGAATGCGGACGTCACTTTGTTGCTCATTTTTTCGCCTCCTTGCGCACGATGAACCGCATCGCAGTTCGCTTCTCGCCTTCGATTTCGACCGTATAGAAGCACGGAACGCAGACAAGGTCAATTCCGAGCGGTGCTGTGTAGCCTCTCGCGACTGCAATCGCCTTGACTGCCTGATTCACGGCTCCTGCACCGACTGCGTGAACCTCAGCTTCTCCGCCCTCGCGGATCACGCCTGCGATCGCTCCTGCAGTCATCGTCGGATTTGACTTTGACGAAACTCTCAGGATCTCCATTTTCACACCTCCTCTCCCATTTCGAGCAGATTCTGAGACTTGACCGGAGCAGCCAGATAGTAGCCGGGATTCCGCATCACTTTTGCGTAAGCCTCGGCGCCCTGGAAGCTGTCAACGACAGCCTTTTCCTCTGCGTCCATCTCTGCGTACTGTTTCTTGCCGTAGCTCGGCGGAAGCCAGCCGCGCTGCTGTGCTGCGTAGATGTTGAAGCGGTCGATCAGCTCCGGGCAGGTGAAGATGCCTTTCAGGATATCGCCTTTTCCGGCTGAAGGCTCCAAGATCGTCTCAACGATATCCCACTTGACTTTGTCGAGCATCCTGTTCACAATCTTTTCCGGCGTCGGATAGAATTCCGATGTCTGCTTATCTTCGACATATGCTGTAACGTCTGCCATGTTATCCTCCTACCGATGCATTGATGATCCGCTGGAACTGGTCAAGGTCGATGCTGCTGTTCGTCCTCACCGTCGCTCCGTCCTGCATCATCCACTTCCGTAACGTCAGGAAGTGATCTTTGTACTCCTTGCCTGCTGCAATCCGTTCATCAAGAATCGCGAAGTATGCTTCAAGGCTCTTGCCTGTCTTCGAGAGATCGAGCTTTCGCAGCGCTGACAGCTCTTCATCTCGGAGCTGTATGCTCGGATGATTCGCAATGTGTTGAAAACTTGTTGAAATCGGCGCGCGTGTGCGTTCCTCTCTCTCTCTGTATTCTGTTTCTGTATCTGTTTCTGTATCTGTATCTGATACTGTATCTGATACAGTATCTGTATCTGTAGTATGCCTATGGTATGGATAGCGTATAGATACCATATCCATAACGTATTGCTTGAATTCCTCATTTTTGATATGCTCGGCAACGGAAACGACCGCGCTTTTGACCTTCGCGGAGCTGCTCCAGTTGTACTTCCACCAGTGCAGGATCAGGACCTCTTTCGTCGCTGCGCTGTACTTGATGACGCCGTGCATCTCTTCCATGCGCTGGATCAGGCGCTTGACCGTGTCGGTGTTGTAGCCGGTCTCACGCTCCATCTGCTTCATGCTGATCTCGTAGCAGCCGCAGAGAGACGTGTGCGGGTTTGTCATCAAATAAAGGTAAAAATACTTGTCCTCCGGCGTGAAATCGTCATCGACCTTGCTATCAGTCCAGAAGGAAACGGAAATATTGCGATAGCCTGCCATTGTCGCACCACCTTACTGATCAGAACGGAACTTCACCGTCGCTGAGGATTTCTTCAAATTCGTTCAGATCGAGCTGAGACGCCGTCTGCTGCGCATGCGGAGCAGCTGTCTGTGCAGGTGCTCCATACTGCTGCGGAGCCGGTTCAGATGCCGCAGAGGCTTTGCTTTCTCCGAACTCAACGCTGTCCACAAGAACATCCATCCCGTAATGCTTCACGCCGTTGTTGTCGGTGTAGTCGTTGTTGCGGAGAGATCCTTCGACGACGATCTTCGAGCCTTTGCTGAAGTAGCGGCTCACGAACTCGGCAGTCTGACGCCATGCTGTGCAGCCGATGAAGTCAGCGGTCTGATCCGCGTCCTTCCGGCGCGGTCTGTCGACCGCAAGCCGGAACCGGCAACACGGAATGCCGGAAGTTGTCTGTCTGAATTCCGGATCAGCGCAGAGCCGTCCGATCAAGATAACCTTATTCATCTTCATCCTCCCTGTTGATTTCATCGCCGAGCGTCATCTGACCCATAGGAACGAGCAGATATTTCCCGGTTCCTTCGTCGTATACAAGCTCGCACTCTTCATCGTATTTCCCCTTGACCTCTGACTTGATCTGCATCGCAGAGGTGATCTTATGCGCGAAGTGCGGAATATAGACATCTCGGAAAGACTGGTCTCCGCTCAGATCTTCGACCGGTGCGAAGGTCTTTTCCAGTTCGATGTCAAGCTTGATCGTCAGAGAGGCATCGCTGCTGCCTTTCTGCTGCATCTTTGTGATTGTTTCGAACAGCAGCTTGTCGAAGTTCTGACGGAACTTGAGGAAAGCATCGCTCTTGATGCTCATTTCCATGATTTCCATTGTTCGTGCCTCCTTATCCCATCAGCGCAGCAAATTCATCGTCATCGACGAACGGCGGCTCTTCCGACATCGGCGGCTCCGGCATCGGATCCGGCTGCTGCGGTGCTTCCTGGACGATCTCGGCTGTCACAGGAACCGGCTCAGGCTGCGGAGCTGCGTCAGGAGCATCAACATAATCGACTTCGCCGCTTGTGGAGATCACACCACCGTCTGCGCTGAAAGCCTTTTCCATTTCGATTGAAAGAATGCCCCATTTTGAAAGCAGCTGGCGAATCATGGTCTTCACGCCCATTTCGTCAAAATTCTGATACCAGAAAGACGAATACAGCCATGCGTCCTTCTTGTCATACTTGCCGGCACAGAAATCAGCATATGACACCTTCGGATATCTGCCTTTCGTAGCTTCCTTGCTGAATGCAGCAGAGAACTTGTCCGCGTGGCAGATCATCTTCTCTTTGCTCCAATACAGAACTTTTTTGAAGCCGTTGTGCAGCTCAAACATCGCATAATAGCCGATTGTCGGAAGGGAATCACGCAGATCCTCGTCCTCGATGTACTGAAGCTCGATTTCATCATCGAACGGATTGTACCGGATCAGCTCGCCTTCCTTGATCTCCATTGCGTTTATCTTCTTGTACTGTCCGCTGCGGATTGCAAGCTGCTTGTAGCCTTTGACGCCGAGAACAAACTGAGCGTTTGTTGTGCCTGCATTCTTATTCTTGAACGGCACAAGGTAGTAATTGCCGAGCTGCGGAGACGGAGAGAGGTTCAACGTCTCTCCGAGCAATGCGCCGGAAACGATAGAGCTGACCTCGCACTCCTGCAATGCAGGTGTTGTCGCGACCGCTGATGTGATCGCAGCGACGAAGCGCTCCGCCTTCTTCGGATCTCCGAGCGTGCTGTTGATAAGCTTCTTGTATCCGACGCTGCTGATTGCAACGCTGAACGGGACCTTCTTCTCATTGCTGCGTGTTGCCAAAGTGTTCTGTACTGCCATTTTCTTTTCCTCCTTAATTCTCACTTGATAACTTCATAGCGGATGCCGTTCTGCTTCAGAAACATTGCGAGCGCCCGGATCTGATCCTTTGTACCTTCGACGCGGAATGCGCCGCGAATAAGCTGCGGAGAAGCTGTCTCCGATGCCGGAGAGACGTTCTGCACGATTTCCGGCTGAACTACAGCTTGCGGTGCTTCCGGCTCGCAAATCGCATTCTGAGCGCTCTCACGCTGCCTCTGGATCTCTTCAGCGCGCTTCTGCTCTTCGCTGTGCTGCCGTTCGATCTGCGCAGCATAGACAAGCGTCTGGCTCTTGTTCTTCGTTTCCTTGAACTTGTCGCTGATCGCAGTCCAGAGCGGCGAAGCACCGTACATGGTCTCGATCTCGGCAAAGTCGTCCTCGATCTGGCAGACCGCCTCGGAGATCTCCTGACGCAGCTTCGAGAGCGTTGCCGTCTTGTTCTTCCACTTCGGACTGAGCACGTCGTCAAGGTTCAGCCATGCAGGCGGATTGATTGACGCGAAGAATACCTCAAGCTCGCGGTACTTCTTTTCGCTCTCCGCGCTCTCGAACTCCTTGATCTTGGTATCAATCGCCGTGATCGGCTGCTCGATCAGTCCTGACAGCTCCTTGCACTGTGCTTCGAGCCTGCTGAACTTTTCCAGATAGGCTGCTTTCGCGTCCTTCCGGTATGTCTCGACCTGCTCCTTGACGCGGCGAAGGTGCGCTCTTGTCTTCTCGGCGTCCTTCACCGTCTCTTCGGTGACTGCGACGTCGGTGTCATACTGCGCAAGTGCTTCACCGATTGCAGCCTTGACCTCGTCGAAGTTTCCGATCTCTGCCGGAAGCTCCGGAGTGTCAGTGCGCATGATGATTTCAAACTGTGTCATTGATTTCTCCTTTTCATTATTTTCGCTGCCGATTGCAGCAATGATTCGTGCTTTGTCAGATTCGCTGAGCTTCGGATGCGAGCTGAGCTGCTTCAGCCACTGTGTGTAATGCCTGACGTCCCATTCATCGTCCGGATATTCTTCCAGATAATAGCACGCACTATCGACGGAATTTGAAACGTCAGCAGCTGTCACATATTCGTCGCGCTCGATTGCTCTGCGGATCTCTTTGACGGCTTCCTTCCAGGTGTACTTGTAATCAGAGCTGCTTTTCCACGGCCTGATGCGAATTCCTTTGCTGTCGTAGTCAACCATAGGCACATCCGGTCCGGAATGTCCGCCGATTCCGTACTCTTTCTTCAGGAACTCGACAAGCTCTTCGTCGCTCGGATTGCTTTCTCTGATAAATGCTTCAATCCGGATCTTGCCGCCTTCAAACTGCGTGCCGCGGATCAGATCGTCACGGAGCAGCCGTGTGCGTTCGTCCTCGCCGAACATCGTCAGCTGGTCTGGATCGTATGTCATGTGCTCACCTCACATCGTAATGATCGCCGCAGGCGGCTTGCCGCTGTTCACGCAGTCCATGAACCGCATTTCCTGTTCACGCAAGTACGCAATGTCGTCGAGAACGTCATCACGCTCGATGCGGTAGTCTCTGACCGTTGCGCGGAACTCTCCGCCTTTGTACCAGCGGATGTATGCACGCAGGATTGCGAACTGCCAGCCTGTCGCGCTGAGCTGATGCAGGATCTGCGCGTAGTATCGCTGCGGAATGCCGCCTTCCCACTCGTCCCATTGCGCTTTGTTCTGGATCGTCGTCGTTTTGATTTCCAGAACGCCGCGCCGTCCGGCTTCATCGGTCAGCTCTCCGTCAAGCGTTGCGAATTGCCATGTGTACTTGTCGTGGCAGTACATCCAGAATTCGTGATAGTCAATCTCCATCTCAGGATAATCCAGCCGAAACAGCTCGCGAATGTGCTCTTCTGCTACCTTGCCGAACTTCACCGCAGGCTTGTCGCTGATGTCCGGCGGCTGCTCCTGTCCGGTCTTGCGTCTCCAGAGCTGCACGTTGCTGCACCACGGATTCAGTCCGAGCACGGTTCCGGCATCACTTCCGCCGATACCTTGCTTCTGCCGCATTGCCAGCCATTCTTCACGGTCTCTCGGTTTCAGGATCATGCCATTCTCGCCTCGATCAGCATCGTGACGGCATCGCGGATCAGACAGAGCGCTTCAAGCACCTTGTCGGTCGAGCTTTCAGCTTCGAGCGCCAGCTGCACCGGCTGCTCGGCTTCCTCTGCTGCGTGCTTTTCAGTGTTCGGAAACGTGATGATCTTCGCCTCGCGGATAAGTTTCCGAACAGTCGAAACAGCGATGCCGGTCTCGCATGTGATCTCTGTCGGGCTGTAGCCTTTACTGTGAAGATCGAGCACCAGATTACGCTTTTCCTCGGTCAGCTTTTCCGGCTTGCGGCATATCGTGATTCCCGCGACCTTGCAGACCTTGCCGATGGTAGGTGCCGTCTGACCGGTTGCTCTCATGATTTCCGCAACAGGCTGTCCGCCTGCCGCCATGACGATGATCTTCTTCCGGATCGTGTCCGGGATGTTCTTCTTGCATGTTGCCATTTGTTTTCCCTGCCTTTCTGTGCTGTTTCAGCACGGTTTCAATTTCTAGTTGCCGAGCCAGACGTAATACTGCTCCGGCACATCGTCAAATTCGTCGCTGCTGTCGTCTGATCCGACAATCAGCGCGGTTCCGTAGATGTGCGTGCTGCTGATGTACGACGCGAGGTCGTTGTGCGGATACTGCTTCAGCATCGCTCTCTCGTCAGCGATCATCACGCCGCCGTCAGCAAGACCGATTGTCTGCACCGCCTCGATGTCTGCGCCGACTGCTTTGCGCAGCGCGTCCATATCGTTGTCGATGTCGATCAGGCTGATTCTTGTCAGCTCGAGCTTCATCGCCTTCATGCCGCGTCCTCCTTTCTGCTTTTATTCTCGCCCCAGTCGATATCCGATTCGTTGATCAGCTCGACCGGGAAAGTGATACGAAGATTCCGCAGCAGGTCTTTGAGCATCTTCATTGCAAGCTCTCTTGCGTGCTGCTCAGCCAATTCGCGGAGCCTCTTCTTTTCGCTGCGGATGATGTCATCGACGATCATTTTCAGATGCAGGCACCATGCCGCTGCGAGAATTCCGATCGCGCTGACTGCCACCAGGAATCCGATCCATGCATCAGACATTTTGTGTTCCTCCTTTGTTTTCACATCAGTTTCTTTGTACGATGCCGCGCGCGAACGCCTCTGCGAAAGCTGCAAGCGCATCATCTACCGGCACATCCAGCGCGAGGAAGTAGATCCACAGCCGCGAAAGCGTTATCTTGTCCGGATCCTTCAGGTCGCTGTATACAGTGTTCTGATGCACGTCTGCTCGTTTCGCGAGATCCTGCGCTGTCAGCTCGTTCGCTGCCATTGCCGCAGAAATGATGCGGCTCATGATCTCGGAAGGCGTTCTCCGAGACTTTGCTTTTGCAGGCATGTCACGCCTCCTTCTCTGCCGTTGCGTTTACGCAACCTTCGCCGTCGAAAAAAATGCGGATCATATCCGCGTCGGTCAGTTCCAGCATATCACGGATCGCGATGATCTCGGATCGCTCGAACTTCCCGTTTGCCATCTTTCGATAGAGTGTGGAGCGATCAACGCCGATAGCGTCAGCGAGAACCGCAACCGTCACACCTTTTCGGATCATGGCAACCTCGAGTTCGGTTTTGCTCATTCAATCACCTCCTTTCATGTCCGTATGCCCATATCAATCATGATCTCGTCGATCTCATCATTTGAGAACAGCTGCATCTGATCAGGATTTTCTGATGTCCACCAGTGGAAAACGTCTGCTCCACTTTTCCATGTGTCGCAGCCTTTACCGGTTCGCTTTCGTTCCTCGACCATTTTGTCAAAGGCTCTGATGTATAGCTTCTTGTACTGCGGATACATCTGGAAATCTCTTCTCTGTTTGCGATGACCTGCCAGCGGACAGCCGATGCATCCGACACGTTCTTTTCCGCATTGGTAAAGCGGGTTTCCTTCGCATCCATAGTGCCTCAGAAATGCCCAGACGTCATCGTCAGTCCAATCAATAATCGGATTTACCATTGTCGATGTCGTCCTATAGCAATGCTCGACAGCTCTGCGGGTGTCAGCATTATCCATGTTCAGAACAACGCCGCCTTGTTTGTTGATGCGGTGCTCAATCTCGTTTTCTTCGAGATACTTCTGCGTTGTTTTCGGCTTTCCGATGATCTGCACCATACCGGAGCGCTTTGCTCTTGCGACTGATTCAGCCCAGCGGACGCCGGTTATTTTGAGGCGACCTCTTCCGCCTGCTTCTTTCAGCTCCGAGCAGCACCACCTTGCAATCCGCGTCGGCGGCATCATCTTTTTCGGAATCAGGTTCCACATAGTTTTAGGTGTACCGTCCGCATACCGTGCCTTGTCGATGATGACACCGGGAATCGTTTTGATATATGCGATTGTCTCAGGTGCATCAACCGTCGTCAGATTATGATGCAGCTCGTGCGGCACATCTGCGAGAGCTGCCAGTATGCGGATAACATCGGAATCCTTACCGCCACTGTAGCAAAGATAATATGGATCTCCGTTCTTCGGAGCAAACGCTTTCAGCCGTTCAATGGCAGATCGTTCTTTCTCTGCGTTCATTTTTGATTTCCTCCTGTTCGCGTTGCGTTTATGCAACCTTATGTGCCAATAATACCACAAGAGTTGCGTTTTGTCAACAGGTTTTTGAAAATTCCGTTGCGAAAACGCAACATTTGTATGAACGCACAAAATTATAGTTGCATTTTTGCAACGGATGTGTTATAATAACAATAGATGAAAGGTGGTGATCTCTATGAAGACCGGTCTTGCGATTGCAATTCGGCGCGAACAGATAGGAATGTCTCAAGTCGATCTTGCAAATGCTGTCGGCGTTTCCAAGGCAACGATATGCAGGTGGGAATCCGGAGATATTTCCAATATGCGGAGAGATCGCATTCAGAAGCTCGCAGAGGCTTTGAAGGTTTCGCCGATCTCATTACTCGACGAAGAGACTGACGGCTTGTTTTCAGACGCAGAAAAGCCCCTAGAGCCGATAGCTCTAAGGGCTAGTGTATCAGACTGGATTAAGATTTTGAACGGTATGTCAGACGATAACCTGATTAAGCTTCGCGACTATGCAAGGCTTCTGCTTCTTCAGCAACATTCCCAAGCTGAGAAAGGAGATCAAGGATCTCCGAAATGATAATAGTGCGTTCTTCTTTCGACATATCATCATCCTCCTCCTTCAGAGTGGTAGTGCCGCCCTGCTTGATAAAAGAGCGGCACTATGCAAGGGTTATCGTGCTGCGAGAGTAGTGTGACGTGTGGTGCGACTGTGGTGCGACTGAAAAAGGGCTTCCGTTCCCTTGCTTATATCATACCATAAGCATCGGTATTATTTCAAGAGCGAAAAAAGTCGAATTTTTACGAAATATAGGTTAAAAGGAATCAAAATGCGACTGAGATTGCGAAACCTTATTGATAGCAATGCATACGGCATGTTCATGATGGCATGCATCATAGCAAGTATCGTTCCTCTTGCTTTTCACGATCAGATTGCGGCTTTCGTTGTGATCGACATAGCATCGGCGGTTATCTTCACATTTGACTATGTTTCTCGCTGGATCACAGCCGACATGGACGACGCTAGGGAAATGCCGTTCATGCGCTATCCGTTCAGACCGCTTGCAGTGATCGACCTTGTCTCTATCCTGCCGTCTGTCACCGCTCTGAGCTCCGGCTTCAGGCTTCTGAAGATCTTCCGGCTGCTCCGGACGCTTCGTGTGCTGCGAGCCTTTAAGATGGCACGGTATTCAAAAAACATCCAGATCATCACAGCGGTTTTCAGAAAGCAGCGTGACGCTCTGATGACGGTTCTGACGCTGGCGATTGCTTATATCGTTATATCAGCGCTCATTGTTTTCAATGTTGAGCCAGACACATTCAACGACTTTTTCGATGCTGTTTACTGGGCGACAGTTTCACTGACAACAATGGGATATGGAGACATCTACCCGGTAACAGCTGCCGGGCGATTCATAACAATGCTTTCGTCGCTGTTCGGCATCGCAATCGTCGCGCTGCCTGCAGGCATAGTCACAGCAGGCTACATGGAAGAACTTGGAAAGGAAGGAGCAGAAAATGCTGCAGAAGAAAATCGCGGAGATCATCACGAAACTGAAAAAGGTGCGTGAAGAGGAAGGGATCTCATATCAGAAGATCGTCGAGCTTGTAGAAAATAACGGCGGCACAGTGTCCGTCTCGACCGTTAAGCGCGTCTTCTCGGAAGGATCCGAGGCTTTCGGATGGCAGTACGAAAACACGCTGAAGCCAATAGCTGACGCCGTTCTCGGCATCTACGGACCGTCAGAAGCTGCAACAGCAGACGAGGCGGATGCTCTGAAAGCGATCATTGACTACAAATCAGACAAGATCATGGAGCTGACCGCACAGCTGGAACGCTGCGAAGAATCATACCGCCGCCGGATTGACTTTCTGAAAGAGCAGATCGCGCTGAAGGACAGCCGGATCGACCGCAGAGACGAGATGATTGAGAAGCTGATTGAAACTTTTATCGACAGTTTGAAGGAGGTAAATCGTGGCAAAAGCAAAAAAGCTTCCTTCCGGAAGCTGGAGAGCGCGAGTATTCGACGGAAGGAACGCAGACGGAAAACCTATATACAAGAGCTTAACGGCACCGACGAAGAAAGAAGCGGAGTTTCTTGCGGCGGAGTATGCTGCGAAGAAAAAAGCTGCTCCGAGATCTGATGACCGAACGCTTGCTGATGCTTACGCAAGATATATCGAGATAAAGCGGAATACTCTCAGTCCGACGACCGTTCTGGAGTATGAGCGAGCAGCTCGTCGAGACTTCCCCGAGCTGATGCCTCTCAGACTATCCAGAATCACTCAGGAGCGCGTGCAGAGCGCCGTCAATGTCATGTCAGCAGATCACAGCCCGAAGTCTGTGCGCAACGCACACGGCCTGCTGAGCGCTGTCCTTCGCATGTTCGCGCCGGATATCCGTCTCAATACCAGGATGCCGCAAGCGAAAAAGCCGGAGATATATGTTCCAATAGAGGAAGAGATCGAGAAACTTGTCAAGAGCATCGCCGGCACGGAGCTGGAGAAAGCTGTCCTGCTTGCCGCCTTCGGATCTCTGCGACGCTCGGAGTGCTGTGCTCTCATGCCGGATGACATCATCGGAAGTGTCGTACACGTCCGCCGCGCTATGGTTTGGACGGATGCAAAGGTCTGGGATTTCAAGCAGCCGAAAAGCAAGGCAGGCTATCGGGAGATCACCATGCCGGGCTTTGTTGTCGAGCGCCTGAAACCGCGAGCAGGGGAGTCGCGCATCGTTGCGCTTGTACCGACATCCGTCACCAACTTTTTCAACGCCGCGCTAAAAAAAGCCGGATTGCCGCACTTCCGCTTCCACGATCTACGGCATTATCAGGCATCAATTTTGCACGCGATGGGAGTGCCAGACAAGTATATCATGGAGCGCGGCGGCTGGAAGACAGACAGCACGCTCAAAAACATTTATCAGCACACCATGTCAGACAAGCGGCGAGAGATCGAGGCAGACATTATCGCACGCTTTGAGGAATCTCACAAAAAACATGACACAGAACATGACACACAGTAATGAAAACAGCGTATCTGCGTGAACTGTTGACGGGTTCAAATCCTGTCACTCCGATTTTACGTAAATCTCGATAATACGTGATTTCTACGTTCTTTCTTTGATTTCGTGTCATGTGCAATGTCATGCGTTTACTCCATTTTGTGGATATTTCACGCTGTTTTGTGATGAAATGTGACACGAAATATGACACGAAAACCGGCAGGAAATATCTCCTGCCGGTTTTTCATTATTCCTGACCGAGTGCGTGGATAGCCTTCTGAATCGCGTGCTGCGCTTCCGGAGAAACGTCTCCCATCATGCCTTCCATTTCGTCGATCAGCTTGTCCTTTGCTTCATCGCGGCTGTATCTGCCGGAGTAGTCGTCGGCGTATCTTCCCATGCTGTCACGACGTCTGCGGTTGCTTGTACCGCCTCCGTCGCGCTGCGTGTAGAAGTAACCGCGTCTGCCAGACATGCCGTCTTCGGAGTAGTCGTCGCGATAACGTCTTGCGCCGGACATCCCGTCACGGTACATTCTGCCGGAGTAGCCGTCACGGCTCTCCTGCTCGCTGCGTGCCATCGCCTCGACAGTGTCGAGGCACTTGATCGCGTGCGCGAGCTTGTCGATGTATTCGAGGTTCTGCTCTGTCACGGACTTGTCCGCAAACATTTCGAGTTCATCCATGAGCTTATCACGGAGCTGCATCATCTTGTGCATAGTGATCCTCCTTTCTCGTCAAAGCGCACGCCTTACGCCGATATAATCGACGGTGAGGTTCGCGTTCTGAACGTCGATTGCCTGTGTGCTGGTGTTGCGTACGGAAATGCTTTCGCATCCGCAGAGGCTCGGAACAGCGATGAAGATCTCTGCGCCGACGTTCTGGAAATCTCCGACCGCGGCAGGTGTTGCGATCATAGTGCTGCTCGGATCCGGTTCGCCGTTGATCGAGATCGTCAGCTGAATCGGCTCGATTTCACCGTCTTCAGCGATTGCGATGTTCGCATGGAAGCTGACGCGGTAAAGAGTTTCGTACACCTTTCGGCATCCGTTGCATCCGCAGCTGCATCCGCAGTTCCTGACCGGCGAATTGTTTGCGAGCTGGAAAACACCTGATTCGTCTCTGTGGAAAATCAGGCCACGGTTGCACGGAACCGGAGACTCCGTGAAGATCACCGGAGCATTGACCTCAACCGTCTGAAGTGCGTTCGCTGAGTATTCAGCAGCCATTAAAGCCACCTCCTATCAGCCATTGAAACCGCAACCGCATCCGCCTGCTACGTTCTGCGCACAGGTGAAGATCGGAGAATTGCCGTATACGGGCTGTGCCGGAATCGGACAGCTGCGAAGCTCCTGGACGAGCGCATTTGTCGCTGCGAGCTGACCTGCTCTGATATCTGCGGTCTGTGCGACCTGCGATGCCTGACCGCGTGCGAAGATCAGCTCCGTTCTGAGCTGCTCATTTTCGCGGCGTGCATTGTCGAGCTCGAGAGAGCAAAGCTTGTCGAGGATCGCCTGCGTGCTGCGTGTCTGAGATTCGATGATGTCGCGAGTGTTGTTCGCTGCCTCGTAGCGGTCAGCGCAGTTCTCCTGCAGTACAGTCGCTCTCAGCGATTCAGTGCCAAGGCGATTGTCGCAGCAGCACTGTGCGAGCTGAGACTGCAGCGCCGTCATTCCTGCGGTCTGTGCAGTCTGTGCCGCATAGCTTCTCTCGAGGCTTGCGATCTGGTTTGTGTAGTTCTGCTGTGTGAGAGCAGACTGTGCAGCTGCAATGCTGCTATTAACGCCGTTGAAGCCGTTGCAGAGGTTTTCGTTCACACCTGCAAAACCGTTGCTGATGTTGCTGTTCACGCCTGCAAAGCCGTTTGCAAGAGACATCTGCATGTCGCCGCAGCAACCGCAGAGCTGAGTGCTGAGACCGCTGACGCCGTCGCGGACAGAAGTGATGCTGTCACTGATCTGCGCGTCGCGGAAGCCTGCGTTCGTGTTGTTGTTGATTCCCTGCTGACCAGTCAGAAGCCACGGGAAATCGTAATTGCCACCGAAGCCGCCGCCGAAACCGTTGCCGCCCATACCGCCAAAGAGACCGAAGAGCAAGAACAGCGTGATCAGCGATCCCCAGTCACCGCCGAAGCCCATGCCGCCGCCGTTCTGACCGCCGTAGCTGTAGACCGGCATCGGATAAGCCATAGGATAACCGGCATTGAAGTTGCCGCCGGTAGGGGAAACGAGCATCGTTGCACCGATGCCGCTGCCGCCTTTATCTTCGCCAAGTGCCATGATATTTAGTTCCTTTCGTAGTGTGATTTATATAACCGCCTATGCGCAATCAGCGGAAATATACTGCTGTGATTTTAAGTATAGTTATAATGTTTTCCGGAAAAGATGAAAGTTTACCGCTTGAACATGCCGTGCATCATCTGCATGAACTGCGGATTCTGCTGTGCTTGCTTTGCCTGAGCAGCTGCCTGATTGTATTGCTGCTGAGATACGCCGCCGGATTTCATCAGGTAGTCGATCATGCCTTGCGGCGACTGCAATGCGCTTTGCGGCGGCATCTGCATTCCTCTCTGCTGAAAGAACGCTGCCGGGTTCTGCATGAACTGAATAAAAGCTTGCATCATCGGATTCATTCGGAATCAGCCTCCTTCTTTTTCTGAATAGGTTTCTTCTGATCGGAAAGTGAATCTATCATTGAGCGCAGCGCGTTCAGATCGGCTGCAACAGCGTCTCTGAGCGCTTCCAGCTGCGCAAGCTCCGCGTATACCACCGCAGGCTTTGACGGCTGCTCCTGCTTATTCTGAGCAGGCTGAGCAGCATCCTCAAAAACGATGCGAGCCTTGCGGAAGATCGGCTGATCGAGCTGAGAAAAACCCATCGTTTTTTCGTAGAGGTACGGTCCGGTGTCGTCACGCATCGTGACTGTATATCCAGGTGCGACCGGATAGCGCCGCGCCTCATCTTCGCCGGAGACAGAGACTATGCCGCCGCTGCGGATCTGCTGCTGTTGGAGCGGTTGCTGCTGAGCCTGGATTTGCGGCATCGGTGCAGGCTGCTGATACAGCGCCTGACCATAATAAGGATATCCATACTGCATCATGACGGTACCTCCTCAAGATAGAAATAGTACGACGGGACATCATGACCGGAATCCCATGTGTCATAGTAGTCGCCGTTTTCGACTGCGACGACGTGAGAGCCGGTTGCGACGATGTATCTGCCTTCAGGATGATCTTTCGCGAATTCGGCGATCGTGTAGCAGTCCGGACATGTGCTCGGAAGAACTTGCTGCACGAATCCTTTTTCTCTGAGATATTTCTCCCAGACAGCATTCGTGTCTCCCCACATAGCAGCCTGTAAGCCTCTGACCGTGAGATCCATGTAAACCTTCTCCCAGTCAATGTCAAGAGCCTTGCAAATTGCTCTGATCACGCAGTCTCCTGTGTTGATTCCTCGAGGATTCGGATTGTACTCAATAAAAGCCATTTCTGCACCGCCTTTCTATCCTTATTATGGCAAAAAAAGAGCCTCCCCGCAAGGATGCGGAGAGGTTATTTTTAGGCTGTTTTGAGGATATTTTCAGGCTTCGATAATCCAGCGTTCCAGCAGCTTTCCCTGCGGAATGCCGAGCTTTGCGGCTTCCTGTTTCAGCTTTGCCGCCGCCGCCGCCGATACTTGCAGGCCGAGCGTGATAGCTTCGCCGCTTTCGTCAGGCTCTCCGAAGATAGCGCAGTAGTCTTCACCGTCCAGATGATCTTCAGCCCACTTCTGAGCCTCCTTGAAAGTCAGCGGTTCGATGCGCTCACCGCCGCACCATTCGTTCTGTCCGCAGCTCTTGCTGTACGGAGATGCGGCATTGCCTTCGCCGTAGAGGAAGAACTCGCCGGTCTTCTTGCGATACAACTCTTCCTCGTAGTAGTGGAAGTCGTTTCTTGCATAGCTGCTGTACCAGCTCGCAACCTTCTTTGCGGTCTCCGTGTCGTAGACCTTGCCGTTGATGATCTTTTTCATGATGATTCCTCACTTTCTGCCGGGATTAGCCGCCCGGCTCGGCTTTTTTCTTAGAACTCGTACTCTGCCTTGAACGCTTCGATTGCTGCCGCAATCTGATCTGCTTTAAGACCGTTTGTCTCAAGCTCTGTGTACTCGCCAGTTGCAATGTCGATGTAGCCGAATGTTCTGCGCTTGTAGTCGTTGATGTAGATTCTGCGATTCCCGCCTTTTTCCCAGAGCTTAAAAGTGATGTACTTGCTTTCTTGGTCATCGTCATAGTGTTCGCGACCTGCAATAACGATCTTTGCCTCTTTTTCAAACTTTTTCATGCTGTACCTCCGTTTTCGTTGTGGGCTTTCGCCCTGTCCTGTTCTTTATGGTCTTATTATACCATAGACTTTCTAGAAAGTCAATAGCATTTTCAAAATATTTTCTAGAAACTCTATACTTTGTATACATGCACAAAATATCAGCTTCTAGAAAGTCAATATGCACAAAAAAAGCACCGGCAAGACCGAAGTCCTGCCGGTGTCTATTATGGAATATTTTTTATCAGCCGCTTCACAAGCGATCTGACGTATCGCGGAGACATCTGCACGATCTCTGCGATTTTTTCGTAGGTGTAACCGTCAATCAGTTTCATTCGCATGATCTGCCGGTTGCGTTCGGAGTGGATGTGTTCGCTGATTTTCTCGGCGAGTTGTGAATTCGTTAGCTCGATGTAATGCTGCATTCGTTTCACTCCTATTCAGTTTTCATTTTTTTGTCAGCGTTCCGGTATAGGTGTCATCTCCGATCTTCAGCGTGACCTCCTTTGTCACGGCTGCCGCAGTCGGAGTCGGTGTCGTGCTAGGCCGGTATCCGTCGTCATAGGTGCCGATTGCGTTCGGGATGCCGGAGATGGTGCTGATGTTCCGATGCTTCGCTTTCTGATCGGAGAGCCTGCACTCGTAGTGGCAGTGCGAGCCGGTGCTGTAGCCGGTGCTGCCTTCGATGCCGATCACATCTGTGATCTTCACCTTGTCGCCTGCCTTGCAGCGAATCTCGCTCAGATGCCCGAAATAGTAGTACTCATCCGTGCCGTCGCGCTTGATGACCACTCTCTGCCCGAAGCCTTGCGCGTGGTTCTGGTCGTTTTCCCAGCCTGCACGCACGACTGTGCCGGTGACTGTGCTGTGGATCTCCTTGCTGTCAATGCCTACAAGGTCAAGCCCGGTGTGTGATGCGCTGTACTGCTGCGATACGCGGAATCTGCCGATATACGGTGCGTTCATGCTCATTCCTCCTCATCATCTTTTTCACGGAGCTGCTCCAGCACGCTCCGCAGTTTTTTGGGCAGCGGCAGTCCGAGCTTTCCGGCGTTTTCTAGGATGCTTAGACCTTCGTTTGCTATGTACAATCCGCAAGCTGCAGATCGGAACACGGAAGCGCTGCCGCCGAGCACCTGCGAATCAATGATGTGCGCGACTGCAACGATTATAAGAATCAGAGCCTTTTTGCAAAGTCCTTTGAAGCTGGTGTGACTGTTGAGCCGGTGCCGAGCGACGCCGACGATCAGACCGCTGATGTAGTCAAGGCAGATCAGCGCGATCAGCGCGATCAGCAGTCCGTCGAAATTGCCAAAAAGGAAGCCAGAAAGAGCTCCGAGCAGTCCACCAAAAACCTTTACCACCTTTTCCATCGCAGCGGTCACCTCACTCATCCATCAGGTACATGCGATAGCACGAGACAAATGTGTACTCGGCGATTTTGCAGACCATCGGTGTTGTATTCAGATTGTACTGCTCTGTCAGCTCTCTGATTTCGTTCGCGTCCATGTTATCGCCTCCTTACCAGCTTAATCCAGAAGATGCGACATAATCATCGGTAAACTCAGTCACGCCTTTTTCGATCAGCTCTTTGTATCGATTTACAACATCGGTTGTAATATTTGCCGCGCTCACAAAATATCCGTTCGCAAGTGCGTTTTCGATTCTCGAATCTGTAATAAACGCATTAAAGTATTCGATGCCTACACGAACTTTGCTCCTGTCAATGTCGTATGTATCGACGACATAATCCATATACTCCACGCCGTCAATATCCGAATTGATGTCAAGCGTGTAGCTTTCAACGTCGTTTTCAAGCACGCTCATCGGCGCTTCGAGAGAAGCACCTGCTCCTGCTTTGATACCAAGGCGATCAAGCACACCGTATTTTTTAGCCATTGCCTTGATATTTCCCCAATGGCCTTCAAGAGACGGATGCACAGAAAGCATCGGATACATCCCAGTTTTTGCGCACAGTTTGAAAAAATCTTCCAGTTTAGGAACCTTCTCGCCTGCAAAAATTCTTCCGCGGATTACGCCTGCATCGAACTGCATCAACTGCTCGTATGTGAACTCGGAGATAGGAAGATCCTGATATTCTTCTGCAATTTCAGATCCGTCCGGATTTCTCAGCGCATCCTGAATGCTCTCATCGTCATGGAAGCAAACATAAATGCCGTCTTTTGTGACCTTCGGAATAGTGATGCAACGCTTATATCCGAGCTTTGCTGCCATTGCAAAGCTTACCATTGTATTAGCAGGACCTCCGAATCCGTTTTTGCCATGCGCATTAAGATTCACAGCGGATTCTCTTGTTATCTCGTTGCTGAAATCAACGAGAAGGCTGTTCACCGTCAAGCTGTTCCCGTCTGGAACTTTTAATGTTACTGTAAAATCGCTCATGCCTTCAATTCCGCACGGAAGTCGGAACTGGTTGTGCGTTCTGCGGTTTTTCCCGCCGATAGGATATTTAATCGTGAAGTATGCATTTGTTGCTGTATCAGTTCCATTTCTCCACCTTTTCACAGCTTCTATACTGCACTGTGTATCGTTTGCGGTAGTGTTTACAGCGTCTATGGTTATGATAACGTTTTTCCCGAATTCATATGCTGCCGGAATTGTAAATGAGAAATCAGAAGTGAAAATCTTATTGTGAATTGACAAATCAAACGATTTTCTTTCTGTTTCGATTTTCTCAACAGTGTTTGCGATATTGTTGTATCTCGCTGCATTGTTATATTCGAGGATGTTTCCGTCAGAAAGATATTCGTCGAAAGTCGCTTCAACTGCGGAACCTTCTTCATATTTATCAAACGATAAAATACAGTATTTGGCAGCCGGGTATGTAGTTTTTAAGTGTGCTCCTAAATCGTCCTTAGAATAAACGACATTCTGTGACGCATAAAAACCGCCGACACGAGAGCTTACCGATTCCTGCGAATACACCGCACAATGTGCCCGATATCCGATAGACTTATAGATTTTTCCGAACTCTTCAACAGGTACAAAGATAGGAGTCCTTAATCTCCATGTGTAAACATCAATTTGTCCTGTATTTTCGTTGACGGAGCCGTTTGTAAGGATGATCTGACTTTCCTCAAGTGCAGCTGTGCTTGAAGCAATATCGGTGACAGTATCGCTAATCGTGGAAATCTGATCTGATACCGTGCCGATTTTGTCATCAACTGTCAGGCCAGTATGCACATAGGTACCTTCGCCGATATAGCCACCGACAATACATTTTGAAGCGTGTTCCGGAGCTGTGATTGTAACAGGAGTTGATGAAGCATCAACACTTGCATTTGATTTTGACAGAAGAACATTTGAACTATTAACGAACGCCCACAACCTTGCGTTTGTCCAGCCTTTGAGCTTGACCGTGATTTTGTCTCCAGCAGCACAGTCAAACATCGCATAGCAAAACGCTGAATTTGTGACCGGAGTTAAATCAACGGTTTCGCCAACTGTTACATTTGTCAGAATGTATTTGCCATTCACAAAATCGTGAAAATCGCATCCCGTCGAAATAGTGATGTGCTTTGATGTTTCCTCTCCCTTTTGAGCATCACTGTCAAGCCTTTCTTTCAGCGTCGAGAAACTTGTCCCGCCGTCGTCAACTCTCGCCTGTGCGACTTCCGGCGCAACAACAGCCTCAGCGGATGCAGAAATCACGATCTGATTGATCTCTCCGTGCAGCTCTGTTGTTGCTGCGGAAACATCAGCAGCATTCGCTTTTGCTCCGAGCGCTTCCGGGAGCCTCAGACCAGCAGAAACAGAAACGTCTGAGGCCTCAACAACAGGAAAAGAACCGTTCCCTTTCGGTTTCAAAGTATCAATGATATTGACTGACATGGTCAAACCTCCCTTACATCAACAGTCGTTTCGCCGAGCCCAGCGTTCGTGCTGCGGTATACCTTGTACACTTCCTGATAGCCGCTTTCATTTACAAGCGTTTGCTCAACAGGATCCTCAAAGCCACCTTCAAAGCCGCCGACGTAAAATGCAACACTTCCGAGCCGCGCCGGGATTGCATAGATGATGTACTTGCCTGCATCGGCATCGACCGTGATTGTTCTCGATTTCTTATTGCTCAGGACCTTTGACAGCGCCGTGACATTCGACAGATCAGCTGCAACGCCGTAATAGATCTGATTTGCAAACGTGACCGTCGCCTGCTTTGTTGCAGTTGTCGATCCGTCCGTCGTGCTCAGAGTGAATGTGCGTGTTGCCGTGATGCCGCTGTACTGCTTGCTGTTGCCCTGCACCGGGATGCCGTCAATGCCCTGATATGTAGCAGGTTTATTGAGCGACCATGCGAGGTTGACGTTCACGGACGAACCAAGCTCAGCCGTAGACGGAGAAGCGGTGAACGACGTAATTTCAATGTCTTTGTATTCGAGAGCATCAAGCCGTGCTCTGATCTCGATTGTCTCGACCTCGCTTGCTTTTGTTGCGACAATCTGAGACAGTTCCAGAAGATCAGCTTCAGTCTGCTTCGCCGCATACTTTTCGTCTGATTCTTCCTTCGTGTAAACGCCGAAAGGATAGCGCTTTCCATTTTCGATTTCGCCGACGAAAAGATGCCCGTGCGGAAAACGGTTGCGGTCGTTGAAGCCGTCCTCTGCCTGATACGGACAGCCGCCATAAATCTGATTACCCATGCATTGATACCACCTTTCTGATGATTACGGGCTGCGCGTCGAATACAATGTAATCATCGACAAACGCAACAAGAAAATACTTGCCTTCCGGAAGGTTCGTGTCCTCTCCGTCGAGCGTGATGTTCACGATCTTGTCTTCCTCGTCAACATCTGCAGAAGTATAGACTTTTTCGAGGATCACTTCATCAGCCGGAGACCGGAGCTGAACTGTCAGCTGCTCATTGCTTTGCAGCTTGTACCGCCATACAGCATCGACTACAAGCTGGATCCCGATGCTGATTTTATGCCCGGCATAGATTTCCAGCGCATCAGCAAACGGATCTTTCTTCGGCGGAAACATCGCATCAACCTCCTTTTTATTTGTAAACGATTTCCACGTTCTCCGGCTGCGTAGATCCTGCAACCGTTACCGTGTTCGTGCCTTTTGCTATGATGATGACCGGCATTGTAATAGCCTGATCTGTAGGCGTTGCCGGTTCGCCGCTGGAATCGTGTTCCAGGTGCAGCACAGCTGCTCCGCCTTCTGATCGCCGGATATAGTCGCCGGAATAGAGATTTTGCGGAATTGCAACTTCTGCGGCCTCCGAGCCGTTGACTGAGATCACAATACCTCTGGATGTTCCGACGCCGCCGGATGCACCATATACAGCCCACGTCTCAACAGTCTGCGTAAGTGCTGCGTTGACTGTGAGAGGCGGTGCGCCGGATGCTGTTTTCTTCGGCAAGTTCATTGCAGCGATTGCAGCGAATGCATCCGCGATCTCCTGCGCGAGAACTGTGTTTGCCTTATCCTCTGCCGTCAGCTCGTTCGTGACAGTGTTCGCATAGGTTCTCTGCTGCGTGATCGACGCCGGTATGCTGCCAAGAGTTGCACTTGTCGCTGTCTGCGTGATGACGTCCATGCGCTTCTCGACGATGCGCTGAATCGTGTTCACGTCGAGATCCGCGTCATAAACTGTTCCGGTGTCTCCTACTTCGTGAGAGGCGAGATTCGTAAATCCTTTGTATTCCTCAGTCTGAGGAAGATCCGCGAACGTCACCTGATACGAAGCAGATACTTTTGCATTGTCGGCTGAATATTTATCCATATCCTCTGCAAATCTGCTTGCCGGTGTACCTGACTGATAGCTGAACTTTGCGTAAATGGTCCTGTCGAACGGCAGCTCCAAAGGAGCAGGATCCACGGTTCGCACAAGCGTCTGCGTGCCAGACTGTCCGACTACCGTTGAATATGTCGATTCGGTGCTGTAGGTCGCTGTAATGCCGGTCATATTGTAGCCGTATGCCAGGTTGAACGCATTGTCCTGCGCTCCTTCCATGCGGCTGTTAATGCTGAACCGGAAGCCGTCAACGTAAAGCTCACCGCCGTACAAGCTCGCAATGCTGGCATCGTCTCCGATCAGCGCAGCGGTCACGGTTTTGAAGCTGTACTTCGCCGATGCTTTTGCTGTGATGTCCGACGAATAAGTAAACGCATCCGATGCCTGTGCAGTTTGCGTAGGACGGAAAATAGCGTTGAATACCGCATCAATCGCAGCACCGCAAGCAAGCGAAGAGATCGTGCAAGCCTGAACCATCACAGAATTGAGGTCATAGAAAACATGCTTTGCATCGACCGTGATTGAAAGACTGCCGCCGCTCTGCCGCTGCTTCTGGATCTTATAGATCCGCATAGGCTGAAACGTCATCACGCCTCTCTTCATGATCGGAACGTAAAGAATGCGAGAAAGCTGGATTGTGTGCCATGCGCCGCCGCCGTCAAGCGGATGAACCATGTGCAAGCTGTGCGCCTGCTGATCCTTCAGCGTGACTTCCGCTGTCTCCGGTGTAAGGCATCGCAGGCCGTTTGTTGCAAACGTCTGTTCGTCTGCCTCGTAGATCCTGATAGGCGGCAGCGTCTGCACAGCTTTTACAGTTGCAGGCATCACAGCCACCTCTCATTCTTCGTGATTTCGACGCTGCTCGCGCCGGAGAAGATAAACTCGTTGTATTCTGTTGTTGACGGTACGAGCATCAGGTTCCAGATGTCACCGACCGTCTTATTCTGCACGACGGTTTTCACGCCGTTGACAAGCTGATATACAGCTCGGTTCGGAACATCGAAATAAATGTCGCCTGTCAGATCTGTGGTCGAAATAATCACGCCGTTGAGCGACATTGTGAAGCCTGCGCTGCATCCTTTCGCAACGATAAGCGGCTCAGAGTAAATCGTGCCGACCGTCCGGAAGTAGTCAGGCGATGACGTCACGACGCGAGGCGAATTGTCAAGCCGGTATTTGAACGGGCTGCATTTGAGCGTGATACGCAGCTCGATAGCGCCGTTTCCGACGCGCTTCTGATCTATCGCCACAAGCTGCCGGATCACAGCGTATCTGTCCGGGATATTGGAAAATACAAGCTGTTTGCCATCTGTGAAATACCTGACAACAGGATCCATGCCGAAGCCGGCCAGAACCGCTTCAATATCGAGCTGAATGTCACCATAGTGGTTTGCTGCCTGATAGAGATCGTCAAGCCGTCCACCGACTGAAACCGTGTTGAAACCTTGCACAGCGACCGGGAACATCGGCAGCTGTTTGCAGAACAGCCCGAGCGTGCGGCTGCTCACGCCGTCAATCGTGATAAAATTTCCAAGCATATCACCACGCTCCTTGCATTGCGCTGTTCTGCGCTGTGATCGTCTGAAGCTCCTGTCCGAGCTTTTCTGCTACATGCCGGATATCGAGATCGCTTGAAATACTCGCCGACATATTGATATTGATAACCTGTGAGAGACCGCCGCCGCCTGATCCGGCTGCGGCAAAGTTTGCGGAAGGCGTCAGCACCATGTCATTCGCAAGACCTCTGACAGCGTTTGTCACGAGGTTCTTGTTCTTCTCGATGCCTGCTGCTAAGCCCTTCATGAAGTCCGGCATCCAGCTCTCATAGTCCGTGAGCGGTCCTTCGTCAGGAACGGAGAAGTGCAGATAGGACTTTATCTTGCTTGCGACGCCCTTGACTGCGTCCGTAACTGCGCCGATCTTGGACTTGATTCCGTTTATCATGCCCTGGACGAGGTCAGCGCCCCATGAAAACGCTTGCGATGCGAAAATCTTGGCGATGTCCCTGAATTTTCCGAAAAGCTCGGAAGCTACCTGCGACATTTGCGAGAAGTACGACCTGATGCCGTTGAGCAGCGACTTCATTACCTCTTTGTTCGCTTCCTTGATCGCCGGTAAATTCAGAATAATGCCCTTCGCGAGTTCAAAAACAAGCCTGTAGCCGAGTTCGACCAGTTTCGGCAGGTTTCGTGCGAGTGCTTGCGCGAGCTTGTCGATGATGATCGGGGCTTTTTCAAGCATGATCGGCATCGCGTCAATAAGTCCCGTCGTAAGCCCTTCGATCAGCTGCACTGCAGCGTCGATAAGCAAGTCAATGTTGTCGAGCAGCGTGTCAACGATCTGCAAAACGATTTGGACGATTGTCGGGATAAGTGTCGGAAGTGCCTGTGCGAGACCGAGTGCGAGTTCCTTGATCAGATCAGCAGCGACTTCGATGATTTTAGGAAGATTGTCTAACAGTCCTTTCGCGAGCGACTTGACGATCTTCGCCGCCGCATTAAGCAGCTGTGGAAGTGCTGCCACAATCGCGTCAACGATCTGCGGTATGATCTCAGCGACTGCATCAGCCATTTTACCGATATCTCCGTTCGCAGCTACAAGAGACTTCGTGAAGCTCGTAAGCAGGTCGTTGCCAGTTCCGGCGAGATCCGTCAGCATCGGAAGCAGAGCTGTGCCGAGTGCATTCTTCGCGGCTTCTGCGTTGACCTTTAGGTATTGCAGCTGATCGTCAAATGCGCCGAAGCTCTCAAGTGCATCGTCCGAGAGAACTGCGCCTGCATCGCGTGCCTGCTTCCCGAGTTCTTTCATGCGATTGGATCCGGCTTTGATCAGCGGATTCAATTCCTGCGCGGACTTGCCGAGGATCTCCATTGCCAGCGCGTCGCGTTCAGTTTCGTTCTCGACATCTCCGAGCGCGTCGATCAACTCCCAGTATACTTCCTGCGAATCTCTCAGACTGCCGTCTGATTTTGTTACTTGAACGCCAAGCTTTTTATATGCCGCTGCCGTTGCTTTGGTACCTTTTGCGGCAGAAGACATCGACTTTATGTTTTTTGCCATTGACTTTGTCAGCGTGTCTGTGCTCACGTCAACCAGCTCCGCGGCATAGCGGTATTCTTGCAGTTTATCGGTTGCGATGCCAGTCACGGAAGAATCCGTGAGAATCGTGTCAGCGTACTCTGCTCCGGCAGTTGTAAAGCCGATCATCGCTTTTGTTCCTGCGACGACAGCCGCGCTGACAGCAGCGATTGCAACACCGGCAGCCTTTGCAGCTGCTCCGAGACCGTTTTTCAGCTTGTCGCCGAATCCGTCAGTCTTTTTTCCTGCATCCTGCATTGCTTCGCCGGTTTCTTGCGTCTGACCTTCCAGCTGCTTCAGTCTGTTCTCAGTCTTGACGATTTCCCCCTGAAAAGCGATGTACTGCTCTTCGGAGATCTCGCCGCGCTCGAATGCAGCCTTGACATCATCCTGCGCCGATTTCAGCTTGTTAAGCTTATCCTTTGTTTGCTCGATATTCTGCGCAAGTAGCTTCTGCTTCTGCGCGACAAGTTCAGTGTTGTGCGGGTCGAGCTTAAGCAGGCTTTCGACGCTTTTCAGGTTCTTGGATGTCTTCATGCTTTCGCTTGTGACTTCCTTCAGGCCTTTCGTTACGCCGCTTGTATCTGCGCTGATCGCGATTTCAATGCCTTTGATCGCTCCTGCCATTCACTCACCGCCTTCCCATTGCTTTCTCTGCGGCCGCTAAGCTTTCCTTGTACGACCGGTATTTTTCTTCGTTGATCTGTCCTTCGGCATACTGTGCGTCGATATCCGGCTCAATGCTTTTCAGCGTCTGGTATCGTTTGTAATTGTCGTGGACTTCTTCGCCGCGCTGCTTGCGAATTGACCTGTCGTGTTCATAGCACCAGTTAATCAACATGCCGGTGTTCCAATTATCCAGTTCAGATAACGGAA
>JAEIGA010002169.1_pt1 | contig 31336 bp, 38 predicted proteins | sample 9270691 | NCBI WGS metagenome assembly JAEIGA01 (sample SAMN17057246, study PRJNA624740) | gut metagenome | biome: biome; isolation source: fecal sample | host: Bos grunniens | place: China: Xizang | collected 2019
CTCCATTGTGTAGCGTGGCGGTCGGTAGGGCTCTGCAAAGTCGAGCAGGTCACCGCTGATGTCGATGTCAAACCATTCGTCGGCTTTCAGGAAATCCGGGGCTTGCGGTTTCGCATCTTGCTCACCTGGCAGTGGTATTTTATTCTCTTCGTTCATAGTTCCTTTTCTAATACTCTCAATGTGTCTGCCTTCACCTCGGCAATCTCGCGCTGCACCTTCTTCACAAAGCCTTTCGATGCGAATATCTCATTGAAGTCGTCAACGGCTCCTGATGCCGACGAGTAGAGCAGTTCTGGATCAAGCCACGCCTCCATGAGCTGTTGCAAGCCAAGGTCGATGTTTCGCTCTTCCACGTCCGACAGCTTGATGGGGTCGGTCTCAGGTGCCAACAGCATCAGTGCCCGCATCCAGTCCTTTGAAATTGTTTTCAGGGAGAACTGCGAGAACACCTCGTCGAGCACCTTGCGATGGAGCGACAGCCCCACCTCACATTCCTTCATCGCGCTTTCATACATGGCTCCTGCGAGGTCGAGAGCGGCTTGTGCGGTCATCACCCAGGCAACGTGCTCCGCATCCTTCACACCGTGCTGAATGAGGCTCACGCGGTACTTATTCACAAGCGAGGTGATCAGTGGCTTGGTCTTGGCATAAGCCACACCGCCGACTCCCTTCCAGAACTCGTAATATTCGGCATCGCTGATGTTGCCATACTTGCGCCTCACATCGTCGCTCATATCGGCGACGTGAAACATACGGTTCGTCTGGGTGGTCAGCAGATTGCGCTCGTAGTCATTGAAGTCGCGAACCGCCTTCTTGAAGTACCAGCCGACGTTGTGACCGCCTTTCAGACTCCTGCGGAATGCCTTGCAGCGTCTGGCACGGTCGTAGCCCTCCATCAAGACCACCCACGCGGCATTGTTACCGACACCGCAGACGAGTTTGAAGATGGCAGCAGCATTGCCGACGGCTCTTACTATCTCTTCGTAAGTGTTCATACGCTCTCGGAATTGAGAGTGGCGACCTCGATAGGCCACCACTCGCTGAAATATTCGTCATTAGGATTTTTCATCGCTCTTGGTAATGATGCTACACAATGTCTTCATTTTGTCAATCTCTGGACTGATGACCCAATACTCGCAGCAGTCGCGCTTGTCTGTTATCTTAGGTTCTGTGCCGTGCGTGCAGAGTCTTTGCGGCCCTTCCTCGTCTTTCGGCTCTTTAAACCGGCACGAGGCGCAGCATTTCTTGATGAGTGTGCCTTTTGAATTATAGATGAACTCATACTCAACGCCGCCTATTTCCTTGATGATTGGGGTTTGATTAGAATGGTAAGTCATCGTCTTTTGGATTAATGGGTTGAACTGGATTGCCGAACTGGTCTACCTGCGGAGGAAATTGTGCCAGCTGCTGAGCTTGATACTGTGGTGCGGGCTGTTGTGTCACTGGCTGCTGAATCACCTGCTGTGCGGGCTGATTTGCGGGTCTTATCGACTTAATGTCATTCATGCGGATGTCGTTGATGAATCGGGGCTGTCCGCCATCTTTCGGGATATAGATTTTCGCCTTGTGACGGAAGCTGATCTTCACGGGTATGTCGCGCATCAGCACATATTCGCCGTTATGTACGACCAAGTTGCCTTCATTGTCTTTCTGACAGCAGGCTTCTATGCCAGCGATGACGTTCGTGTCGAATGTCTCCAGCATCACGCTGTCGGGATAGGGATCGGTCTCCACCTCTTTATACTCAAACACGAAGGGCAGCGACTTCCATTCGTTGCCACGCTGTGATACGCCTGTCCTTGCAGGCATCACGTTTTTAATTCTTCCTTGAAATTCCATATTTAATTAATCGTAATTGTTAATAAAAGAGTCTTCTTTATGATTAAAATATCTCTTGATTTCGTCCTTTGAGGTGAAAGCATCGGCAAACTTGGCAAACGATTTCAGGTAATTGCGTTGTGCCGGTGTCATCGTCTTTTCAGGAATAAACGTATTGAAGGTCATCAGGTATGAATCACCAATATACTTGATGTACCCTTTTAGGTAGGAGTCTGGCAGACGAGCGACTGCCTGATTATCTTTTTCGCCTGGACGTGGATCGCGGATGTCAACCACTCCACACAACACTAACTCCACAAAGTTTCTGATAATCAGTTTGCGGTCGGTCATATTGACACCGAGACGGTCTTCATCAGCCATCCGTTGAAAAAGATGGTCGGTGAACAGTGTCACGCCCTTCATCGTGCCTTGCTCATTTTGTATTATGGTCGGTACCATGATGGCCATAGATTTGGCTGTCATATAGTACAGTATCTGATAGTCTTTGACAGTAGGCAGAAATCCGTAACCGTTAGAGAGATACCTCCACCACAGCAGCCATTTGTTGCCATACTTGGGAGAGTCGTATTCGAACACCTCGCTGCGAGCATCCTGCTGCTGATTATAGGTTACCGCCTTAAAGTTCTTGAAGCTCTTCTCGTTTGTCGAGTTGTGCTTCGCAATCATTCTCTTCAGCCAGTACCTCGCACGTTCACGGTCTTGTCTGAACTCGTCTACCAATTCGGTCGGGTTCGTGTAACGGGTAATCATATTATACTATTTTATGCTTGTAAGACTCTTCCGCGAGACTTCATCGGCCAATCGTCGTAACCGTCGGTAATGACTATCTCGGGGATTGAAAAATAATCGTAGGTGTCGATACAACTGCCAATGCGACGCGAGAACCGTTCAGCCTCTTTCTTGCACCATGATTCAGGCAATCCGCGAGCGTCTTGCGGTTCGTCGAGCACATCATAACGTGGCAGTCTGTAGTTTATGTTCCCTTTTAGGAATGCCTCGATGTCGGCTTCCGTCAACTGTTTACAAACCTGTACCGCGTGGCGCATCTTTTCTATCCACTCAGGCGATTTCGGACAATGCCAGATGCCGTCCGAGTCATGAAAATATCGATCATATACCATCACATGCCGCTGACAAGTTTGGCAATCAGTCCACCAAGGTAAACAAAAAGTAGAAACGCAGTGCCGAGAACAGCACCAAAACCAATCTGGCGGAGGATATATCTCAACTCCGCATCTTTCATCAATTCTTTCATAATGATATTGTTTTAAGTTTGAATTAAATCGTTGCCGTGGGCGGACTCGAACCGCCGACATTCTTGTGGTATGAATGGCGCAGATTAGGTACCCTTACTACTATGACCACAAAGACGCTCTACCAACTGAGCTACACGACAGACCATGTATTATATGTTTTGAACGACCTCATCGCAAGCTGCTGGAAGCCACGCCAGCACGAAACCCAGCCGCACTATTGGGCTTGCACAATCGTTTGTTAGTTCTGTAAATATCCGCATTCCTGCGGCTCATTCGGCTTTCATTCTCTCCCACCCTTCCCTCGGCCTTACACTACTACCTATCCTCGTATCATGTGCCTAACTCGTAGGCCGTTCAGGATTAGGAACTTACCTTGTCGCTTTCGGTTGTACTTACGGGTTAAATACCGTCTCTTCCACTCCGTCGGCTTGTCGGTCTATTTCGCTGCCGTTTTGACCAGTGCAACGTACAGGCTTTCGCCCTGGCTGCTTGCACCGCGTCGGTGATCTCAACAAATGATGCTGCCTACTTACCGGGATTATCACTATACGTCCCTCGGCGTTCGTGGAAAGGTGGCGGAGTCGAACCGCCTGCTCATAGAACTATGCCTGTTTGCGCCAACTATCCAGGCTTTTACCTTCCTTATTATGTCTATCCTGATTTCTTACTCTCCCTCTGTTTTTTTTGAAAAACCAGCGAACCTCGCGGCGGGCTGGATGAAAAAGCCTATGTCAACTAAAGATATTGTATGCGTTAGACTCAAGAAACAGCGAACTTCACAGCGGGCTGTCGATAATTGTATTAATTTTAAAACTTCTCATTATGGCGTGCTCGCTAGCACAAGATTTGAATTGTTTTATAACGCTATTTACTTATGATGGGTTCTTTGATTCTTTTAACTCCTTTATTCTGCCGTCGGCCATCATCGCCTGAATGCGGTGCAGCGGGTAGAGGTACGATGTCGCGTGCCTTGCGCCCTTGGTATCCTCCCACTCGATCGGAGTCCTCGGCAGCATATCGCCATGATCTCGCAACCATCGCTGCGTCATCACGCTGATATACTGCGACATCTCGCGGTCAGTCAGCCAGCGTTCCTGATAACACTCCATCGCCTCACGGATGGCATCGCGCACCACGACCTTGATATCCACCTTCGTCTGCTTATCCATACGATTACTTCAGTCTTGTAATACTAACCGCGCATGCGTCGTAGTCTGGTTTTACCAACCATTCTCCCTCCTTCTCGTCCTTCAACTGCTGGGCAGTAACCTTGGCAGAAGTCACCTTTTTAGGCTCAGTCAGCGTGATGATGCGCGTCTGTCCGATGTGCATGTCACGCAACTCTTGTCTTGTTACCTTTTCTTGTGCCATTGTTTAAACTTTCTTAATTATCTTACACTTTTGTACTAAAATCGGGAAGAAAGCCGTATATTTGCAACCTATCACCTTTGCAAAGACGTGTGTAACGTCTGACGGCTATTCTTGTGCCCGATTGTTAGTCTTTCTTTCTTTTGGGTGCAAATGTAAGACAAAAATGTAGGATTACAAACATTTATCCTAAAAAAGTGAAGTATTTTAACAACAATTAAGACAAAAGCGTATGAATGAGCGACAAAAACGTCTGATTGAGGTCTATGAGCATTTGCGTAGATACTTCGGCATCCACACCAAGACAGGATTTGCTGAAGCAATAGAATATGGTCGTACCAGTATGTCGGCTGCGATGAATGGGGATGAGAAATACCTCACCGATAGTCTGTTCAAAAATATCTGCGATACTTACAAAGGTGTCTTCGACTTGAACTACCTCCTGACTGGTGAAGGTTCGCTCCTCACCATCGAAGAGGAGGTGAAGAGTGAAGACATCGAGAAAACGTACAATCCGCAGCAGCCTGCAATTCCTGATTATGTTCAGAGGCTATTCGACGAAGCCGTCAGGATGTCAACCCGCAATGAGCTGCTGGAGCGTCAATGTGAAAAATTGATAGGTGAACTCTGTGACTCGAAAGAAAAGAATGAGACATTCCTGTCTGAACTTCGAAAGTCGAAGGAATACAACGACACGCTGGTTGCTGATCTCGTGATTTCACGAAAGCAGAATGAGGTGCTGATTACTGAACTTCGAGAGACACGAAAAGAAAATACTGCTTTGACCTCCAAACTCAAAACTGCCATCGATGGCATCGAATCGATGAAGAACCAAGTGTCGATGCTCGTGAGCTCATACAGCGTTGTCGCTCCGCCATCACCTACATTCGTGAACGACATGCCAGGAACTATCGAGCCAGTCATAAAAATCCCCATTCCGAATATCATTGCCGGAAAAGGTACTCACTATGCTGGCATAGTTCCCGAAGGTCTCATCCGTGGCCATCAGTTCGTTGCCGATGAAATTGTCAAGAAGGCAGTGAAGGAAATGAATAAGGAAAAACCCAAGAAAAAGAAATAGTTTATGCTTTATACATATATCATAATAACAACCTTAACATCGTGGTGCGCTCGCAATGTTTTACCATTGTTTTACCTCGCACCTACTAATACCATGCCGTTAACCCTTTATATATCGTCTTTTTGTACCACCTACAAAAAGCCCCAAACGGATCACAAAGGTAAAACGCTTGGGGTGCCTGAAATCAGGGCACTACCGCGTAAATAAAGGGATTTTGAGAGACTTTAAACAAATATGAGAAATGACAAAACATTACGAAACGTTACGAAATGTACTTAAAAGTTTTACCAATGTTGTACCAAAGGTAAAGCAGAGGTAAAACATAGGGTAAAACAGAAGAAAATCTATGATTACGACAAAAATAATATTTGATAGAAAGAAAAAGGCGAAAAAGGAAGGCACCGGCACGATTGAGATTCGGGTGACTTTCGCGCGTCGCGCAATATATATTAGTACGGGTGTGCGAGTGCGTGAAAAAGAATGGAAGGTTGGGAGAGTCGTCAACAGACCAGATGCGCCTGCACTGAATGAGCGAATCGGCATCATTTATGAAATAGTAGACCGAGAGGCAAACGCCTCCATTAAGGCTGGACGGCCTATCAATGCAGACGAGATCAAAAAGAAGGTATGGAACGAAAAAGATGTAATGAGCGATGATCCGTCTTTTCTTGATTGGTTAGAGCATCAGACAGAAATACTGAATCTTGCACACGGAACGGTGAAGCATTACATATCGCTCCGCACTCGCCTCATTGAGTTCGGTCAAATCAAGCAGTGGGCAGATGTGACCACAGAAAATGTCAGCGAGTTCGACGCATGGCTGCATAAGCGCAAGCTGGGCAATGGTGAGTTTATTACCGATGCTGCGGTGTATAAGTACCACAAGTGCCTGAAGGCGATGCTTCACCGGGCTGTTACTTTCGACAAGATAGACAAAAACCCATACGACCGCCTGAAGTTCAAACGTGGCGAGACCGAGAACATTGAGTATCTGACGGAAGATGAGATGCGGGCTATCGAAAAACTGAAGGTGCCGACGGGTACTCAGATAGAGATAGCGAGAGACTTATTTGTCTTCCAGATGTACACGGGGTTGTCATACTCGGACACCCAGGCATTCGATTTTGGTAAATACAAGAAAGTGAAGGGCAAATGGATCAACACGGGAGAGCGCATAAAGACTGGCGTGGTGTATGTCAGCAGCCTGTTGCCTCCTGCGGTGGCTGTGCTGGAGAAATACGGCTGGACTGTGCCGAAAATCGACAACGCCGACTACAACCATCTTCTGAAGGTGGTAGGCACGATGGCCAACATCCAAACTAAGATGCACACTCACCTCGCCCGTCACACTTTCGCCACATGGATGCTGCGCAACGGGGCGAAGATTGAGAACGTCTCGCGGATGCTTGGTCATACGAACATCCGGCAGACGCAACGATATGCGAAGGTGCTGGCCGAAAGCGTACATGAAGACTTTGATATGGTGGCAAAGAAATTATCAACAACTAAAAAATCATAACTATGTGGGCAATTTTATTTATGGCATTTCTGGCTTGGCTGGTGATATACATCGCCAAGAAAAGCAATAAGAGCTATTCTCAGACACAGGCCGACATCGCAGCGAAGATGTACGGAAAACCTGTAAAGCGCGATGAAGACATCGTGGCAGACATTGAGAACCTGAACGTTCGCACAGAGGCGATGATACAATCAATGGCCGTCGGAGACGAGGCGACCTATCAGGCTATCATGAACGAAACTTATCAAGGGCCGTGGCCTGAGCGTCGCTGCGACGGCGGTTGGCTATCCATGTACGACAATCTGCGCATACTGAAGATTGCAGGCATTAATTACCGTAAAGGAATCGCCAGTTACACGGGTCGTGTCATGTCTGCTTTGGTGCCTGAACCTGACAACGAATATGATCCTGATGCCATTAAGATTGTGGCCGAAGACCGACATCACCTTGGTTACATTCCAACCAATCAGACGGATTTTGTTCGCTCGATGACTTGTGGTCAATTTCCCTATCGTTGCGAGTGTCATATCTACCAAGGGGATGACGAGACAGACGGCCATCGTTTCTATTATGGCTTTGTCTATATCAAACGGAAGGACAAAGGGGAGTGATGCGAGTTGCTCCACCCCTTAAATATTAACACTATAAAAACAATAAAACTATGAAAAAGTTAATGATGGCTATGTCAGCGGCCTTGATGCTGACAGCATGTGGTGAACATGAAACGGATGGTGAACTGACCGCGATGTCGACACAACAGGACGCGGGGAAATCGAAGACCATCACCTTTACCTTCGGCCCCGAAATGCGCCAGATGACACGCGCCTCGCTCGCAGAGCTCAATATTACCGACCTGTGGCTATTCGACTACATGGGCGACGAGCTGAAACAGACCGTTCACAAGTCGGAAGGTTTCGATGCCATATCGCTCTCTCTCGACTATGGTGAGCATGCCATCTGCTTCGTAGCTTCGCGAGGATCAGAACCAACGGTGTCGGCTCCGACGATTTCGTGGTCAAAACCTTCTGATACATTCTGGGCTATCGCCTCAATGAATATTCAACCGGCATCGTCAGCCTCGCAGTCGGTTGTACTGAGTCGCGTGGCCACGAGACTTAAAATCAATATCACCGACGAGATTCCCGCGACGGCTGCACGGCTGGAGGTGGAGCCTGCCACCTGGTACTACGGTCTTAATGTCCGAACGGGCGATGCTGTTGATGCCCGTCAGCAGGTGCGATCCGTTTCGATTCCTTCGCAATATATCGGAACAACGGGTCAGGTGTCAGCATCATTCTTCGGTCTGTCGCCCAACGAATGGCAGTCTGATGTCGACGTGCGTCTGATAGCTTCAGATGACGGCATCCTTGGCCAAGTATCTCTCGCTGACGTACCATTCAAGCAGAACACGACAACGGTGTTTGGCGGCGGCATCGTAGGCACAGCCGCGAGTGTCGGTATTACAGCAGATGATGAGTGGATGCCCGATGATGAGCATACATGGTAAGATATACCGCCAGCCGCGAGGCTCGCATTCATTTCTTAGAATTAGACAAAACAGGGAGGCAGCGGCCTCCCATTTTTCATCTTTCACCTAAAAAGTAAACTTACACCCCTTTCAGTCCCCAAAATTAAATAAAAATCCGCTTTTCTCATTGAGGGAAGCGGATAATTTAAGAATGTTTAAGACCAACGGCACGAAATTAACCGAAATACGTGTCAAAATTGATCTTGGGAGGATAGCCGACGGTGTAGTCGTAGGCTTCGACCTCGGCAATGGTGGTGAGGGCGTTGACGGCTGCACGGTGTCCTTCGGTAACCTTCTGGCACTGACCTGCATAGTTCTCCACGGCATTAATCATCGCGTGCCACTGATCCACGCTGAATGGGTATTCGATACCGCCGAAGCTCTTGGTCATCTCCGTACCTCCTGCGGCTTCGATAGCCTCGAGCGATGATTCCAAGCGGGCGCGCATCTCCCAGCCAAGCCACATAGGTAAGCCTCCGATGATGAAGCAGTTGACGTTGGCCGAGTTATCGAAGGCGGTGATGTCGCCATCCTTCTTGCCCTTGGCGAGGGCGAGCAGCTCTGCTGGTGTCGGTTCTGTACCGTCGAGCTTCCGTAGTTCAATGTCGATCTCGTTGATACGGATGCGAGCGACACGTCGCCGGTTGGCCAGTTCTACCACGTCGTAGGGATCGGACTCGCCCATCATGCGAGCCTCCTGAATCTTTGCAATCTTCCAGTCTCCAATAGGTGATGTCGGGGCGGCGAGGTTGCTGGTCAATTGCGCACGCTCAGCATTTAGCGCGTTGCGCTTCTCAAAGTTCTTGTCTTCATTCATGATTTTGATATTTTAATGTGTTAAACAATAAAGTTCTTCTGCTTTGACGTTGTGATTCGTCTGGACGATGAGCGCACGGCGACTGCGCTTCGGTTGTTCCTGATGCAATGGGAACAGGCTGGTGTAGAGTGCGTCCATCGCACGGAGGGAATGCTCGCAGGCGTTATGGTCGCGCACCACCGAACCGCGCCACGACTGATATGCCTCCCATATCTGCGGCTCGGTCATCATACCGAGGTCGAGTTGTCTGCGGAAGGCTTTCAGACGGCGACGCTCGCGCACAATCTTATTGTGGCTCATCGCCTTCGTGATGTGTCCAGTCGGTTCCACTGTATATTTAATTTGCAACCAGGTGAAACCGTGGCGCAGCTTCACGATGTGGGTCTTATGGTGATTTACCTCCAGCAACAGTTCCGCGAGCTTTGATTCTATCTCCGTGAGCAGCGTTCGTAGTTCTGCCTTCGAGTGACCGATGACGAAGATGTCATCCATATACCGGCCATAATACTTCACGCCCTTCACCACTTTTACAAACTGGTCGACGGGGTTCAAGTAGTAGATAGCGAATATCTGCGGGCACTCGCTGCCGAGATTCAACCCTTTGCCAGTCTTCGACGAGGTGTCGATGACGTAGTGGATGAGCTGCATCACATCTTCGGGCTGGTCTTTAAGCCTTGGGGCGATGAGCCGCTTCAGCACATCGTGGTCGATGTTGTTGAAATACTTCTTCACGTCGATGAGCAGTATGTAACCGTTAGTACCGTACTTGCGGATATATCGGTGGAGCATCACCTCGAAACGCTTGCGTGCAAACGATGTGCCGCGCTGCTTCATAGAGGCGTAGTTATCGTAGATGAGACAGGGCGTTAGCGATGGCGTGAGAATGTGCTTCATGAGCGACTTCTGCACGATGCGGTCGCGCACCACAGGAGCCTCGATCTGGCGTATGTGGCCGCGCTCGTTGAGCGTGAAATCGATGGTCGGCTTGACGCGGTACTGGCCACTGAGTATCTCTTCTCGCAGTTCCAGATTCTTCTGCAACATATTCGAGAGATACCGCTGGGTGCTCTCCTTCCATCGGCTCTGACGGGTACACTCCAAGGCGCACTCGTTCAGGTTCTGAAGTTCCATGAGTTGTTCTAATGTTGCCATTTCTTATTCGTTCTAAAGAAAATGCGGGGTGCTGATAGCATCATCCGACGCATCGGGATGCGTCGCCCCGCGAATTTACCACCATTCCGTGGAAGGTCTGTCTCTCCTTAATCCTCTGAACCTGATATATGCCGACTCTTGTGAGCCGATGTGTCAGTACGCTTGCGCAGAGATTAATCGCGGCGACGTAATTGGCATTCGACGCGGTGTTATTGTTCGCGTTGCCGTTGTTGTTCGCATTGGCCGCGTTGGACGCTGAAACCACAATCAGAGACAAACCTGTTTTCATTGTTGCTGCTTTTTCGTCAGAGCAGACTTAATGGCGTTGTCACTCTTGCGCCACGCCTTGAGTGAATTGATCATCCTCACCACGTTACTGATGTCGTCGGTGTACTTGTTGTCGGGTATCCTGAGTCGCATCATCACGCGCTGGAGATGTGTCAACAAGGTGTAGCAAGTGCCGATGGCCTTACCCATCTCGACGCGACGCTCCTCCCACTCCGCCATACAGGTCGGATAGATGGAGTTGGCAATCTTGATGTGAAAGACGAGTTCGTCGGTGAGTTTCTCGATGGCTTCGGCTCGGAGACGGATGAAGAGTTTATGCTGCTGGATGGTATCATACTCCGCCCAGAAGTAGTTCTCGACGAGGTTGTCGAGCCCGTCGGCGAGTTTGAAGTAGGTCATCTCAAACTCTACCTTACTTTTGCCACGTTTACTTTTAGGCACACTCATTTTTATTGTCTGCTATTCGTTAATTAATTATCTGTAAAACCAAACATGGCGCGGCACAAGGCCGCGCAATGTTTAATGGAAGAGGATTAGCGCGGCGACGTAAAGGGCATTCGACGCGGGGTTAGAGTACGCGTGGCCGCCGTAGTTCGCATAGGCCGCGTCGGACGCTGAAACCACATCTCTGAGCCAAGGATACTCGCTACCGAATATTTCGGTGTGACTGTATGACTGGAATACATCGAGCTGACGGCAGGCTTCGCCCGTATCATAACCACTTGACGACCATACGATACTACCATAGACCTGTACCTCTGAGAGGGCGCAGATCTTACAGCTGGCTTCCCAACCCCAACCGCTGGAGCAGCCTGTGGCCTCGCCGTATCGGTTGATGCCCGTGGTGTTCACAGCGTTGGTGAGCAACTTTGAATGGCCGATAAGATTAGCAGCTCCGAGGTCGGTCTCGACGAGTGGCAGTAGGGTGTTCTTGAGATAGTAGTGCAGGTCGCAGTTCATATAACCTGCACCACGGCTGTCGGCACCCGTCGAGGTGTTTCCGCTGGCGTTCCACGCCTGTGTAGTGTGCGGAATTACGATCAGACCGACGTGGTTTGCGGTGACGCGATACGGTGTCGAGGTGCCTTTCATCGGGTTCAAGCCCGCGATGACGTAGGTATGGCCGTTGATGGTCTTCTGGTCGCCGGGCTTCAGTCCGTATTTCTCCAAATTCTGGTCAGCCACAGCCTGCTTTAGTACATTGAGATCAAAGTCCGTCAGTCGGGTATGGCGGGTCAGGGCGTAGAACTTTGTGTTCAGGTCGTCGTTCGTAGGCAGCGCATCGAGTTTCTCACGCTTGGCGGTGGTCATGCCCGAGCGGATGCTGGCGAGTTCGGCGGCGGTGAAGTGAGTATTATTCAGGCGATATTCAAACACCCACGCTGAGCCGTTATACTTATAGCGGTCGTAATCGTTGTCTCCGTCCGAGTCGGTCACCTTCACCCATGCGTAGTCATTGTGGTGGTTGCCCGTGGTGGCCTCCAGCTCTTCGATGGTATCGTAAGTACCACGGAAGGTACCTGCATACTCCTGCACCTGACTGCTGACGTACTCCTTGGTGGCGTATGCCTGGAGCGCGGAGTTGATGGCACTTGAGATCATCGTGCCAACTTGCGTGGTGGTCGAGTAAGCGGCCAGCGCATTGTTGAGGGCAGCGGTGATGGCCGAGTCGGTCTGCGTCTTCGTATAGTAGTTCGTCAGATTAACGTCTGTCGAGCCGATGCACTCCCAGTAATAGGTGGTCGTACCTTCTTCGATGGTCGTCAGCGTGATATACTCATCTTTAACATTCTGAGTCTGCGGCTGGGCGGATGGAACGAGGTAAATCTTGCCGACGGTCTGTGCAGATGCTTCTGGGAGTGTCTGCACACTCTCGTACTGGAACTGCTTGATGGCAGCAATCATCGCGTCGATCTGCGTTGCCGAGTAGGTCTCGCTCTTCAGGTAGTAGTAGGCGAGGTTCTGCGATGTAGCAGTGATGAACGATGCCAATGCCAGTTGCAACTCAACGGTAAAGTCGGTCTGTGGAATGCCGGTTGCAGGCTTCTGATAAGCCGTTGCACCAGCAGCTGCTCCACTGCGGATGGACGCAAGGTCAGCGATGACATCCTGCTTGCCGAGCAGCAGTGTGGTGAGCTCGGCGTTGGTAGGCAGAGCGGAAAGTTTCGTCACGAGACCGCTAGTAATGGCCGAGTTGATGGCATCCCACTGGGCGGCGGTGAAGCCGGAGTTGTTCAAACTATATTCGAATGACCATGCAGTACCGTCGAACTTGTAGCGGTCTACGCGGGCGATGACGGTCGGCGTAGCGTCGGCAGCAGGAATCTGCACGAAGCAGTAGTCGTTGTTGTCTACTGTGTCGATTTCGCCAGCCAGTGCGGTGGCAATCTGCTGCTCGGTTGCTGCGATGGTCAGCGACAGGTCGCTAACGAGGTTGTAAGAGCCGCGATAGGTGGCGGTGTTCGTGGCCACACTGGAGTTCACGTAGTTTTGGTCAGCAAGCTTGTTCTGTGGAGATGCCGCAGCGGGAATCTTTGCATTGATCTCGCCAACGGCAGCGATGCGGGCGGATTCCTCGGCGTCGATATTGTCTTGCAACGTCTCATCGGCAGCGATACGGGCGGTTTCCTCCGCGTCGATGCCGTCCTGAAGCGTACCCTCTGCACTCTCCGCACGGGTATTCTCGGCAGCGATGGCGTTAGCATTGGTCTGTTCTGCGGCCTCGGCGCGGGTTTCCTCGGCACCTATCAGTCCATTGACCTCGGTCTTGGTATAGGTCGTGGCCTGCGGAGCAGCATTTGCGCCAGCCTGCGCACCCTGACGGATGGCGGCGAGGTCTTCGATGACGGCCTGTTTGCCTGCTAGCAGTGCAGTGAGTGCCTCGTTGGTCGGCAATGCAGCCAACTTTGCGACCAATCCGCTGGTGATGGCTGAATTAATGGCCTCCCACTGGGCAGCAGTAAAGCCGCTGTTGTTCAATGTGTATTCGTAAGCCCAGGCAGAACCATTGAATTTGTAACGCTCCACGCGGGAAATCTCTGTCGGTGTCTGTGCCGATGTCGGAATCTGGACGAAGGCATAGTCGTTATTGTCAGCCGACGCGATGACAGAAGCCAGTTCTGTGGCGATGGTTGCACGCGAGGCATTCACAGCAAGATGAAGGTCGCTCACGAGGTTGAATGAACCTTGGAAGGTGGCGGTGTTCGTGGCCACGCTTGAGTTCACGTAGTTTTGGTCAGCGAGCTTGTTCTGTGGAGATGCAGCAGCGGGAATCTTCGCGTTAATCTCACCGACAGCTGCGATGCGGGCAGTCTCTTCGGCATCGATGTCGCTGGCATTCTGCTGCTCTGCGGCCTTGGCGCGATTCTCTTCTGTATCAATGTTTCCCTGAAGGGTGGTATCGGCCTGCTGGCGGGCACTCTGTTCCTGTGCGAGTGCGGCAGGCTGTACGGCGGTAGCACCGGCAGCAGCACCGCTGCGGATGGCCGCAAGGTCGGCGATGACATCCTGCTTGCCGTTCAGCAGCGTCGTGAGTGCTGCATTGGTAGGCAGTGCAATCAGCTTTTCGACAAGTCCGCTTGTGATGCCTGAGTTCAGTGCGTTCCATTGGGCTGCGGTGAAGCCGCTGTTGTTCAGTGAATACTCGAAAGCCCAGGCCGAACCGTTGAACTTGTAGCGGTCTACGCTTGCAATCTCCGTCGGCTTTTCGTCTGCCACGGGAATCTGCACAAAGCAGTAGTCGTTGTTGTCGCTCTCGTGAATAACACTGGCGAGAGCCTCGATGATCTGAGCACGCGTAGCCGATACGGTCAGATGCAAGTCGCTCACGAGGTTGAACGTACCTCGGAATACGGCGGTGGCTGTCTGGATACTCGAGTTCATCAGATTCTGATCCACCAGCTTGTTCTGTGCAGACGCAGCGGCAGGTATCTTTGCGTTGATACCGCTGACGGCGTTTTCGCGTGCCTGCTGCTCCGCGTCGATGTTGGCTTGCAGAGCCAGGTCAGCATCGGTGCGCGACTGTGCCTCTGCGTCGATGTTGTCCTGAAGGGTATCTTCGGCACCCTCCGCACGGTTTCGCTCCGTAGCGATAGCACCGGCGTTGGTCTGCTCGGCTGTTTCCGCACGCTCCGTTTCGGTGTTGATATTTCTCTGAAGTGCAGCGTCGGCATCCTCCCGAGCCTGCTCCTCGGTGTCGATGTTGTCCTGAAGCGTCTGCTCTGCGGTGGTTGCACGCTCGGTTTCTGCATTTAGCTGCGCACGCATGGCGGCATTATTGAGGATGTTCTGCACCTCGTCGCCTGATTGGGTCAATCTATAATCTGCCATAATCTTAATATTTTTTAGTTATTATTATTCGCGTTGTTTAAAGCCTCGGCCAGTGCATCGGCACTCTCACGAAGCACGTAGATATACTCGTCGTTGCGGGTGATGAGCGGACGATAGATCGGATATGGTTCGCCACCACTCTCCGGGGTAATCATCTCAGTCACGCACAGACGCATATACAGAGCGGCAATATCCGGCTCCTCAGTGCGCTCGAATCGGATGTCGTGAGTCTCGCCAGAGCATTTCGGACAGTTGATGAACGTCGGGCAGGGCGTGGTCACTACAAATGCTATCACCTGCTCGTCTACCTCCTCGCGCTCGCCGTCTGGCTCGATGTCTACGTCGTGAATATAGTAGACGGTGCGGGCGGTAACCTTACCAACCATGCCCTTCGTGGAAAACTGCATCAAGTATTCACCGCCGGTGCCGTAAAGCATGTCGGCTTTCCTGATGACAAGTTTCTGCCCGCGCATGCCGTAGATAAGTTCCACGTAGAAGTCATTCTCCTCGATGTCGAAATTCGGGTTTTGCGACGTGATGATATATTTCAACGTCTCGCCCTGTTGGATGATGTTTTTTGCGTTCATATTGAGTATTATTCTTTATTAGTTCGGGCGCAATGCCTGCTGGGGTTTACCCCATAAAAAAAAAGGCGCGGCCTCTATGGTCGCGCCTTTCGTTTCTTCCTGCCTCTTGCCGCCCGGTTGAATGCGTCGATGTCGGCTTGCAGGCTGTCGGCTTCCTCCTTCGTCAGTCCCTCGTTCTCTTCCTCCGAATCGTCGGCGAACAGCATCGGGAACATGTCGGTGACGGTCTTGCCCTTCGGGTCGCGCATGGCATACATCGCGGCGTAGACGCATTCGGCGATGAGCTGGTTCTTCAGCTTGTCGCGGCGGCGGTAGCCCCTGATGATCCTTCTAACCTCCCAGAAGTCTATCTCATAGAGAAAGTCGTGTCTCTGTATTCCTATCTCGCCCACGAGCAACTGGTAGATGTCGTGAGCGGTGGTCAGTTTTTTTTGCCGCCCTCCGTCGTCTGCTTGTCCTTCGGCTCACCTTTTGGGATGTTGTAAAACTCCGTCCACAGGTTCAGGATGGTGCCGAGAGCCTTGCCAAGTTCCTCGGGCGTGGCGGTGTTCATCAGGTCTACATCTTTTACGGGCGATTTCTTCTTCACAGATTCATAGTAAGCCGTCATTGCTGCCAGGATGAGAAAGAGCGACTTCTCCACGTCTGGCATGCGCTTGGGCTCTGAATTGATACACGTCAGCACCTCCTGGATGAACATGCTGATGTCCTCGCCGGTCATTTTCTTGTAACCGATCTCCGTGGCGTAGCAGTAGCCGATAGTGACCGACTTGCCTGCGATTGTGATTTCTGATTGCTTCATAGTTCCATAAATTTATAAGTGAGAAAATACACCCGCACAGCTCAATTACAGGGGTGAGTAAGAGAGTGCGTGCGGGTGCTGATAGTTCTTTATGCACCGACTGTGAACATACCGTAGCCGTTCATTGAGGTGTTGTAATCGGCATTCGAGCGGTTGGGACCGTTCAACGTCAGGCTGGTGATGATTACCGAACCGCTGACCAATACCGAGCCCTTCGTGCGCTGGTTGGCTCCGCTTGTATTGGCAATCTGGAACTTCACCGGCTGGCTCGTCTCGTAGATGTCCTCGATGTCGGCCAGTGCCTGTGCCTGAACGGTCGACGTGATGGGCTCCGAACTCTTCATGAGTGCCGTCGAGCTGATGTCGTAGCTCAGTGCCGTCGGCTCCTGAATCTGCCAGTCGCCGCTGGTGTCCTTCGACGAACTCTCCTCGACGGAGAGCGACACGTGGAACTGCAACTGCTTGGCGGCAGCGATAACCTTCGACGGGGCGGCGGTGTTGTCGCTTGACAGGAACAGGCGCACGAACTGACCCTTTGTGAAGGTGTTGGTCACAGTGATCAAATCTGTTGTAGAAGACTGAACACTTGCCAACGGCCCTGAACCTGTGAACTGAAGGCTCTTTGTGGAGTTCTCTCTGTCGTTGAATGCGAAGGTTACATCCGTGAGATAAGCCGTTCCAGTGCGGGCATAGGCAGCATTCTGTGCCGTCTGGTTGTCGCTCGTGGCGGTCTCGTCCCATTTCAGCGTGAAGGGAGTCATGTTCTTGATGGCGTTCAGCATGGCTGCAACGTCGGTCACGTCGAGCGACTCCACGCTGACACTCCACGACTTGCTGACAACGGTTGGCATACCGGCCATACCCACGATGTCCTTATGCGAGGCATCGTCAGTGTTGGCGTTCAGGTTCACCGTGCATGAGGTACTCTTGCCTATGACGCTCGTACCTACAAAAATGCGAAAGTTTTGGCCTTTCTGTATCATATCCTTTTATCTTTTAGTTGTTAATAATCACCTTGATTTCAAACGAGTGATCCTCGCCCGACTGTGCGACGGCTCCCGTTGCCACGCTCACGCCCGCTTCTGAGGCCAATGCCTCTACCTGGGCAAACAGTTCCTCGCGACTGGCGGCTTTCAGGATTACCTCGCCGCTCTTCTCCAGTTCGGCCAACTCCGGCGACTGGTTTTTCTTCTCTTCTGCTTTACTCATATTCATTTTCAATTAAACAGTTATACGTAATCGTCCGCCAATAGCAAGGCTTCATCCAGTCCCATGCCAACTGTGATGCCTGCACGCTGTCGAGTTCGGGGATGTCATCGCCCTCCTCTGCCATGCTTTCGATGTATCTGGCCACAGCCTTGCGACAGAGGCGAATCAGCTGCTTCACGGCCTTTGGGCTGTCGGCATCGACCTCGATGCTAGCCGTCACGCGGTCTTCCATCGACTCCCACATCGCGTCTTTCGATTCCTGCTGGTTCTGCCAGCCGTCATCGGTGACGATGATACACGGCAGCGGGGTGTTGTCAGCCTCGTCGGGGCCAACCTCGAAGCAGGTGCTCACCACCCTACCGCCCACGGCCTCCATGAGTGCCGCGTCGCCCTTCAGGGCATCGAACAATATCTGGTCTAAATCCTTCATACACTAATCGGTCGCAATGCCGTCGTGGGTTTACCGCAAAAAAAAACGGGAGCCCGCCGGCTCCCTGTCAATTACCAATCTAAACAAATTGAATTTATGAAAAGTTTTCTAATATCGCTTGTCGCGGCACATACGGCAAGCGGTCTGCATACCGTTTGATGATTTCCGACTGATCAGTATCTAGTTCAGTCGGTTCGTTCTCCTTCTGGTGATACACCTTGATGCCCAGTTCGCACTCTGCGATGGTCTGCCCTTGCATGTAGAGCATGTTGCCGAAAAGCGAGCGGATGTCCATCTCCGTCTCGTTGCCCTCGATGTCCTTCATCTTCAGGCGTGAAAAATCAATCTTTGTCATAGTTCCTTTGGTTTTGATGATTACACTATATTATAATGGATGAGCTTCGTCTGTCAGGTGAGTCATACCCCAAGCTGAGTTGCGATAGAACTTCACGTCAGGATCAGCCGAAGCGTCCATTGTCAGTTCAATGGAGAAATAGCCGTTTTGTAAGGAGCTCCATATTCTCTGAACAGCCAAGTCGAATTGAGCCTGTACCGTTGCTCCGCTGTTTACACTACCGGTGATAGTTCCGCCTGTAAAGTCAGTCTGTTCAACACTGGCGGCATTATACAGCTTCACTGTTGCGCGGTAATATCTGGTTGTGCCAGCTTCTTCTTCAGTGTTATGCAGCTGCATGATGACGCGCACATAGTGTTGCGAGCTGCTCAAGTCTCTGTATCCGTAGGCGTTTGTGATGTCTATCTGCGCATAGCGGATGGAGATGCTGACCGTATCAACATCCCAAGGTGTCAGCGATATGCCTTCCACCGGGTCGTATTGAGCGGGATTGTTCGAGAATGTGATGGCTTGCGCACAGAGAATAGGCGAAATCTTCCATGTTCCCTCGATGATATTACGCAGACTGTAGACCGTTGCAGGCGGAACGTCGACATAGGCTCCCTGCTGCTCAAGCTCGGAAAGCGTCGTCGCTTGCGTTCCTACATAATAGGTCGAGTTGTTCTTTGTTGCGATAATACCGAAATAATAGTTCTCCAGACGACCAAGCCCGTTCAGTTCGCTATACTTGATGCTTGCACGAGATGTTGCGCCGTTCTTGTATCTGAAACGCAACTCGGCTTTTGGTGTCACTTCTATCTCGGTCGTGATAATATCTCCAACCTGCGGCTCTGCATTATGCAAGTAGCCGTAGTTCTTCGCATCGTCAGAGAAATCGCTCAGTCTGAAGTAAGATGTCGGGTGCTGATACACCCAATACTCCTGTGACAGACTCCCCTTGGTCTGATCACACAATGGCCACAGCGTTGATGAGAGACTCCCGCGATTAGTGCTGAACATAAACTGACACATATAGGCTAGTCGCGCCCAGCTGGGTATATCCACGAGTCCGTAATTCAGTTGCTGGCGGGTGGCGTTCGGAATGATACCCTTATTCGCCCACTGCTGTGGCTTGAACTTTGCCCACTTGTTGATGCGTACCGACTGACAGAGTGTTGCCAGGTCTGTGCCTGATATTCCGAGTACAGCCGCTATGTCCTGCGGCATGGTTACCGGTGCGGTAATAGTGTTCGTTCCGTGTGCCATGTTCTTATCTACCTAATTGTTTGCGAAGTATTTTAATCTCTTCCTTCAACTTTCTGATTTCCCTCGCCAGACTGACGGATGCAATCATACCGATGGTGCCATAGTCCATTGACAGTCTACCGCGTTCGTCCTCTACGACTACCTCCGGCAATATTTTCTGCCACTCCTGGGCTATACCGCCTGCATGTGTCCGCTTGTCGTCTCCGTCTTTCCATGTAAAACGGATGACCGATGTCTGTGCTATAGTCTCCGCATCGAGATAGAAACGATCTACGACATCCTTGTATCTAATATCAGAGAGAGCTGTCACGTAGCCTGCCGAGTACACATTCCCAAATTCGGCATTTCCGCTGTGGCGGATTTTCCAACTGCTGCCGTCGCTTGAGCAACAGTCAGATATAAATACCCACGAGGCATTATTCTCGTTTCCGATATAGAGAGCATTACCGTTAGGATTGATACGGTTTGATCCGTTCATCGTGATGTTGCCGACATCTGTCATATTACCACTGATGCTTGCGGGTACACCTCCGCTCGTCCAGTACGTCTGACCCCAGGCCGTCTTGTTGACGGTTGTTAGTTTTAATGCGCTCTTGGCGTTGCCGTTCGCGTCGAAATAACCCTCCAGAACCAATGCCTTGCTATAGGCAGTGTCCCAGTTGCTTACTTTGGTGGCAGATATTCCGTCTAGCACGGTCTTGTTGCTGTGGGTGTGTCTGTCGGTGTAGGCAGCGTCCCAGTTGCTTACTTTTGTAGCAGATATTCCGTCTAGCACGGTCTTGTTGCTGTGGGTGTGTCTGTCGGTGTAGGCAGCGTCCCAGTTGCTTACTTTTGTAGCAGATATTCCGTCGAGCACGGTCTTGTTGCTGTGGGTGTGTCTGTCGGTGTAGGCAGCATCCCAGTTGCTCTGCTTGGTGTTTGTCGGCAATGAATACCCGCTTGCAAATGTGATGGCAAACGTTCCACTGCTCGTGATGGCAGCTGGATTGACCGTAAATCCTGAAGGCACTGTCATACCTATCCGCGTCACGGTTCCGGCAGTAGGCTCCCCATTTGTCCATTTCCCTAGCGAACTACTATACACCAAAGCCTGTCCGTTTGTTAGCGGCGACCCAATACTAACGTCGGCCAAATCATTCAGCACGTTCACAACAGTTGGCTGTGCGATTCCCCGTCCCAAGGCCGTCACATAGAAGTCAGTCCAGAAGCCGAACATGGCCTTGATGTTCATCTTCGAGGTGTCTGCCGGGATAGTGCCGTTAACGGCGATCTTTGTAGTGTTGTTGAATATCTGGAAGACGGAATCGAAGAAGGAAATACTCACGTAGTTGCGACCTACCCACTCCTGCGTAGCCACCAGTCGGCCCGCCATCGTCAGGTTGCCAAGTACGTCCACGTCGCCTCTGAATCTGGCATTGACGGCGAATTCTATCAGGTCGATGTCTGATTTGGTATCGTTCGGGATCACAATGTCCGTGCCGTCATACCAGTTGATGGTCTGCGCGATGAAGTCCTTCGACAGATACTTGCTGCCAACCCACGACTCGGATGCGTAGCCGTCGATGTCTCCTCCACCGCCAGAACTGCCGCCCGTGGCGTCGAACATTCTCAATATTTTCTCTCTCGATAGTTTCATAGCTGCTGGAGTGTTAGTGTTACAATATCGTCGCGCCAGTTGCGGGAGATGGCGACGGGATAGAATGTGGTGCCGTCCATTGTCACCTTGTAGTTTGGCGAGATGTCGCTGATGGTGTTGGCGCGGAACTCGCCGACAATCTTTCGCTTCGTCGATGCCCAGTATGCAGCGGCGCGGTTGGCCAGGTGCTGCTCCGGCTCCTGCTGCGTCTGTCCGTAGTTGGCCTTGGCCATGTAGCCGTCGATGGAGTCCATCACGAGGCCGTAGCCGAACTTCATATAGTTATCGCTGGCGAAAATGCAGTCGACGTTGAATGGCGAGTCCACATTGCCGTTGTTCGTGGCCGTGTATTCGCGACTTGTCACGCGGTCAACGACAACATCGCGTTGGCGGTACTCGCCGTCTTGACTTGGGATATAAACCCCGTCGCGGCTGAATTTCACCTCCAAGTCGGCTATCTCGAAACTCTGATAGAAACCATTAACATCTGCGCAGCCGAAAATATCGATAAACAGATAGCCGAAAAGTCCGTCACTGTCGCATGGGATTGATCCGTATATAAATCGGTCATCGGCTGCATAGCCTACCTCCGCACCCTTGATGTCACCATGCTCAACAGCCCATACACAGCGTGCCTCGCTCATCGGGTTAGTCCATGTGTGGCCGATGCCGCCGCCTGAGATATACCATAGCTGCCACCACTTCGCGCTCGCCTTGGTCTGACCGATGCCGATACGCATATATAATGTGGTCGGATAGCCGTCATCCTTCTGCGAGTCGTGGTAGATGGAACCTTTAATTGTGAGTGAGCCGCCAGTGAAGGCCATCATCTTCTTCGTCTGGAGCGAAGCGCGGATGTTGCCGTCGTGGTTGCCGTAGATGGAGATGATGTCGCACTTAGTCGGCTTGTCATCCTCTACCGATGAGTATATCTGTCGGCGATAGAAGCCTGCAAGTCCGTATGTCGAGCCGTCGAGTGTCGATGACGTAAAACTGGTAATCTTCTGCGTTGTATAGTAGCCGACACCTTCCGGCGCATCGTTGGGCAGGTGATACCACACCCAGCCGTTCTGCTCCATCAGTTTCCTGACCGACTCGGGGGCAAACTTGATCATCGCGTCCTCGCTCTCGATACTCGACTTCACCACGCACTTATTATAACCTCGTATATAGTTGTCGTCGTTGTCATCCGAGGCGAAGACATCGCCGCTGATGGCGTTCATTACGAACGTTGAGCTGGTGTCGCCCACTGCCGTACCGTTGGCCAGCGTGTTCAGCTGTGAGCGTGTCAGCGTCAGGAAGGTGTTCTCCACATGGTCATCGGCCATCACGAGGTAGAGTGTCGTGCCCTTTGTTCTGGCTGTCCATCCCCAGAAGCGGCAGAGGTCTTCCAGTGCCTCCTGAAGATTGTATTTGGCCGCATACTCGTCATTATTGTCCATTTCGAGGAACACGCGCCAGTCTACCATCTTCATGAGCCAGTCGCGGGCATCCGTGCCGCCCTGCACCACGATGTGCGAGATGGTGTGCTGCGGTATTGCGTCGAGACAGGTCTTCAGCAGATAGGCAAAGTTGCGCGGCTGCGGTTCGGTGGTTGGCACCTGCGTTGTCGAGAGTACCGACAGACAGCACTGCACGGGAAATTCCCGCTCCTGAGTGTAGCTGTAGAGCTCGCCGCTGAAGTTCTGCGCCTGCATAAAACCTTGCCACACGGTCTGCTGCTGGCCACTGACGGTCTTGGTCAGCGTCACTGGTCGGCTCTTATCGTTGGCCGGTATCAGCGTGCGCCAGTCGAAAGCATTGCCGTTCTCATCCTTGCCGTCGTCGACGATGCGAAGATAGCCGCTCTGCAATCGCAGGGGCGTGAACATATCCTCGTCGTCGTCCTCCTCGGTGGTGAACGGTTCAGCCGCACCCTTCAAATGGATGGAGGATGAGCCGCTGTAGTTGGCATCGTAGATGTTTACCCGGTAATCGGTGCCAGTGCGTAGAGATTTGAATGCGATAGTCCAATGTATAGCCATACACTATGCGGTCATTATGCTGTCATGGGTTTACGTCAGCGGCCCTGTGCCAACGAATGAGAACGAACCCGTGGCGAGGTTGCCGCGCGTGGCCGCAATCTTGCAAGTCTTCATGATAGCCTCGCCAGTCAGCCAGTCAGCCTCCGAAGCGTCGCGACCCTTGATGACGATGGTGTACTTTGAGCCGACGGAGAGCAGACGTCTCACGTTGGCATTCTCCAGCAGGAGGAACCCCACCGTGAAGCTCCACGACTTGCGGCCTGCGATGACCGCCTCCCAGTCCTTGTCGGTGCTGCTCGATATTTCGATGATCTTGCAGTCGCTCTGTATCTCGTTGGTTCTCGTGCCAGCCTTTGCATGGCCGTCCATCAGAATGAGGATGTTGTTACCGTTGATTGCCATAAGTCTGTATCTTTGTTTTTACCAAGTTACTATTTCGCCCTGTCCTGAACGCTTCAGGTAGCGGTTGTGTACGATGTGGATGTTCTCGCCCGAGATCACCCCGTCGAGCCGCAGGTTCTGCATCGCGCCGCCCTCCAGCTGCTGCGCCAACGACGACTGCTGGGCCGCATTAAGCACCACCTCGCCAGCATTGAGCCCTACGAACTGCGAACCATCAACCACACCGCCAATGTTGTCACCACTATATGAGTTACCCTTAATCATACCGCCCTCGGCATAGCCTGTCTGACTGTGGATGGTTGATATAGTTGCAATCATCGTTGCTAATCCAGATGCTGCAAATGCGAGCCAGACCCACGGACCCATTGAGCCAGCCTGCGCTGTTGCCTGGGCATAACCGAGGGCAACACTTGCAATAGCTTGCATCACAGTGCCCATAACCTTTGCGGCAGGGTCTTCGATGGCATTAAAAGCATCGCCGATAGAGCCGACAACATCGGCCGTCATTCTAGCTGCCACAGCGATTGATTTTACATCTTTTGTTGTTGTCTCTATAGGTATCTTTATCGGGTCTATTTCAAGGTTCTCAAGTTTTTCTACAACTCCTCCCATCCACTCGTCGAATGCAACGTCGGATGTCAGTGGGATTTCAAGCCCTTGGCCGTCTGGACTGCCCTTTAATCTGCCAGCAGCCTGTTCCTTCAGAAGTTCCTGCTCGTCCTTCATGGTCTTTAGCTTTGCCTCTGCTTCCACAATCTGCGGCAGATATGAGTCGCGCACCCCGCTGCCTGCTTCACGCCATGCCTTATTGAGGTCTTGCACCAGTTTCTCCTGCGCGGCAATAGAGTCGGCAGCATAGGTAGGATCTGTCTTGCCGCCACCACCTTTCTTGTCGCCTCCAGTACCTCCGCCTATATCAATCGTCGTTGTATTGACGATAGGATTCAGTATCTGCTCTGCTTCCTGCATGTATTGGTCGCGTGCCATGATGAGTGCGTCACGCTGACCTTGCAGCCATCTTACGTCGCGACTCTCTCCAGAACCTGCTCCAGGACGCTTGCCGCCATTATTTATCTGTGCGTCAAGGTCATTAATCCGTCGATTATAGCCTTCCACTTGGTCGTTGTATAGACTGCGCGTCATATAGTCGCTTCCGTTTGCCTTTGCAACCTTCAACTTTCCAAGTCCCTTCTGAACGTCTTTGTCAAGTCCGCTACCATAAAAGGCGTTATTGGCTCTACCAGCCGACCTCAACGAATTAAGCATTTTACCAATGGCTGTCAATGCCTTCACTGCTCCTATCTGTACAGCATTGAAAAATCCGTTGGCTGCTTCAGTCAACGGGCCGAACACTTGACCCATAGCTTCCATCTCATTCTTTAATGCGACCTCCGCCTGAGTTGCACGTTCGGCGGCGGTCTCCACATAGTCACCTGCCTTTGACATCTGCTCGCGGATGATTTCGGCAACGGCTTTCGTCATGTCGCCTCCATCCTTCATTCTTTTTGTGATTTCCGATGCCGATATGCCGAGGTTATCAAGAATCTGTTTAGACTGGCGACCAAGACCCATTGTTATTGACTCAACCATGTAGTCTACGGACTGTCCCGTGTCTTTTGCTTTCTGTTGGGCAAATGCCAGCATGGTGCCCATATCATCGAGTGACAACTTGAAATCGTCAAATCTCACAGCTGCCTTCATCAAATCAATATCGGTTATGGTGTTATGGGTAGCTTGCCGCAGTCCGTCCAGAAGGTCGGGGCGGTTCAATCGCTGAAAGGCGAGTCTGATACCTTCTCCAGCCTTGGCCATTGCGACACTTTCTTTGACCATACCAGATATGGCAGAACCGGCAGCGGCAAGGCTCATATATCCCGCTGCTGCTGTGGTCAAACTCTTGGTCAACTGACTGATGGCACCACCCATCGTCAAATTGGCTTGCTTGAATTGGCTGAGCGTTTTATTGGCACTTGCCAAACCAGCATTGTAACTACTGGTGTCAGCCTTCATTCTTACTAATACGTCACCTCTACTCATTTCGTTTCGTAATTTATATATTCCGTAATTGCCTCGGCCACTTGTCCCGCTGCATCCTCCATGTGCCACGGTGCAGTATGACCGAACCAGTTCGTAGGCCTCACTATTCCTCTATTTCCAAAACGGGATGTACGAGCTACAGTTCCTGATCCAAGGAAGCGAAGTATGTAACCTCTATCTGCCCCGTAATAGTAGTCGAGTCTATTTCTTCCATCGTCGATACGTAACCGCCTGTTGCCGCCTCTCATGTGAGGGTTTTCGTCAACTTTGCGCTGTCTGACGAGTTTATATTTTGCACCAGCTGTTCCGGCCTTCTTCTGAAGGATACTCAGGTTACCTCCGAACATACTCTTATAGACTGAGTATTTAACAGCGTTCGCAGCCTTTCTCGGGTCACTCTTCATATAGGCTTTCACGTCTTTCGACAATCTGTTTCGAGCCTCGCGAAGTACCTTCTTGATGTATTTTCTGAAGATTCCGGCCATTTGTGGATCGGTGGTCATTATACGACCAAACGCTTCCAGATTTGCCTCTACGCCAAACACCTCGACTGGAGCACCATTATCACCGCCCTTGTTCAAAGAACCTGTGCGTGTGTTGAATCGCGGCGAGTCGTAATTATAAACCGAATGCCTGCCTCGATAACCGTTAATGTATTCTGATAGACTTCCCATACACCTTTCGTCCGAAATGCCCGTATGGGTTTACCAATCATCAATGATCAATACAAAAAAAAATCCCTGCCGCATCATCTCGACGTGGCAGGGAACAAAAGTAAACGTATTCTTTAACCCATAAAATTATGATTCTATCCTTCAAGGTCGACTCCACCACCACCGTCGCCGGTGTTGTCGTCGCCGCCTTCGCCGCCGTCGGTGATATTGTCGTTGTCGTCTGGCGTCTCCGTGCCTTCCTTCTCGTCAGCTTCAGAAGCCCATGAGAGTCCGGCACCTTTTACAGCTGCCTCAATGTCTGCACTCGGCTTGTAGTTCACTTTCGGCAGCATGTCGGCCAGAGCCAGGTCTTTCGGGTCTTGCTCCCATTTCGACTTGACGGCTGGGTAGAGCGTACCGAGTGGGCCGAGGTCTACGATGATGCCGTTCTTGATCTTCTCGCATACACCTTCGAGCAACAGCTCTGCGGCCAGCGATGCCTCCTTGGGGTGCAGCGTGGTGTTCTTGGCACTCTCGCGGGCAATCTCGTCGAATGTAGACTTGCCACTGGTGACTACTTTGCCATAATAGCCTTTTACTTTCTCGTTGTTCAACAGGCGGACGAGTCCGCATTTCTTGATTTTGAGTTTCATATTCTTTCTAAAGATTTTTAAAATGTTTATAAAGATTTTCCAAAATGTTTCTAAAGAACGAGAATTTTTTTTGCTGGGGTTTACCAATGGTCAATGGTCAATCATCAATGGTCAATAAAAAAAAGGGCGACCGCTGTCGCCCCATCAAATACACGTAAAAATAACCACAATAACTTAAATCTATAACTATAAAATTATTCATAATTAAACTTAAACAGAAGTGCGGGTGCTTCAATCAGCAGCCTTTAAATATTGCATAGAACATAATAGAACAAACCAGAAATAATGGTCAGGATCAGGAGCACAGCGCACACGGCGATGGCGATGTAGGAACTGCGGCAGCGGCTATCGTCATCGTAATAGGGATGCCGCCACGCATCGTTGGGGTTTTGGTAGTCATTCATAGGGCTTACAGATTTTTGTATTCTCTTGTTGCGTCGAACGACGGACAGGCCTTTGCCGCGAAGTCGCGGTGGCCTCGGATGGTCGCGTCGGGATAGAGGCACACCAGCTGCATGAGCAGGTGGATGAGCGCGTCTTTCTGTGCCTTGGTGCGAGTGTCTTTCGGAGTCTTGCCGTCGCGGGCCACGCCGCCCACATAGCAGACACCGATGCTCTGGGCGTTGTGCCCCTGACAATGGGCTCCTACGAGATCGACATTGCGCCCCTCGTGGATGGAGCCGTCACGATAGATGAGATAGTGATAGCCAATATCCACCCAGCCCTGCGCCTTGTGCATCTGGCGGATGTCGGCCACCGTGTAGTCGCGGCCCTCGGGTGTGGCCGTGCAATGCACGATGATTTCGTTGATTCTCCTGCGGCTCTTCTTCAGCATGATGTCAGTCTTCGTTATAGGGATCGATGTCTTTTTTCTGATTCTGCGGTCGGATGGTCTGCTCAATTTCCCCTGCTGCCGAGATGGTTACGGGGACACGAATGGCACAACCTTCGCGACCGCACAGGTAAGGGCGGAGCTCTGTGACGATGCGGTTGTTTCGCGTCACGTCGCGACGCAACAGGCGCACCTGCTCTTCGAGTTCGTCCTGCCGTTTGCGCAGGTCATCGCGGTCTTCGCGCAGATGACGGCGGTCTTCCTTCAGTTCCTGGATGTAGGTCTTCTGCTCGTCGCGGTCGGTCTTGATGTCAGTGATCAGCTGCTGGTAGACATCTTGCAATTCCTTGGCAGCATCCGCTTCGGCAGTCTTCGCCTCGGCCTTCGCCTTTCTGCGCTGCCACCGCCAGGTGAAGAACGCACCGCCACCTCCGCCTATAAACAGGCCGAGCAATGCAATGATGGATTCTAGTGTAATCTCCATTTTCAGGGTTTTTCTGTGATTTTAATTGAAAAACCCGCAGGTGTGCAGGCTTTGACCTCTGCATCCTCACCTGCGGGCCGACATTATGGAACTATGATTAGTTCTCGGAAAGAAAGCGATTAGCCGCCGATCTCGTTAGAAGATGCGGGCTCGATGAGCTTGATGAGCGTGAAGGCCTGTGGTGTGCCGTCACCACCGTTGACCTTGCCGGAGAGCTCAGTCAGCGAGTAGTCGGTGGTCATGCCGATAGCAACTGTGCCACGGTCGAAGTTGGCCTGGCTGGTGCCGTCGATGTTGAAGCGGAACTCGCCGTGCTGCTGCTCTGCCAGATAGCCGAAGTGACCGATACCGATGTAGCGGTAGGTGGCATCCTTCGTGGCAGTGCCGTTGCTGGCGATAGCGTAGTCGATGTAGGGAGACACGACGTACTTGTAGCCCAAGCACAGACCGTCCTCGATGGCAGTACGCTCACCAGTAGAACCAGGAATGAGGGCCTTGAACTTCAGGTCAACCTCAGTTACCTTGTCCATGATGAACACGGGGTCGCCCTCGAAGCCGAGGTCATACATCTTGGCAGCTTCCTTAGCGAGATTCTTGGGCAGATTCTCGTCGTTAGTCAGCTCTACTACATTCACCTTTGCGAAAGGACCCTGAACCGGGGTGTAATCGCCGTGAGCATACACGTGGAGTGCACGGAAGATAGCCCAGCCCTTCTGGAACTTGTAGGTGATGAATGCGATGATGTCGAAGGCAGCGTTGTCGATAGCACGGAAGCTCACGGGAACGCTGGCAGCGATACGCTGCGGCAGAGCCTTGATGTTGGCGAAGTTCAGAGCCTGCTCGCCTACCTTGGTCACCTCGCCCTCAACAGAGAACACCACGTCGTTGGTGCTGTAGGGGATGATTTCAGTGCCAGTCACACCCATCACCATCTTCAGGTCGTCGGGCAGTTCGATGCCTGCAACCTTGGTGTCGATGATTTCCTTGATGGTAACGGGAATCAAGCCGCCTGCTTCGAGGTTGGCAACGGTGTTGTTGTCAGCCGTGCCAGTCACCTTGTTAGCAAGGATGGTGGTGGCGTTCTCACGCTTCTGTGAGCACTCCTTGATGCGCTCGCGGAGCTTTGCGCCCATGTCTTCGCGCTCCTGAATCTGCTCCAACTCCTTGCCGCTGGCCATAGCCTTGGCGCGTGCGCTGAGTCCGGCAGACTCATCAACGAGTGAACGATACTCGGCACTCTCAGCCTCAGTGAAGAGGATGTTGCCGTTGTTAGCCTCACGAGACTTCTCTTCCATCTCGTGCATACGATTCATGATAGCGAGTTGACGCTCCTGAATCTGGGTCTTTGTCATTTCTTTCATGATGCAAAAACTTTTAATTGGTTAATATTCGAGTGATGATAAAATTTCGTCGTTCAGACGGCGGGCACGGGCACGCAAGCGCATGGCCTGCTGTTCGCGGAAACGCTGAGCCTGCTCTTCCAGTTCGCGGGCTTCCTGCTCTGCCTTGGCCTTGGCCTCGGCTTCCTCGCGGGCTTTGCGCTCCTCTTCGGCCTTGGCTGCTGCCTCGGCCTCCTCACGGGCTTTGCGTTCCTCGTCGGTCTCCTGCTGTCCTGCCTCGCGCTTCAACTGTGCCTCAATCGCCTTGTCGATAGCATCCGAAGCCTCGCGCATGCCAACGGTTGTCTGTTCGTAGGCAGGATGTGTCACGATGCTGACATCATACAGGCCGGTGATTTTCTTCACATGGCGCAGCCACACTTCCTTTCCATCCTCCACGTCATTGGTGCGCTCATACGATACGCCGTTCTCCGTGTCCTCGTAATCGTCTTCAAAGGCGAACGACATACCGTTGATGTCACCGCGCTTGATCAGCTCCAGCGCGTCGTTGGCGTTACTGGTGTTAGGAAGTTCGCAGCGGCAGTCGATACCGTCGCCACGCAGTTCGAGAGAGAGGGTGTCGCGGTCTGTGTTACGATAGCGTCCGAGCACGTCGGGCACCATATTGGAGTGATTCAGGTTGAGTACCACGTCGCTCCTCTGCAAGAGCTCGCGCGAAATACAACCAGGCTCCAAAACCTCGTACACCTTGCGGGTCGATGACCAGGGCGTGAGGTTCACCGAGCGAACACCGAACACGATTGGACGGCCTTCGATGGTGCGGTTCTCCTGCTGCCCTTCCTGCGGTTCTCTCAACTGGAGTCCGCAGGTTTCTGCTGGGATGAATCTTGTTTGTTTCATATCGTTTCTTAATGAATGTTTATCTACTATACCCGCGTTTTAGTATTTTGGGTTTACTGCGCGATGCAGATGCTTTTCGCGCTTCTTTCTCTGTTGCTGAATCTCGCGCTCCAGAGCGTCGATTTCCTGCTTTGTAGGGTTTGGTGTCATTGCTGCTCTTGGTTTTGATTGTTGTTGTTGTTCGGATCATCCACGACATAGTTGCCGGGCTTCAGCTGCTGGGCAGCGTCGCTCTTGGCAATGAGTGCCTTCAGCGTCATGAGGTTGGCACTTGCCATTGGCACGTTGCCATCCTCCACGGCTGGCATGTCGAAGTCGCGGCGAGCCTCGTTGACGGTGCAGAGTCCTGCCTGCATCTTCAGCTGTGCCACCTTCGCCCTCCGCTCTGGATCCATGACCATGAGCGGGTCTTCGCAGATGTGGATGTCGCGGGTGCCGTAGTCCTTGAAGCCTATCAGCTTGCGGGCAATCTCTTTCTCGTTGCCGGTCTTCTGCGGCAGGATGGTACGGGTGTGAAACTCCATCGTGGCATTCTGGTAGTCGTTGTAGTGCGAGTTGGTGTCGAGCATC
>JAEIGA010002170.1_pt1 | contig 31331 bp, 52 predicted proteins | sample 9270691 | NCBI WGS metagenome assembly JAEIGA01 (sample SAMN17057246, study PRJNA624740) | gut metagenome | biome: biome; isolation source: fecal sample | host: Bos grunniens | place: China: Xizang | collected 2019
AAATTATGGGAATTATTAATGATAAGTTTATGCTCAATAACAAAACAGTAACGGGCGGTCATATCATATTGTTAAGCAATTACGCACAATACGCTGACATTACGAACACGGATAGCCTTATTTTCACAAATGCTTCAAATGTAACATTGAGAATTGGAACGGGAACAGTAAGAGAAGTTTATGACCAAAGTTATATTCCTCAATTTATCGACCTCACCCAAATGTTCGGCACGACCATAGCGGACTATGTTTACACTTTGGAAAGCGGAACAAGCGGTGCGGGCATAACTTGGCTGAAAAACAACGGCTTTTTTGGTGCTGATTATTACCCGTACAATGCGGGCGGGTTATTGAGCGTTAAGACGAGCAAGAAGATAACAACGGGAAAAAATCTGTTCAATTATGACCTTTCCGACGCCACAAGCGGTGCAAAGTATGTTCAAATAAAAGTACCAAACGGAACATATACAATGAGTACATCAGCCCCACTCGTTGCAGGTGCGGCAATACTGTTTTTTATGGCTGGCTATCAAACTTCGGGCGTTTCTACGGCAACAAATGGTGTTTCAAATGCTATATCAAGAACAGTTACAACAACAGACGGATATATTACATTTGCATATCGTTATATCGGAACTCCGCCCGTATATCCCGCAAACTTCGATATACAGATTGAAATCAACAATCAGGCAACGGCATACGAGCCTTATGTTTCGCACGAATACCCGCTTGACGATATAGAACTTCGTGGCATTTTGAAACTTGACGGCAATAACAACCTTTACTATGACGGAGATACTTACGAAAGCAACGGAAGTGTTACGAGGAAGTACGGCATTGTTGATTTGGGTTCGTTGCCTTGGGTAAATGATACAACTGCAATTTCAGGCATTTATAACTTAAAGGCTGATTTAACGGAAATTGCGAAGCCTATACCCGTAACGGATATATTTAACGCTATATGTGAAGTATATCAAAGTATTTCCGCCTATGATGTTTATAACTGTAATGAAGGTATATGTACTAACGCAGACGGAAGTTCAATTTTTGTATATGATGCAAACTACAATACTTCGTCAAGTGCTTCGGCATTTAAAACCGCTATGTCGGGAGTATATCTCATTTACGAACTCGCCACACCAACAACCGAAACCGCTGACCCGTTCACTAACCCTATGATTGTTGACGGAAACGGAACGGAAGAATTTGTTGACGGTAGAACGGTTGAAATGCCCGTTGGACATGAAACCATTTATGTTGATAATTCAGACAAGACCAAGTTGGATAATCTGCCTGATATTTCAGATAGTGGTGATGGTAAGTATCTTATTAAACAAGAAAATGGTAAACAAATATTAACAGCATATTCTAATGAATTACCTGCATATCCTAGTGCTGATGGTAATTATAGATTAAATGTATCAATATCGGATGGTGTTCCGGTATTAAGTTGGGAATTAATAGAATCATAAAAGGAGCTAACAAATGAAAGTTTACAAAATTAAGGACGTTAATGGCGATATTTTACATATAGAAGCTAATGAAGTCACAACAGACTATGATGCAAAAGTTATAAATTTCTATTCCAAAGGAATGTTAGTAGGTAAGATACCCATTAGTCGTTTAGCATTTATGGGTACGGTTGATGGAATAAAAGACAAATATGACAAGGAGGAAACAAACAATGAAACTTAATGACAAAGTGTATGATATTTTAAAGTGGCTCGGATTGGCATTCTTTCCTGCCCTCAGCATTCTTCTTCAGACGGTACTTCCTGTTTGGGGCGTTGATCCCTTCCTGATTAAAGCTCTTACAGTAACATGTAGTGCTCTTGGTGTATTTATCGCTGCTATTATCGGTGTATCTCAGGTTACTCTTGCTAAGGAAAAGCTTGAAATGATCGAAGAGACTGCTGATATTCAGGATGGTGTTGCAGAAGACGAGGATCAGATTTCTATTGAAGACCTTACAGATGAGGAGATTTAATTATGGCTACTGCTGCAAAAGCTAGAACCAAATTCAAGTCTTGGAATGGTTATTCCGAGTCTAATGGTAAAGCTCAGAAGTATATCGTAGATCCTTGGAACAAGTATATGGGCATGAAAGTTAATTGCAAGAAGACTGCTTGGTGCGCTATTGCTACTGCATCTTGTCTTAAGCAGGTTGGCGTTAAGAAACTTTCCATGTCTGCAGGTTGTACTACTCAGATGAAGTGGTACAAGTCTAAGAAGCGTTTCCATGCCAGGGGTTCTTATGTACCTAAGGTTGGTGACCTTGTATTTTATGATTTCAAGGGCGAAGGAAAGGCTACTCATACGGGAATGGTAACCTCTGTTAACTACAAAAAGAAGGGTTATATTTACGTAATTGAGGGAAATAAGTCAAATAAGGTAGGATACAGACATGTTTCCTATAATTCTAAGTCCATTCTGGGCTTTGCTACACCTTTTTACAGCTAAGGAGGAATAAAAATGGCTGGAAGATCTAAGAAGTCAATGTTTGACGACATTAAGGAAATCGAGACACCTAAGGAGCCTGAAGTAAAGGTTGCTAAGGTTAAGAAGGAAGAGAAGACTGCTGAACCTAAGTTTGAGACCAAGACAGGTATCGTTAAGACAGATTCTTGGCTTAACATCAGATCAGCTGCTGATATTTCCTCAGCTACTGTTGGACAGCTTAAGAATGGCGAAAAGGTTACTATCTACGAAGAGAAGAATGGTTTCGGTAGAATTAGTGACTTCAATGAAATGTGGGTAAAGCTGGATTTTGTTACCTTCTAAAGGAGCATGCCTATGGATGAGTCAATTTTGGAAACAATCTCCAAATTGTTAGGAATCCAGGTTAGCGAGGATTACTTTGATACTGATATTTTGGTTCATATTAATTCCGCATTTAATCAACTCTGTCAGTTAGGTGTAGGTCCTAATACGCCTTTCAAAATCACAGGCACAGATGAGACTTGGGAAGATTTCATGCCCAATGTTTCAGATTTTGAAAACGTTAAGACCTACATCTATCTGTATGTACGACTGATATTTGATCCACCGACGAGTGGATTTGTTACAGATGCTATTAAAGCTCGTATGGCTGAACTTGAGTGGCGTATGTATGTACAAGCAGATAATGATAGGGATGATATTTTCCATCCTGGAATGATTTACAACGTTGGAGATAAGGTAGTTAAGGACGGAGTACATTATGTACGCATTGCTCCTCAAGAAGTACCTGAAAAGTGGAATTTCCGTAATTGGAAAGTCTATGATTACCAAGACGACACTGTTGCTGCGTATGATATTTCAAAGGATTACGTCGTTGGCAACAAATGTAAGTACGATAACAAATATTATGTATGCATCATTAACTCTACCGCTGGAGTTTTCGATGCAACGAAATGGGTTGAATACAAACCATGAAGATTTTGTATCTTTGTAATTGCAAAAGAGCGTGCAATGGGAGTATCGGATGCTGCAAGAATGGCGGACCTTGCAGCCATACTCTTGATATTCTCTACGCTAAAAACTACACAGAAACGCCAGTAGTAGCTGAAGATAAGAATTTTGAAAAGATTTCTAATGATTTTCAGGAAATGGCATATAGAGAGGTAAGTAAAGATGGCTGAATCAGATATGAAACCCCTAAGTGAGTTAGATCTGTATAATAATCTTTTAGACGAAAACTCGCTTTTACCAATGACGGTTAGACCTAGTGGTAGTAATATTACTAGGAAAGTATATTTTAATGCTCTTAAGACCCAGATTGCTGGCTACGACCTTGTAGGGACTCTAACGGCTGGAAGTACGAGTGTAACACTTTCTAGCACTGGCACAACTTATAATGAACAAACTGCTTATGCTGTCGGAGCAAGAGTAACCTATACAGATCCAAATATTCAAGAAGCTGAGGCTAAAAATTATATTTGTACACATGCATGTTCTGCTGGAAACTGGAATACAAATGGTTACTGCTTTGTTGAGTATCCTTTGTTGGATTCTAATTCGAATATTAGAATCTTCACCTCCGTTTTTGGTGTGAATCCCACAGATGCATCAATTGCAGACAACGCAATCACTCTGACATTCCCTGCACAGAGCTCTGATATCGGTGTGAAAGTGAGGGTATACTAATGGCTTGGTTTGAATGTACTGGAGGAAGTGGTGGCGGAGGCGGCGGAGAGCTTGTCTATAAAACTTATGCCAAATTCAATGGAAATGGTATTGTACTTCCTTGGACACAAAACAGTGATTATACGATAGAATGTGTTTTTCATGAAGTTACTTATACTCATAATACTTGTATAACTGGTAATTCTGGTGGTTATACGGCAGGACAGTATATCGCAGCGTATCAGAATCGTTTTGATGTTGGTACTGGTGGTAGTTATTCTAATCTCGGTTCATGGTCTGCTGGTGAGCATACTTATGTTAATAATGATGCCAATAACCAAAGTACACTTGATGGAACAGCAACTGCTAATTATACACCGACAACAAATAGCTATTATTACACCATTGGATGTCGTGAAGGCGGTACAATGGGCTATTATGGATATATTAAATCATTTAAGATTTACTCAAAAACTAGCGGTACTTTATTACATGATTTAAGACCTTGTTCCATTAAAAATTTAGCTGCATTTCATGATGTAATTAGTGATGATTTGTATACTTGTGCAAATTTAACAGCTGTAGATGAAATTCCTAGTTGATATTTATGACATACTCAGAATTAATACAAATACCAGATTTCTTAGGACGGTTTAACTACCTTAAACTCGGAGGCGGAATTGGTGAAGAGACTTTCGGTTTTGAAAGATATTTAAACCAGGAATTCTATCATTCTAAAGAGTGGAAGCAGTTCCGTAATGAGATAATAATACGTGATAACGGCAATGACTTAGGGGTTGATGGTTTCCAGATAGGAGGACGAATCATCATTCACCATATAAAGCCCATAACCATTGCTGATATTCGGGATGGTTCACCAATAGTCCTTGATCCAGATAATGTCATCTGCGTATCCCACAGAACCCACGAAGCAATACACTACGGATCTGAGGATCTATTGGTGGACTATTTTCCACAAGTAAGAACACCAGGAGACACTAAGCTTTGGTGATATTTTAGTCCAGCACGCCTCTTTATGATATCGGTTGCACGCTCTTTGAGGTACATAAGAATCATAAATGCGTACCATGCTGGATCTTAATTAAAACAATTGTCTGGCATCCTGTACTCATCATATTGAAGGAACCTCCTCAACCGATAGCCATAAAATTACACTCAACAGGATGTCGCTTACCTTTCAGCTATCTGTTCCCTATGATCTTGTTCAGGCATAGCAGGGTCGTAGGGACGGATAGTAGGTAGGCTCGCGAAATAATTTTATTGTATAATGATAAGAAGGTAGATCATTGAGGTAACAACAATGACACCTATAGAGTAAGTAATCTATACTGGAAACAGTCACTGGATGGGTTTATAAAATCTCTTCTTATTATTTTTCGCAAAATAATTTGTTCTTATAATAGAGAAACAGGTAGTAGTTGAAAGGAACGTCTGAAAAATGATCTAAGACATCGAGGGAACAGCTAACGAGAACTCGATTGAAACATTGTAAAGATGACGCGAAGATTCGAACTATTGTAAGATAGTTTGCACGTGAGAGTCCATCTATAAACACGCTGGAATGCGTCGTGATCCGTGGGCGAGATCTATAAGCTTTACAAGTCTTATTATTTTTAGCAACTTTATTAGGTCGCTATATTTTTTTATCCTATAATGAGAGCGGAACTATATTATGCTCTCAGGAGGTTTAAAATGAAAAAGTTAGTAATAGTAATGGCAGTAGTAATGGCAATGATTATGACAGTTACCGGATGTAATAGTTCAAAGAACAACTATAATGAATATGAAACATTTAGATGTTGTAAGAAAATGGCTGATGAAGGTTTCTGCAGCGGATATGTACACTGCACTAGGTACGGAGCATACGGATCTAATGCATATGAGTACACTGTCTCTGTAAGAGATTACAAAAAGGCTAAGGGTGAAAAGGTATCTAAGGTTTCAGCAGAGGTTGTTAATGGCGAACTAGTCTGGTACTTCATTTCAATAGCAGAGTAATACTCTGCTATTACCTTTTAGCAACTTTTCCTTCGCATATATTTTTTTGTCTATAATAGGGAGGTGATAACATGAAACCGAAACAGAAAGAGAATTTAGTAAATCTATTTTGGTCACTTTGGATACCTGGATTTTTTATAGCAATGGGAATCATTGTTTATTGGTTAATCCGGTGGAGATTTGGCTGATAATTTGCAAAAACAAGGAGGTTAAAAACATGTACACTTTTGAACAGTTTGTAGGGTACGATTACCATATTTTAAGAAAGGCTGGGATGACTATCAGATATTATAGAATATCTGTTGGCTGGTTGGAAGAAGTAACAAGGTATAGTGATTGTGGCAAAAACGAAACATTGACCGTTTTTAAGAACAATCAGGATGCGTATGATGCTTATAGAGAATCAATGCAGTCATATGGATTTAAAAGGTTTGATATTTCAAAAGGCAACTACTAAAATATGGGGCTTCGTGCCCTATATTTCTTTCGCAAAAATTTTCTTCCATATAATGATGACGGAAATTGGTTCGTCACAGGTTTATGATATAGGAGGAAATAACAATGGAATGTGCAATCACAATTTTGGCAGTAATGGCAATAATAACAGTTATAGCGGCAATTGCTATCGGCTTGAGGATTTTACTCGGCTGGGGTATAGCTGAAATGATTGATAGTTGGATTAGGAAATAATTGTATTGATATTCAGGAGGCAGTAATGTCTCCTATATCTTTTTATCTCGCAAAAAAATTTCTCCTTATAATGCAAATAAATAATAATTTTGAGGAGGAACTTAACATGAAAAATAACATGAATGAAACAGACGTAAGGGTTAATAATGAGATCTTCAAGATGTATATGACAGACGATCAGTACGATCGTGTGTCAGAAACTGAGAAGAATGAAGGAAGGGAACTGACAGATGATGAGTATTATGCGTTAAAGTGTAAGTTATACTAAAAGTTATTTTTAGTAGAGATTTATAGGATACCAATTAGTATCCTATATTTCTTTCGCATATATTTTTCATCTTATAATGGCAGATTAATAAATAGAGAAGGTGTGAAGGTAAATTGGAATTAAGCCATTTTGGAACATTTTTAAGTTATTTTTGGTATTTGATCCGAAGAGGATCTGCCAGCTAATAGGCAACAGAAAAGAAAGGAATATTGTTAGCCTATTAGTTTTTGTCCACGAAAGGAGTTGATATTTGTATGGACGTATTAGTAGCATTCTTTGCAGGTACAGGACTTGGATTAGTCATTGGAATATTTATTATGGGTATTGCTGTCGCAGCTGGAAGGAGTAGGGACGAGACTGACTGATATTCGCAGATAAATTTAATCATATAATGGTCGGAGAAACTATATTAAACCCGACTAAAAAGGAGGCATGTAACTATGTTTGAATTGATGAAAGCAAAATCTGAAGCGAGAAAAGTAAGAAGGGAGGCAATCGAGGCAATCGAACTTGATATTCGAAATAAAACGATAGAGCTTTTAGCAATCACAGATGCAGAGAGCAGGAAAGCTAATGAAGAATCCATTGCAAGGATGGCTGCTATTAGAGAGGTTCTTAGAAAGAAACAAGAGCCGTCAAAGATAGTATGTACGTTGGTCGATGGAGGAGTTCACATTGGTGGAGTGCTTTTAGCATGGTTGTTAAAAGAACGTATGATGAATACAGGAACAGGCGATAAATTTGCAATAAGTAGTATTGATCAGATGATTAAGAAGCATTAATTTAAATGGCTATGGAAACATAGCCTTTCTTTTTATTTCGCATATTTTTTTCTTCTTATAATGGTTGGATGACCAGTAAATTTTAAGGAGGAATGCAATTATGTTTATGGTATTAATGGGAATCTCTCTCATTATATGCGGAATAGCATATATCATCAAGGGAGTTTCTGGCAAGTAACCAAAAGATATAGCTCAGATTTCTGGGCTATATTCTTTTCGCAAATAATTTCTTTCATATAATGATGGTTGATAAGAGGTTAACAAATATGGAAGGAGTTGATGCGATGGGACGAATCATAAGATTGATTTGCACTTGTTTAATGATACTTTACATAATTGGGAGGATGCCTATACCATTAGTGGTTATACCACTTGTGGGATGTATGGCAATTTATATTTCTGACGAAGTGAAGGAGATAAAAGATGCGAAGAACAATTCTAAGAGGAGTAAAGAAGTAAAAAATAAAACTGAAGATTCGTAAACCTCCTTATAAACCAAGGCAAATAGGTCAAGATATTCTTGGCCTATTAGTCTTTCGCAAATAAATTGTATAGTATAGTAGGTACGATTAGGCAATTTTTGGAATCAAATAAGGAGGATTCTAAGTATGACAATGACAAAAGAGCAGTTTATTGAGGAAATGAAGGCAGAGAAGGATCAGTACGTAGCAGGTATTAGTGACTACTTTGATGCTCTTATCGAACATGATTTCGATAAGGCAATCAAGTTAGCATCGAGTATCTTGCTTGTGCTTAAACCGGAGACTCAGGCTTACATTGCTGAAAAGATGTATGAGCTTGACTCGTTTGAAGAACTGGAGGAAACTTATGAGAATATGACAGAGGAGTTGATGAAAGAACTTGATTTAGGGGATTAAATCCCCTATATCTTTTTCACATTGCCCGATAGCCAAGCGGTAAGGCAGCAGATTTTGACTCTGCGATGCGTTGGTTCGATTCCAACTTGGGCAGCCATTCGGGGACAATCGTAAGAAGTGTAGGGACGATTGAAGATTACTTGAGCGATGCATAGCGTGGGGAATAGTAATCATTGTAAATTTAAAGTCATTAAAAGTCAGAAAGGAGACAGTATTATGGCAGAAATCAAACACATTGATACTAAGTACGAAGGCCCGGTGTGTATGCACTGTGGAAAGTGGCTAGGAATAACTTCCCATATTGAAGGGAGAACTTCTTGGGGAATGCCTATATTAAAGCGTTCACTAAGGCCGTCTTCTGCAGATGAAGCAACGATAAGAAGTGAACAGGTCGACTATTATCTGTTCTGCGACCATTGCTTCTCTGTATTGGATATGGAGATCAATGATTTTATTCTATATCCTAGAGTTAATCATTTTGTTATTAAGAAGGAGGGCTGATATTTATGGAAGAGATCATAAAAGAAGATAGCATCTATTCTTTAATCGGTGATCCTTATGTTGTTAGGATCTTAGCAGATGATCCAGCTGGTGTAGGTACGAGAAAACTATGGATAGCATATTCCGATATGACTTATGAAGTATTATATTTGGAAATACCAGCATATAGAACAGATAATGTTGAGTATTACGACAACGGTGTGTATAAGCGCTCCTTTACAACTGGTTTTAGAAAGGGCATGGCATTGAGCAGAATGTCTAAATATAGAATGACTAAGCCAGAAGCTCATGCATACATAGAGAAACAAACCAAAAAATGGTTAAAATCTTGCGAAGAATCTAAAGAAAAATTTGGAAAATATGCATAAGGAGGACTGATATTTATGACAAAGATTTCAAAAAAGGGATTACAGGAAATCAAAGATAAGTTAAACACAATTGATCCAAATGATCCTAGAGCAGATAGAAGATTGCTTGCTTTAGTTGGTTTAATTTTATATGTATCATGCAAAAACAAGTCTGCAGACAAAATTGAAGAAATACGTGAAGAATTAGATGATATTTTTGATAATCTTTAAAGGAGACAAAATTATGAAAGAATGCGAAAACTGCGAATACAGGAACTCTCCTGACCATTGTAAGCCATGTCTAGAGTGTAAAGAACATGAAGAATGGCAGCCAAGAACAGATATGCATTTAAGAGCTTATGGAGGATGATATTTATGGGTATTTTTAAAGTTAATAACATTATTATGAATAGCGAAGAATCTAGTTTTGGAAAATGGGTATATGATATAAAGTGTTCTACTAATAATATGAGGCAAGGAAGTTGTGAAGATAAAGAAGCATTGAGAGATGCGATTGAGAACATTGAAGATCCAAACGAGCTTTTTAAAAAACGTGGATTTTTATATGCTGATGAACTTCCTGAATTCTACATATATGGCGGAAGAGGTAATGGCAAAACAGGTATGTGCTATGATTATCTTGGAGGTTTCACTACTTGGCGTAATGAGTATCAGAAGGAACGTGATAAATTCGAGATCAAAGATGTGATCTTCAACAATCCTGCAACAATCGTTCTTTGGTCGGATGGTACTAAGACAGTAGTAAAGGCTGAAAATGAGGAATTTGATCCTGAAAAGGGTCTTGCTATGGCTATCGCTAAGAAGGCTCTTGGAAATAATTATGGTTATTATGATGTTTTCAAGAAGTATGTTGGCAGATATGAGAAGAAGCAGAAGAAAGGTGGTAAGTAAATGATAGGAAATATTATTTTGGCAGCCCTTGCTGTTTTGTTTATAGGGGTTGTTATTGTTGATATTCTTAAAGAAAAAGCTCATCGAGAAGAGGTCAACAATCTAACTGACAGGATCGATTATATGGAAGACCAGAATGATCATCTCAACAAAGAAATAGCTGAAGTAAATCTCAAATTTAGTGGATCTCTAGACACAAGGGAGAAAAACTATGATGATATTTATATGAAGCTGAAAAAGATTGAGATAGAGCTTGAGAAAAGTGAAATTGAGAATGAAAGATTAAGAGGAAAATTAGCGGTTCTTGAGGAGGTTAGACATGAAGAAAAAGAAGCTTAAGAAGAGGATAAAAAAGCTTGAGTATACTGTAGAGTGGCTTAAGACGTGCAATCGAAGGTTAGCTTTAAAAATCGATAAAATAACAAAGAAAGAGGATGAAACCAATGGCAACTAAACTTTACCCTTACAGAGCAGAATGTGAAAAAGCAGGTGTAGCAATCTATCTTCATGCTAGGGATGACAAGGATGCTAGTAACAAGCTGATAGGTCATCCCGGATATTGGCAGGCACAGAAGAGATTTAAAACGACTATTAAAGATTGGGATATTAAGAAGGAGAATTAATATGTCAGGAAAAGAAGCAAAAGAGACATTAGAAGCTGTAGGTGGATTGTTAGTATTAATACAAGTGACTTGTATGCCGGAAAATGATTCTGAACATTTAAAGGAACTTTTTAATGATTACCATGAAGCAGTTAAAGTCGCAAAAGATGCTATTGATTTGATGGATAACAAGATTGATATTCAAAGTAGGGAGAAATAAATGAGACTAATTGATGCTGATGCTTTGTCAAAGCAAATCAAAGACAGTATTGCTGAATATGGAAATACTTATAGTAACGATTTGCTCAATGGTTTAGGTATGGTTTTGCAAATGCTCGACAATGCCCCGACAGTAAAGCCTTGCGAGAATTGCGATTTATATTTCAAGGCTATGACGAAAGAGGAAATGAAGAAAGGTGGTGCGGAATGAAAACAATATATTCTTGTAAGTTTTCTAATGGAGATAAAATTTATTGGTATGGCGATAAATTATTAAGAATAATATCTGCTATTGCACATACCATAGAAATTACTCTTATCATATATCTGTTGGTGAAATGAGAGGTGATGATAATGGCTAGAATGAAAGACATATTTACTTGGTTTTCTGATAAGTATGATATTTATGATGAAGCCACAGATGAATGGGAATTTAGAAACCGATTATTCATTTGTGAACCTCCTATTGAGAAAGGTTCTGGTGTACGTATCATAGTTAAGCATTATGGAGATGATCCCATGCAGTATATGGTAGATTTGTATAAAGGAACAGATTATAAGGCTGATATTTCGCCAGATGAAATGTTCGAAAAGATTACAGATATTATTGATGAAATTATGAAAGGAATGCCGAAATGAAAAAAGTATATTTAGTAATAAATCATTGTGATAAGAACTCAGTTAATGAGACATTTACTGATATTGTCCATATATGCAATGATCCTGATCTTGCAGTAGAGTATGCTAATGATTTCATAAACGACTTCATTCACGATTCTCTTAGGCAGGAGCATAAGGGTTATGTCTGGATTGAGAGACCTGAAGGCAAGTATTATACTAAGAACGAGTTGTTTCAGGGAGTCTGCTATCTCGGTTTTGCAGTAAATGATAATATTATTGAATCATATAACATCAAGATTGAAGAGCATGAGGTTAGAGAGGACTGATATTTATGAAACAAAAAACATGGAGCGAAATAGCAATAAAAAAGAATAAACCTTATCGAATGAGTAGGACGACTCTTAAAGCTCATTGGATTGATATTACAGATGCTACTTCTGATGATGGAGGTAGAGATTGGCATATAAGAGATACGAAATGCAGCAATTGTGGTCACACGATAAGGTGTTATCGTCTTCCATTTTATTGCAGCTATTGTGGAGCAAGGATGGTGCGGAATGACAAATAAAGAAGCAGCTAAATTTATATGGGATGTTCTCGATGGTGTTAAATCTTTTAATGAAGAAGGCGGCAAGGGTATTGAAGCTCTAAATTTAGCAATAAAGGCATTAAAAAACGAAAGACCGCAAGGTAAGTGGATATTTCATAAAGATTTCAATGAAAGTTGTAGGTACGGTTGCAATCAATGCGGAAATCTGACTAATATTCCAAATAACTTCTGTCCTAATTGTGGTGTAAAGATGAAAGGCGGTGCAGAATGATAAAAAAGAAAACTGTTATTAAATATCTCGAAGCCGTTAAAGAGTTTTGCAGTAACCGAGATTGCGAACCGAAAAAATGCCCATTATGCACAGGCTTATGCTATCCCGATAATTGTATGCTTAATGGTTTACAACCGAATAGGTGGGAGATACCACATCAGAAAGGCGGTGCGGAAAAATGAGATTATGTGATGATTGTATTCACGCAGATATTTGTATCAATACCACGCAAGGTAATTGTGAAGATTATATATCTGAAAAACTGATAAGACCAAAAGGCGAGTGGATTTGGTTAGGTGATAACCCTAATCCTAATCATAAATGGTCGTGCAGTAAGTGTGGTCGAGGTGTTAAAGAGCAAGAGAATTTTTGCCCTAATTGCGGTGCAAAGATGAAAGGCGGTGCAGATATGCGGAAAGGAGGATAAGAAAGTATAATGTCAAAGATATTTCCAGATGATTGTCACAATTGTAAAAATAAAGATGTATGTCAGTTGTATAATTTTAAAGGAGCAGCTGATATTTTAGGAGGCCGTGAGTGCGGTAATTGGGAGGATGAAGAAAATGGATGATATTAAGAACGAAACACAGAAGGCTGAAGAGCAAATGAAAAAGGCATGGAGTGTCCAAACAATCATGGGAACACTCAATGAGGAGCAGACAATGCTTCTCTCGTATTTCATTCACACATCGCTTCAGAAGGGAAGAATTCTTGGAAAGATGGAAATGGATGGCAAGACAGCAAAAGAGATTGCCGACGCTCTCCAAGTTTCAGAAGACCAGGTAAAAATAATTCTTGAAGAAGATCCGTTTGAGGTAGTTAAGTAATTGATATTAACAAAGGAGTCAAAGTATGGCAGTACACAGTTTTGCAACAAACAATTTAGTCAAAGAGCGTGACGTTTATGTAAGATATATTAAAGTAAGAAAAGAGTATATTAAGAAAAACAATATTCATCCTGAACCACATTTGTTTATTAGAAGGAAACATCTTCTCAATTCGATAAACATCGATAATATGCCTCTTACTTCATTACAGAGAGCTATATGCAAGTGGCATTGCATGCAACTTACGTATCATATTTGGCACGATCTCGCAGGTAAGTGCAGAGTATATAACGGAACGATAGGCCATAAAAAGACTGTGCATGTTCCTGATGATATTCTTAAGGAATTTAAAAAGAAAGTAGAAAAAGCAATAATCGATAATAATTGCGACTACAATCGAAGACTTCCTCATACTCAGTGTGTATATGACGCTTGTAGATATTTGGCCATGTATTGGACGTATTTAGACATTGTAAAAGATGAGGTATCTCAGAGGTTTTATCCAGATCCCGATACGTGGAAAAGAGCTGCAAAGATATTTGGTTATTGTAAGGACGAGAATCCTTTCCAAATGAATGGTATGTATTTTGATTGGAAACAGAATAACAAGGAGGAATCTATGACACCTATTGATATTTCAAAAGTAATCGAAAAATGTGATGAAAAAACAAAGAACAAAGTAGCAGATATTAACGAAATTAGTTTGGAAGATCTCGATCTCTCAGTAAGGACAGAGAATTGTCTGCGCAGAGCTGGAGTAAAGAAATTTGGAAGTCTTCTTATGCTTACGGCTAATGATATTCTGCATATCAGAAACCTCGGAATCAACAGTTTTAGAGAGGTTGTTTCTAAGCTCCAGGAATATGGATACACATATCCTGAGGATAAGACCAATCCTAGGATTCCTTATGTTAAGGATGCTTTGCCTATTAAGATTAAGACTGAGGAATCCGTAATTGATATTGCTGAAGAAGCTGCTAGAAGGGTAGAAGAAGAGAAGTCGAGTGGCAATAATTCCTATGCAAACGGATATAATGCTCTTCTTGAGAAGTATAATAAGCTTAATGATGATTTTGATAGCATCAACAGCAGTTTCTTAAATGCTACAAATAAATATGACGAACTTCTTAAGCAGAAGCTGGAGCTTGAGTCATATAACGTTAGACTTAGAGACGAGATTGAAAAACTTAAAGATAGCATGGCAGAACTTAAGAACAGGGAGACGAAGCTTAATATCGCAGCAAATCCTAAGAATCTCGATGCTTTCACTCTTCTTAATATTGTTCTTGAGAAAATGAAGGATTCTAAAATGGATAATATCTTTGTTACTGTCAATGGAATGACTGTTGATATTCACCCAAAGCAGAATGTTCCTTTTAGATCAGCAGCTTATCAGATCAGAACAAGTGAGGCTAGGTAATATGGCAGAAGAGTTTAAGTTTCGTTGGTACGCAATTGATGATATTCTTGCACCTAAGCCTAATGAGAACGACACTTGCATAGTCTGTATGGACTGTGCAAGGGAGTCGGATTGGCATTTGCAGATTGCTCGTTGGTATGAAGAGGGCGCTAAGTTGGAGTTGGTTGATAAGTACGACAAGGAGCATAACTTTACAATTAAGGATGCCGGATTCTACATGGTTCAGGAAACCAGTGCTTATCCTAAGTTGTTTAAGGTGCATGGCGTAAAGTATTGGACTGTTCTTCCAACACCTAAGATTAAGCCGGATGATATTCTTACCATCGAATAATCGCAAACAAAACATAGGCTATAATAGAAGGACGATTATGTCCTATTTATTTTTGAAAGGAGCACAACATGAAAAGAGAAACAAAAGAAGTAATCGTTGGTGTAGGCTCAATGGTAATGTCATGTGGTACATCTGTATTGCTTGGCTGGATAGCAGGATGGGGAGCAACAGCACTTGTCAACCATGTATTTCCTGATGGACTTACGAGGGCGCAGGTTAAGTTGCTTTCAACTGTAACTTGTGCAGGAGCATCGGGTATTGCATTCCTTACCTACAATAAGATGTATCCTGAGGTAGCTGGATATTTGGAAGATGTCATGGACCTCTTTCCTACTGATGCAAAGGAGGTAAATGATGCTGAATAATGGAATAATAGCTTGGGGAAAGTCATTCTTCAACAAACATGCCAACTTGATATTTGGCATCCTAGGTGTTGCAGGAGTTGCAGGTACAGCAATAACCTCATCAATTGCTACTAAGAATGCTGTTGATATTCTTAGGGAGCATGAGGATGAGAATCTGACAACAAAAGACATTATTAAGCTTGTTTGGCCTGAATATATTTGGGCTGGAATTGTCGGTTTAGGTACTTGCACATCAATCGTAGCATCAAATGTTATCTCAGCTAAGCGTGCAGCAGCTCTCTCAGCAGCAGTGTTAATTGCAAAAGAGCAGTTAGACACGACAAGAGCTGTATTTGACGATTATAGGCAGGAAACATTGAAGTATTTGCCTCAGAATCCAGAGGAGCAGGCTAAGATTCAGAAGATAATTGATCGTAGACCAGCTCTTGAAGAAGGTGAAAAGCCGAAGTATATACGTGATCATCTCGGTGATATTCTCCATTTTAAGGAGGTTGATACCGGAATTGAGTATGATTGCCGTTTAATTGACTTCGAAAAGGGCCTTTTAGAAGCAAATAGTCTCATGTTGGACCAGGATTACTGTTCCATGAATATGTTTCATGAAATGATACCTAATGTTGATATTCCTATAGCTGAAATTGGATGGGATATTGGCTGGCAGTATTACTATGATGGCAAAATTGAGTATTCTACACAAGAATGTCTCGAAAGAGGACCTAATAATGAAGGAATTGTAATGGTCTATGTAATGTTTAGCAAGTGTCCGCATGCGAAATTGAATTGATATTTAGCAAAAAGGAGCGAAAATGGATATAGAAATGAAAATGACAGTGCAAGATACTATGCAAAGGATTTTAGATAAGATCAATGATGAGCTCGATGCAATAAATGGCAGTTTAGATTCGGAAGGCGACGCTCCACCAAAGGATTTAAGAATTGCAAGGGTTGTGAATGAATTGTCACAATCCTATGCATTTTTATCCAAAAATAGCGGTTCGCAAAAAAATATTAACGTATAATGGCTGAAAAAGCTAAAAATCAAATAAGGAGGTCATGAAAATGGCAGACAAAAAGACAGAAGTTGAGGCAAATGTTAAACTTGAGGAAGTAAAGAAGGCTGAAGAACGAGTTGAACAGATTAAAGCCGAAAGAGCAGCAAAAGTTGCAGCAAGATGTGCTAAGAGACTTGAGTGGAAAGGAATCCTTAAGCCGTTGGGTAGAATCGCAAATGCTTACGATGAACATCCAGGTGAGATGATTACTGGAACACTTTTCGGTGGCGCAGTTGGTGCTGGAATAGCTTATGGCGTAATGAAGCTTGTTGATAAGTTTGGTAACAAAACAGAAGTAACAGAAGGTGAAATTTCTGATGAAGCTGAAGAGGCTCCATTTGAAGAAGCATGAAAGTCAAATATGGGTCAACTAAATTAATTGGCCTATATTTTTTAGCCTGGCACAAGTTGAAAGGAGCATGGGTAATGACAGAAAAAACACTTAATGGTATCGAAATTGGTTTAACAACCGTATTCTCAGCTGGTATTGATTTTGTTGTAGGTAAAGCGATTAACAAAGCAGTTGATCCTCAGACAATTTACGAAAAGATCTTAACCGGCGTAGGGACGGCAGGTGTAAGTGTAGCATGTAACTATGGAGTGTATAAGGTAGTGCATGGTGTCTTGCATCCGAATGAAGAAAAGAAGTACGAAGAACTTGTTGGAGCATGCGTAACAGCTCTTGAAACTAATGGCGAATTGTCAAAAGTCATGGCTGAGCATGAAATTAAGGTAGAAAACAAGGTCGATGATATTTACAATCAGATAATGGAGGGAAAAATAGATGGCTGAAGTACCGATGCCTAGTTCCGATAGAGGGCTGGTTCAATACAACAACTCTTACGCAGCCAAATCCTCTCTTGCGCAGAAGCCTGTTGAGGAAGAAAAGCCGAAGCTCGGAGGCACCATCCAAGGCGGTGTAACCTTAAAGCGAAAAACTCCAGGGCAGAGATTTACAGAAACATTCTTAAATAATGGAGATGTTAAGACAGTTGGTCAAACAATTCTCTTGGATGTAATAGTTCCTGCACTTAAGGAGATGATATTTTCAGCTGGTAGGGACGCACTATCAATGTTTCTTTGGGGTGACACAAGAGCAGGTGGTAAGGGAATTTTAAAAAATGGAGGAGGATTAGTACGTGATTACACTTCTTATTCTAGCAGTATTAGTTCTAATAGCCGTAATCGTGATAGGGTTGATATATATCGACCTGAAGATAGCGTCAAGTATAATAACCTGGTTTTTGAAATCAGGGGGGATGCTGAAAACATTTTGTTTAATATGCGTGATTACATTAATACTTATGATGATATTCAGATAGTTAAGCTATATGAGTTGGTACGAGAACAGACAGGCATTCAGATCCCTATGACAGCACAGGATGCAAAGTTCGGCTGGTCAGATTTGACGAATGCTTGTGTAAGGCAGGTTCGTGGTGGATATTTGCTTGAACTGCCTAATCCTATAGTATTGGAGCATTAGTATGGACGAAAACCAATTATTAAAAGTATTCAATACGATGCATTTTACAGATGGTGTTATTAAAGAAGCCAGACTTATTAAAGAAAACACTATCTACATTATTATGTTTAATGAACCAGACTTGATATTTGAATTTAATAGTATGGCAGATTGGTCTGTTAGTACAGCAAAAAATTACATAGATAGAAAGGATAAAGCGAAAAATGGCACTGTTAACAACAATTAAAACTGCAGCATTTGCAGTAAAAGATTTCACTATCCAGCACAGTCCTGAGATTCTATTAGGAACCAGTATTGCTGCTGGAGTTGGTGCAACTGTTTGTGGTTGTATTGCCACAAAGAAGATGGATGCAATTAATGCAAAGCATAAGGAGATTCTTGATGTTTTGCATACGATTAAGGTAAATGACGAAGGAAAAGTAATACCTGGAACAGAAGCTGATACAACAACCCCTGAGTATAAGAGGGCAATCACAAAAGAGTATGGACGCTATGGTCTTGATATTGCAAAAGCATGGGCTCCTTGTTTTGGTTTAACGCTTCTCAGCGCAACATCCGCTCTTGGTTCATTTAAGATTGTAAATAAGCGTCTCATGATGGCAGAAACAGCATTTGTTGGTGTATCAAAGGCATTTGAGAGATATCGTGATAATGTTATTGAGGATCAGGGTCTTGAAAAGGATCAGTATTATGCAACAAACGGCGCTCTCAAGAAGAAGCAGGAATTGATAGCTAAAGGTAAGTACAAGGAAAAGGAAGTTCCGGTAAGTCAAGATCCTAAGGTAACATGTATTGATCTTACAAGAGTTGATGATATTTTCCATTATTACTTCACTGAAGATACAGTAAAGGGTGGAAACTATTCACGTAGTCCTTTCTACAATAAGAGACTTCTTGATTCTACTCAGACAACGTATGATAGCAGACTTAGGGAAGATGGCATTGTGTTCCTTGATGATATTTATCAGTATCTTGGTTTGGATATGAAGACATTGCTTGCTGAGCGTGCACAGGGTCGTACGTACGGCTGGGTTCTGGATTGCTATACAGAAGAAGGTATGCCTAATGACCAGCATGTTCTGTTTGGTATTTATGAGTATAACGATACTCAGCATAGATTGTTTAGATCCGGTGAGATCAATGATATTATGCTGCATTTTAACTGCAGATTGCTGACACCTGAAACATGTGCTAAGTTTGCAAAGGGGTGATGTTTATGAATAAGATTGCTATTATTGCTGGCATCGGAGGTCTTGTTGTAGGTGCAACAGGTGGATATTTTGCATGCCATTTTATTGAGCAGAAGAAGATTGATAAGGCGATTTCTGATGGAATCCAGAGTACACTCGACGAGATTAGATCAGGTCAAAGAGAAAAGATTATGGAGAATGAAAAAAGAAAGACAAACATAATTAACGCAATTCCTCACTTTAATGCTGTTGATATTGCTAAGGACATTGCAAAGGATAATGGATATTCTGCAGAAACTTCAAATGATAGTAAGGATAGTAAGGACGATGTCGAGGAGCCGTCGGAGGCACCTGACGATGACAGTGATCTGCCATTTGAGGTAGGTGAGAGTAAGAAAGAAAAGCATAACATCTGGGATGAACCAGAACCTGACGAAGATTCTCTGACTCAGGAAGAGTATGATAAGACAGTTGAACCTGAAGGGATTGATATTCAGAAATTAGATCCTAAGAAGAAGCCTTATAAGATTTCTGAGGACGAGTACAGTAATGGTCTCGCCAGAGAGGTCGAGGAAGGAATGTGGGATAAGGTATCATTGATATTATTCACAGACAATGTGTTTGCTGAGAGGGTACGTCTTAATGAGTTCACAATGATGTCTTCTACTGAAATTGAGTTAGCAATCGGTAAAGATAACATGAAGAACTTTATTGAAGACAGGTCTTTAAAGAGGGATTTTGTAAGGAACAATAAGCTTCACATTGATTATGAAATTGTCAGGTCAACTCGTTCTTACTCTTCTGCTATGCGTGAGGATGATGAGGAGTAAAGTCTTATGGAAGACAACTATTATGAGCTCTTCTTAAGTGATGGATATTTCAGGTGGTTACTTGGAATACTCGGATTTAAGGAGTCTGCCGAGTGCAGGTATATCTCTATGTTGTCGTATTTATATTCAACAGATTTTAAGTTAACTGACCCAGTTGTTGGACATGATGAGAATCGTTTGAGTGATGCATTTGAGCTTAGAGCGACGTTCTCAAACAACTTCACAGACCCTGTGTTACCTAAGATATTTGAGGAACCAATGAGTGTTTTGGAAGTGTTGACAGCATTTGCAATGAGGATCGATGATGATATTATGTATGACGGTTCTCTTCATGCCAGCAAGTGGTTTTTCATTATGATAGACAATCTTGGAATGACAAATTTCACAGATGATACATTAGGATTGGATTGGACTATCGAAGATGAGGAGCAAATTGTTGATATTTGGATGTCCAGACAGTATGGACCTGATGGAAAATTTACCATTTTTCCTTTAAAAAATACCGCTTTTGACCAAAGAAATTTGGAAATGTGGTACCAAATGCAGGAGTGGTTTAGAGAAAATTATTAGAAAAACGTTATTTTTTACCGTTTTTTACCGTTTTTTACCGTTTTTAAAAAATAGGTAAAAAGCCCGGAAACCCTTGAAAATAGGGCGTTTCGGGGTTTTTTCGTAACATTTTTACCGTTTTACCTATTTTATTTTATAATTTATATATAGAAAATGTTTTTTATATAACTAAATAGAAAATGGCAAAAAAAGCGGTAAAACGGTAAAATACTTGAAAGGAGCTTTTTAATGTGGATTTTTGTAACGTAAGAGTCAAAACATTAAAAAATGGTACTCTAGAAGTATATCCTGCATTTAGAATAATGGACTCTAAAGATTTGTTGGTACGTGGCGGAAAGTTCTATGCAATATGGAATGAAGAAACTGGAAAGTGGTCCACTGATATTTTGGACGTTCAAAGAATTATAGACAAAGAGATATACGAAAAGAGAAATGAAATTAAAGTTGAGAATCCAGTATCCATTAAAACATTAGGAGAATTCGATTCATTAAAGTGGACAGAATTTATAACTTATTTAAATAAGATGCCGGATTCGACAGCCATATTAAATCAAAAAATTATTTTTGCAGACACGCCATCTAAAAAAGAAGATTATTCTAGTACAAAATTAAACTATTCTTTAAATGATGGTCCTATTGATAATTATCTTGAATTGGTTTCGATTCTTTATGATGATTCTGAAAGACAGAAATTTGAATGGGCTATTGGAAGCATACTTGCAGGCGATAGTGTTGATATTCAAAAATTTGAAGTATTCTTTGGTCCACCTGGTTGTGGAAAAGGTACTGTACTTCAAATAATAGATATGCTGTTCAAAGATTACATATCTTATATTGACATTGGAGCTCTTGCTAATAAAAGCGATTTATTCAGCACTGAGCAATTTGCCAAAGGTCCATTAGTAGCAATTCAAACAGATGGAGACCTGAGTAAGATTGAAGACAATACTAAGATAAATGCAATAACGTCTCACGAAGTAATAACTGTAAATGAGAAGCACAAAAATAAATATACAATAAAATGCAATGCTTTCTTATTTATGGCTACTAATAAACCAGTAATGATAACAGACGCGTATAGCGGAATAGCAAGAAGATTAATTGATATTCGTCCAACTGGAAATAAAGTTCCGGCAAAGAAGTATCATGAATTAATGGATGCTATAAAGTTTGAAATAGGAGCAATAGCAAATCATTGTCTTAATGTTTATAAGTCATTAGGCAAATATTATTATGAAGATTATGTTCCTATCGATATGATGTTTCGTACTGACTATTTCTTTAACTTTGTAGAAGATAGTTTCAACACATTTAGTTCTGAATACTTTATAACATTAAAGCAAGCATATGAAATGTATATTCAATTTTGTGATGAATCTGCATTAAAGTCTAGAATGCCGAAGTTTAAGTTCAGAGATGAATTAAAAAACTATTTTGAAGATTACAAGGATCAATTAGTAGTTGGTAATACACATTATAGATGTTGTTATATTGGTTTTAAAGTAGATAAGTTTAAGATGGCATCACAAGTTGCTAATAAAGTAGAGGAAGAAAAGAAGAATGTATTGATATTTGATAAGACAGAATCTCTGTTTGACAAAGAGTTTAAAGATTGTTTTGCACAATATGCTGTTGATAGAGATACACAAAAGGAAGTTCCTAAGTTTAAGTGGGATAATGTTGTGTCTAAGTTGAAGAACATTGATACAAAGAAAGTCCATTATGTGAAACTTCCAGAAGACATTATATTTATTGACTTCGATTTGAAAGATGAGAAAGGCAATAAGTGTAAAGAGAAGAATCTAGAAGCAGCATCAAAGTGGCCATCGACATATGGAGAATTTTCTAAAGGTGGCGAAGGTGTACATCTTGTGTATAGATATTCTGGAGATGTGTCAAAACTTAGTGCTTTATATTCTGAAGGAATTGAAATTAAGACATGCACTGGAAACTCATCAATGAGAAGAAGGTTATCTTATTGCAATGATATTCCTATAAGAACTATCAATTCTGGACTTCCTCTAAAAGAGGAGAAGAAGTCTATGATGACAGACAAAGCAATAAGAACAGAAGTAAGTCTTAGAAGATTGATATTGCGATGCCTAAAGAAAGAATTTGGAAGCACAACACAAAACATTAACTTTATATATGATATTTTGAAAGAGTGTTATGATTCAGGAATGGAGTATGACATATCTGACATGTATTATGATATTTACAATTTTGCAATTAATAGTACAAACCAAGCTGCTAACTGTTGCAAGAAAGTAGATGAGATGAAGTTTAAGTCAGAGAATAAGGAAGTGCAGCAATTAGATGCACCGATTGTATTCTATGATGTGGAAGTATTTCCGAATCTGTTTGTAGTAGTCTATAAAGAAAAGGGTAAGAAAGCTATTAAATTAATTAACCCAAAGCCAATTGATATTCAGAACATGCTCAGTTATAACTTAGTTGGTTTTAACTGTAGACGATACGATAATCATATTGTGTATGCTGCATTACTTGGATATACTAATGAACAACTATTTGATTTATCTCAAAGGATTATAGTTGTTGCAAAAGGAAGTAAGAGTAATGCATTCTTTGGAGAAGCTTACAATCTTAGTTACACTGATATTTATGACTATTGTGCAAAGAAGCAGTCTCTTAAGAAATGGGAGATTGAATTAGGCATTCACCACATGGAGCTTGGTCTTCCTTGGGACAAACCTGTTCCTGAAGAATTATGGGAAAAAGTTGCTGAGTATTGTGTTAATGACGTTGAAGCAACGGAAGCAGTTTGGGATGCTACACAAGGAGACTTTGTAGCTAGACAGATACTTGCTGATATTGCTGGAATGACAGTTAATGATACAACAAACAGCTTGACAACTAGAATCATCTTTGGCAAAGAGAAGAATCCACAGAGTCAGTTTTGTTATAGGGATTTAAGTAGTGACGGTGGTTCTGGATATTTCTGTTACAAGGATTTTCTTAAGGGTAAAGATTGTACAGGAAAGAAACCATACTTCCCAGGATATGTGTTTGATCATGGTAAGTCAACTTACAGAGGTGAAGAGATTGGTGAAGGTGGAAGGGTTTATGCAGAACCAGGAATGTATGAGAATGTTCCGGTTTTGGATGTAGCTTCTATGCATCCTCATTCAATCTTAGCAGAATGGCTTTTTGGTAAGTATACAGAAAACTTCATGAATCTTGTTCAAACAAGAATTGATATTAAGCATGGAGATTTTGAGAAAGCTAAAAAGTTGTTCGATGGTAAACTTGAAAAATGGTTAACAAATAAAGAGATGGCAAAGGCATTGTCTCAGGCATTGAAGATTGCAATTAACTCAGTATATGGTTTAACAAGTGCATCGTTCAGTAATCCGTTCAGAGATCCTCGCAATATTGATAATATTGTTGCAAAGCGTGGAGCTTTGTTTATGACAGATTTGAAGTTTGCAGTACAAGAAAAAGGATTCACAGTTGCTCATATTAAGACCGATTCAATTAAGATTCCAAATGCTACACCAGAAATTATTGAGTTTGTTAAGAGTATGGGAAAAGCATATGGATATACTTTTGAGATTGAACATGAATATGAGAAGATGTGCTTAGTTAATGATGCTGTGTATATTGCAAAGCTTAAAGATGGAGAATGGGAAGCAACTGGTAAACAGTTTGCAGAACCTTATGTCTATAAGACATTGTTCTCTAAAGAGCCGTTGATATTTGAGGATTATGCTCAAGTTAAGCAAGTTCAGACATCATTGTATTTAGACTTTAATGAAAATTTGAAAGAAGATGAACATGATTATAGGTTCATCGGAAAGACAGGTTCGTTTGTTCCAGTAGTTGAAGGCAGTAATGGTGGATTGCTTCTTAGACAAGTTGAAGAAGGAAAGTATTCATCAGCTGTTGGAGCTAAAGGTTACAGATGGATGGAATCAGAAATAGTTAAACAAAATAACTTACAAAATAATATTGATATTTCATACTATAATAAATTAGCAAATGAAGCAAAAGATGAAATATCGCAATATGGTGATTTTGAGTGGTTCGTATCATAGCGGCCACTCTTAATTTATATTTTAATAAGCCAATGGAGGAAAAGAAAAATGGCAAAAAGAGAAAGAGTAGACGACGTTACAATCAGAGGTGCAGCTGGACAGCAGTTAATCTTCAGAAATTTTGAAGGCGCAGCCGGAAAGTTTAACAATGCTGGCGACAGAAATTTCTGCTTGATAATTGATGAAGAGCTTGCTGGTGAATTGCAGTCTAAGGGATTTTCAGTAAAGCATACAAAAGCTAGAGAAGATTTTGATTCAGTTCCTTACATTAAGATTAAGGTTGGTTTTACATTGAAGGATGGAACAGACAATCCGTATCCTCCTAAGATTTATAAGATTGATTCTACTGGAATGAAAGCACTTGACAAAACAACAGTTAAGTTCCTTGATGGTGCTAGAATCATTAAGGCAGACTTGATATTCTCTGGTTACTCATATCAGGATAGAGATACAGGTGAGACAAGATATTCTGCTTACCTTAGAAATCTTTATGCAGAGATTGAAGAGAATGATCTTGAGAGGGAATATAATGAGAGATTTTCAGGAATGGATGCGCAGGACCCTAACAATCTCCCTTTTAATGTCAATTGATAATGCCTAAACTTGACGACTATCAAGTAAAGGCTGTAGAAATGCTGAAGACCGGTGCCATCTTGTGTGGTGACACCGGTTCAGGCAAATCTATTACAGCTTTGGCATACTTCCATGAAAAGGTTTGTAAAGGACAAACAAATCCTTGGAAAGATAGATTGATATTTAAGAAACTGTATATCATAACAACAGCTCGTAAAAGAGATACTCGAGAATGGGAAGAAGAACTTTCAAGGTTTCTTCTTGTTGAAGGTACTGTTATTGATTCATGGAATAATATTAAGAAATATGCAGATATTGAAAATGCATTCTTTATATTTGATGAGCAAAGAGTTGTTGGCTATGGTGCTTGGTCTAAAACATTCATTAAGATTGCAAAGAACAATGATTGGATTTTATTGAGTGCTACACCAGGAGATACATGGTCTGATTACATTCCAGTATTCATTGCAAATGGTTTCTATAGAAATAAAACAGATTTTTGTCAACAACATGTAGTTTATAATAAGTTTACTAATTTTGCAAAGATTGAAAAGTATATTAATACTGGACGCTTGATATTGTATCGTTCTCAAATATTGATTGACATGGATTATGTCAAGAGTACAGTTCAACATCATATGTTCATTACCTGCGGTTTTGATAAAATGAAATATGATTTGATTGTAAAAGATAGGTGGAACATTTATGATAATTGTCCGATAGAGAATGCAAGTCAATTATGTTATCTAATGAGAAAGGTTGTAAACAGTGATATTAGACGACTATTTGCTTTGCAAAAAATTATAGAAGAAAAATCTAAGGTTATTATTTTTTATAACTTTGATTATGAGCTTGAGATGCTAAGAGACTTCGCTAAGAAAATTGATATTCTATGCCAAGAATGGAATGGCCATAAACATGAGCTAGTTCCAAAAGGTGACAAATGGATTTATCTTGTTCAGTATGCTTCAGGAAGCGAAGCTTGGAATTGTATAGAGACTGATACAACTGTGTTCTATAGTCAGAATTATTCTTATAAGACAATGAAACAATCAGCTGGAAGAATTGACAGAAGGAACACACCATTTAAGGATTTATATTATTACCATCTGGTTTCTAAATCATCTATTGATAATGGTATTAGAAATACACTGAATAAGAAAAAAGACTTCAATGAGTCTAAATTCTTCGCAAAATTGGCTCGCGAAAAAAACTTAGCATATAATAGAAGAGAGGGATAAAATACGGATTTTGTACTTTTCTTATATGTTTTTGAAAGGAGACTTTATATTTTATGAAAAAAGAGTCGGACTTTCAAAAAAGTTTAATTTATGAAATTAAGCAACGACTTCCTGGTGCTATCGTTACTAAATTAGATGCACATTATATTCAAGGAATTCCTGACCTCTTGATATTATACAAAGATAGATGGGCATCACTTGAATGTAAGAAGTCGGAAAAAGCAACACACCGACCCAATCAGGAATATTATGTTGAGCTAATGAATAAGATGTCATTCTCAGCCTTTATATTTCCTGAGAATAGAACGGAGGTTTTAAATGATCTTCAACGAGCACTGGAATCAGGTAGGTAAGCACGCCTTTCTAAGTGCAAGCAAATACAGCTGGATAAATTATGATGAAGACAAGTTAGTCGAATCATATAGAAACTATTTAGCTGTTGAAAGAGGAACTGAGTTGCATGCATTTGCAGCTAAGTGTATAGAGCTTGGTCAGAAGCTTCCTAACACAAGAGCTCATTTAACATTGAATGAATATGTTAATGATGCTATTGGCTATAGAATGTCTCCTGAAAGAGTTTTATATTTTAGTGACAATGCATTTGGAACAACAGATTCTATAACTTTTAGAAACAATGTTTTAAGAATTCATGATTTAAAAACTGGCGTTACTCCAGCACATATGGAACAGCTTGAAATTTATGCTGCTTTCTTTTGTCTTGAGTATAAGAAGAATCCAGAAGACATAATGATTGTATTGAGAATCTATCAAAACAATGAAATTCTGGAAGAGATACCAGAACCTGCAGTTATTAGAGCGATAATGGCAAAGACAATATTATTCGATAAAAGAATACTTGATATTCAGAAAGGGGTTTAGTGATGAGTGAAAATGAAGACTATTTGATGCACTATGGCACTAAGCGTCATTCTGGTCGTTATCCTTGGGGTTCTGGTGACAATCCTTATCAGCGTGAGGATTGGTTTGCTGGTTTCGATTATGGAGACAACGAATATGATAGAGAACCTTGGTTTTGTGATGAAGTAGCAAAGCTTAGAGGTCAAGGCTATACTCCAAAAGAGATAGCAAAGATGTTAACTCCAAAGAATAGTTATAAAATGACTGTTGCTGAAAAAGATAATCCTGAGTTAGGAATCAAAAAGGGCGACCGAATTCCTAAATTAGATGAAAATGGAAAGCTTCAGCCTAAAGAAATGACTGTTGATGAGTTAAGAGCTAGAAATTCAGTATCTCTTAAAGCTAAGAAGCAAAATGAGATCAATACAGCACTTAAGCTTCATGAGAAAGGAATGTCTAATACTGCAATTGCAGAAAAGATGTTTGGTGACAAATCAAAAGAGTCTACTGTTAGAAATCTGTTAGCACCAAATGCTAGAGAGAAAGCAGAAGCAATTGATAATACTACTAAGATGCTTAAAGAAGCCGTCGATCAGAAGCAATTCATTGATGTTGGTAAATCTGCTGAGCTATTAGCTGGTGTTACAAGAACCAGACTCAATACTGCAATTGCTGCTTTAAAAGATCAAGGATATGAACTTAAGTATATTTCTGCTAAACAAGTACAATTACCTGGTCAAAAGACATCAATTCAGGTTTTATGTCCTCCTGGAACAACATACAGTGAAGCTGTTAAAGCTGTACTTGAGGATAACAAACTTGAAACTCTTGGCGAGTATCATTCTATTGATAATGGTAAGACTTGGCTTGGTATAAGAACTCCTGAATCTATAAATTCTGATAGAATTTATATTCGTGATGGAGCTCATGGTGGTCTTGAAAGAGATGGTCTTATCGAGCTTCGTCCTGGAGTTCAGGATTTGTCGTTACAGAATTCAACATATGCTCAGGTTCGTATTGCAGTTGATGGAACTAGATATATTAAAGGCATGGCTGTGTATAATGCAGATGCTTTTAAAGATGTTCCTAAAGGAATTGATATTATTGTTAACTCAAAGCATGAGTCTGTTGGCAAATATACAGACAAGCTTGAACATCTTAAGTTGATGAAAGGTCTTTCACAAGATCCTGAAACTGGAAAGATAACAGGAACAGTCGACAAAGATAATCCATTTGGCGCATCGGTTAAACTTTCAGAAGAACTTGGTTCTGACGAAGCCGATTCCAAACTACTTGCTGGTGGACAGCATGAGTATATTGATATTCATACTGGAGAAAAGAAGCTTAGTTGTATTAATAAAGTGAATGAAGAAGGCGACTGGTCTAAATGGCAAAAGTCACTTGCTTCAGAATTCTTAGCTAAACAACCTAATCCTCTTGTAAAAAGACAGCTCGATGAAGCATTTAAATTAAAGGAAGATCAGTTTGAAAGAATTAATCAACTTACAAATCCAGCAGTTAAGAAAAGATTATTAGAGCCATTTGCAGAAAAGTGTGATTCAGATGCAGTAAGATTGAAAGCGGCAGCGCTTCCTAGACAAGCTACATCTGTTATCATTCCTTCTGTTACTTTAAAAGATAATGAGATTTATGCTCCTAATTTTAAAGATGGCGAAGAAGTAGTTCTTGTTAGATATCCTCATGGAGGAAAGTTTGAAATTCCTCATCTTATTGTTAATAACTCAAATAAAGAATGCCAATCGATAATCGGTACTAGTCCAAGAGATGCTGTCATGATTAATAAACATGTTGCAAATCAGTTGTCTGGTGCTGACTTTGATGGCGATACAGTAATTGTTATTCCAAACAATAATAAAGAGATTAAATGGATTGATAATACTCTTCCTGCATTTGCTAGTTTGAAAGACTTCGATACAGGAATTTATGCTAAACCCGATGGAACTCCAAAGCCTAAGCATCAAACTTGCCAAATCGAAATGGGTAAAGTAACAAACTTGATAACTGACATGCAGCAGTTTGGTGCTTCAAATAGTGAAATTGTTAGAGCAGTTAAGCATTCAATGGTAGTTATTGATGCTGAAAAACATAACCTTGATATTCGTAGATCATATATTGAGAATGGTATTCAAGCATTAAAAGATAAGTACCAGCAAGGTGGCGGAGCTGAAACAATAATTTCAAGAGCTAAGTCTCCACAAATAGTTAATACTAGAAGATTAGCTAGACAATCAGAAGGTGGTGCTATCGATCCAGAAACAGGAGAGAAACGCTATATTGAAACTGAAGAATATTACAATAAACCTGTAATGAAAACAGTTAAAGGCGAGAAAGTTCCTGTTCTTGATGAGAATGGAAAGCCAATGTGGACTCAAGAAAGAAGAACTATTAAGTCTACTAAGATGGCAGAAGCTAAAGATGCAAGAGAATTGTTATCTGGTCCAGACCATATTGGAACAGAAGTTGAAAGAACATATGCAAACTATGCTAATCAGCTTAAAGCTCTTGCAAACAAGGCAAGAAAAGCAAGTCTTGAAGTTGAGGATCAGCCTTATAGTGAAGCAGCAGCTTTAAAGTATAAGCCAGAAGTTGAATCTCTTAAGAATAGTCTTAGAACAGCATTGATTAACAAACCTGCTGAAAGAAAAGCAACAGCTTTGGCTAATATTATTCTTAAACAGAAGATGCAAGATGATCCTTCGATTAAAGAAGACAAAGAAAAGAAAAAGAAATATGCTAATCAAGCCATTTCTGGAGCTAGATTAATGGTAGGTGCTAAGAAACAGACCATTACAATCTCTCCAAGAGAATGGGAAGCGATACAGGCAGGAGCCATAAGGAAGTCCGTGTTAAAAGAAATACTTGACAACACAGATTTGGATACTGTTACAAAGTATGCAACTCCTATTGAAGAGATTAGCATTACACCAGCTAGGCAGTCGAGAATCAAGGCCCTACTTGCTGCAGGACACACACAGACAGAAGTAGCAGAGCTCCTTGGTATTTCAACCTCAACTGTCAACAAGTATAAGTAAGAAAGGAGTATTGTATGGAAAAAGAAAAAGCAATCCTCCTATCTACAACAGACAATCCTTACAACCCCTTTACTCAATACACTGATTGGAGAAATTATGATCACCAAAAAGGGTACTGTTGCGAAGAGTTCCTGGCCCGCATGTCTCAAACAGACATAGAGATGCCAGCAACACTGTATCAGAAGTTTAGTAATGATGCAGTAAGAGAAATACTCAAGCTCACAGCAGAATACCCCGATCCTAGGCTTCCAGAAGGGGTTGAGTACATTGCTATAGAGGAGCCCTAGTAATAGGGGTATACACCTTCTCTATATACCCTTGAGGATGGGGTCATACTACTACTCCGCACCGTAGAAAAGGCCCCATCTTCATTTTTTAAACAATAATTAATCGTTTTCTTAACTTTTAATTATTGTTTAACTAAAGTTTATTAGCATTATTATGGTTATGCTTATAGTCAACCTCAAATCATCTGTCATACGCCTTTGTGTAGGTTCATGCGAAATCTCCTTTCAAGTATAAACAACTGTTTTAATGCTAATAAATTTTAATTAAACAATAATTAAATAGTTTTATTAACAAATTAATTCAATTAATTAAACAATTTTGAATTAATTTTACGAATTTTAATCTTTTTATCAAAATTTTTGCAATTTTTACTAATTTTTAGTAATTTTGCGTCTTTTAGGTTCATTTGAGCTTTTATGGGCATCTTGGAT
>JAEIGA010002171.1_pt1 | contig 31322 bp, 48 predicted proteins | sample 9270691 | NCBI WGS metagenome assembly JAEIGA01 (sample SAMN17057246, study PRJNA624740) | gut metagenome | biome: biome; isolation source: fecal sample | host: Bos grunniens | place: China: Xizang | collected 2019
AACAGGCACATGACGAAAAAAGTAAGTAAACAAGGGTACATTTGTTGACCCAATTTTCAACGGACGGTTTACACAAGTATAATAGTCAACGAATCATTGAATTAGTCAAATGATTAGTCAAGGAAAAATGATTTTTTTAGACCAACTTGCAACCAACTTGCAACTAAACACACGATAAACGCACGGGAAACACACTTGTGCGTTTTTCGTTGAGAAAGAGGTGATCACATGAGGAAAACTCGGACAGGGAATAGGAAATACCCTCTGAAAGTAACCCTGTCAGATGGGACCATCCTCAAGGTTCCGAAGCAGGCAAACTTTACAAACTCTTTCCTCCGCTGCCACGGCTGCAGCATCATGGCGGAGTACCTTGCACTGCAGTACCTTCATAAGCATATCTGGCCGATCACAATCCTGCGATGGCATAGGAAGTCTGATCGGGAGGATATCAAAGCAAAGGTTACCCTGAGAGGAGTCGAAAAAGGTATCAATCATTATAAGCCAGGCTCGGCATATTATGATCGGATACCGACGGCCACGGAGATTCGGAGAGAACTGAAGGCTGGTCATGTGGTCATCCTTGAGCAGAAGAATCCTATCCACTCTGTTTTTCTTTTCCATGATAAGGGACAGAACTATATGATCTCTTATGGGAAGGTGACCAGGATCAATGTGGACAGGATCGCAGATACAGCAACCAAGAACAGTACCTATAGAGGAATGGTAAGCATAAGGAGATACTAATGAATTACTGGAATCTGATACCATGGTCGATAAGTCTGATCTGCCTGATCATCGCTGCACTCACTTATCTGTGGAACACAAACAAGGACAAGAAGTCAGAGATCAAACAGGAGGACATGACGATCAATGGACTGAAAGAAGGAATCCTAAAGGCCAACATGAAGTTGGACCAAGTCTGTGCGACAACAAACGAGACACGGACCGATATCAAATCATTATCATTTAATCTTTCCGAGATTGATAAGAGATTATGTGTTGTTGAAAACGAAGTGAAGGATCTGAAGAAGAAAGTAGGTGATCTTCATGATTAATTTCAAGGTAAGACTAAGAAACCCGGTATTCATTGCACAGCTGGTATTGGCTGTACTGACTCCGATCCTGGCTTATGCCGGTTTGACCGTTCAGGATCTTACGACCTGGAAGGCCCTGGGAGATCTCCTGATCGGTGCCCTCAGTAATCCTTATGTGCTTGGCCTTGTCATCGTTTCTGTGTTCAATGCAGTAACGGATCCAACGACAGCGGGCATCCAGGACAGTGAAAGAGCAATGACTTATTCATATCCGCACAAGAAGGAAGTGGAAAGCGATGACGACGAGATTTCCGACTTATAAACTTAATGAAAAGCAGATTAAGGGCCTGGCCAACATCGTAGCCCATGAGCAGGGAACCATGGCCGGCATGCTTGCAGAGGCAAGCCTTATGGCAAACCTCACTGACATTAAAGGCGATGACCGGGCTACGGTCTCCAATCTGATTGCGATAGCCACTGGTGGCTGGTTTGCCTATGGAGAGAAAAGATATAACCAGGGCACTACCAATGAGAAGGCGATCAGGGCAGTAAGGGCCGTACTGGTGGATGGGAAAAGATGTATCCCGAGATATATCAACGAGCACGACTGTCTGTCAGATATCGTGAAGGTGACTAATAATGCGAAGCAGTTTGCTAAGTCAGACCGCAAAAAGTATAAGCAGCATACCACGGTGATCCATAACAAATACGGCGGGAAGTATGTCTTTTACGATTTTCCCGGCGGAGCTGACACGGGTGTTGACCCCTTCGGTTATACCTCTGAGAGCATGAGGGAAAAATGGGGAGAAGACTGCTACACCTTTGAGCAGGCTCTGGATGAAACCTTTCAGGCCGGAGAGTATTACAAAGGGACTTACCCTGCCTTGCCCGATGATTCGTGGGGAGTGAAGCGCAAATACTTCAAGATCGGAGACGGAATAGTCACCCTAAAGAAGTACCCGGAGCAGATCCGGAGAGTGCAGAGGCTCTTGAAGTGGGCAGGCTTTTACCCTGGAGATGTAGACGGTAAGTACTGGGTCGGAACAGCTGCAGCGGTCCGAAAATGCCAGAAGTTTTTTGACCTGGATGTCAATGGGTGCTTTGGAGAAAAGTGCCTGAACAAACTGAAAAAGTACAAGAAATGAGAAAAAGACTGGCAGAAATGCCGGTCTTTTTTTATTGAAAAATTTCTAAAAATTGGGGGTTGAAAATCCGAAATCCTGAGATACACTGTATTATATACCATGAAAACGGAGGGCGAGACTCCTCGACCAAAATTCGTCCCGCCCTCCATGCTCCTGAAAGCATGGATATTGTACCATGCTTTCTTTGACGTGTCAAAGGAGGCTGATAGTTTGTCTGATCAGAAAACAAAATTCACCCAGGATCTTCTTGAAAAGTTATCCACGCAGTTTGATTCGCATGAGCTCCAGTTCATCGAAGAGGTAATCACGAAAGTGCTGGCGGATTATGATGTGAAAGACTGCTGCACGGAAATCGTGGTCCGTGACAACAAGAATGACAGACTTCTCAAGAGATATGCTGCCTGCCTTGCAGTGGACGGGAAGAGCAGAAAGACCATCGACATGTATATCCGCCGGCTGAGGGCTTTCGCCGACTTCATAGGCATTCCATTTGATGAGGTCGGAACCTATGACATAAGGTTTTATCTGGCATCCCTGAAGGATACCGGAGTCAGCAGCCGTACATTGGAGAATTACCGATCATATCTTTCCGCTTTTTATCAATGGCTTCTCCGTGAGGATTTTATTCCAAAGAATCCCTGTGACAAGATTCCTCCTATCAAATATAAGGAGGAAGTCAAACCGCCTTTTTCAGATACAGAGGTTGATGCCCTTCGCAGTGCATGCAATACCGAGAGAGAAAGGACAATGTTCGAAACCCTTATCTCTTCTGGAGTCAGGGTGGAAGAACTCTGCAGCATTGACATTACAGATGTGGACCTGTCCAAGCTGTCTATCCATGTAAGAGAAGGCAAGGGTTCCAAGGAAAGGATCACTTATGTGACAGAGGTGTGTGCCATGCACCTGAGGAATTATCTTTCCCACAGGGAGGATGATAACCCTGCTTTGTTTGTCTCTGCTAAAAAGAAGGAACGTATCACCATGGGCGGGATCAGATACCTTTTTAAGCAGATCGGAAAGAGGGCGGGAGTCGACAACGTGCATCCTCATCGGTTCCGGCGGACATTTGCCACGAACCTTGCGAGAAGGGGAATGGAGATTCAGATGATCGCAAAGCTCATGGGTCACAGTAATCTGCAGACCACTATGGTATATGTCAGTCTGGACGAGACAAGGCTATCTGTTGAATACAAGAAATATACGGTTTAGACCTCCGTTTTTTAGTGGTACTTTAATTGTCTTTGTGTGAGCACAATATAAAATAAAGTACCATTAAACCCTGAAAAAAATTTGGGGATGATCCTTGTTTTCATTGGTAATGATAACCTTGTCTATGATCTTCTTCCAAAATAGTTGCTTGTTCTCGGGAGTAAGGGAGGAGTATATCTCCTTCCACTCCTTGGGCAGTTCCGGTATGGCTGCCGGCCTAACCTGAATCAAGGAAATCTCACGTTCAATTTTTGCTTTCCTCTCAACATACCGTTCCTTATCAATATCGCCATCGATATACAATTCTTTTATGCGTTCCAGCTTCTGCTCCAGACGTTTCCCTTCCCTCAACTTATCCTGAATATCACGGTTTTCCAATTCGAGAGAGTAACGTAATCGCCTAATCTCATCATCGACTGTCGCCAACATAACCGCCTCCAGCTTGTCGCATGAAATCTCAAGGTGCCTCGGGCACCTGTTTGTGGTGCTGAGATCGCCCTGGCACGTGTATCGTGCATATGTGACGATCCGGCCGTTTTTGAGTACCCGGTTCTCTCTGGTTTTTCCTACCAGCCGTCTTCCGCAATATCCGCAGACACAGACGCCCGAGAAGATATACACTCTGCTTTTGCTTTTTACCTTCCGTGATTTTTTTACGGTCACAATAAACTCATGCTGTTCCTCCGTGATATACGGCTCGCATTTATGGCCGTTAGGAGTAGTACCGGCATAGGTTGGACTCTTCATTATTTTTGCAAAATAGCTCCGGCTGAAAGTAAGACCGTGATCCAAAGCAGCATCAAGTGCCTTAGCAGTAGACAGGGTGCGTATGTATGTATTAAACATAGCCTGTACCCCGTCCCGGGTCTCAGGATCTTTTAACAGCCTGCCGTTTTCGAGAATATATCCGACCGGAGGCCTGCCGATGTAAATTCCCCTGGCCTTTCTGTACTGATAGGAATCTCTTATTCTGGCAGCGGTCCTATCTGACTCACTCTGGGCCACGCTTAACATGATATTCGTTTTAAATTTCCCTTCGGCTGAAATCGTCTCATAATCCTCCCAAATCGCTTGCCATGGGACATCGTTCATTTGTCCGATGCACTCATAATAATCCTTCACAGAGCGAAAAAAGCGGTCTAGACGGGTGAACAGAACGATGTCGATCAGACCGGCTCTGCAGTCTGCCATCATCTGGAGAAGGGCAGGACGCTTTCGGTAGGACTTGCTCCCGGAGATGCCGGCATCATTGTAAAGGCCTGCTATCTGGTAGCCGTGGTCCTCACAGTACTGCTGGAGAGCCTCTATTTGATTATCTACAGACATGCCGTGGAGCTTCTGCTCCTGAGTCGACACCCTGACATATAGTGCAGCTCTTTTCATACCATTCGTTTCTCCTCTCCCTGATCGAGACCCTTGATATAATCGGAAATCTTATTTAGGTTTTTCTCATTCGCATAATTGACGAACTGTATTATGGAGTCTCGCAGTATTTCGTTGTCACCAATATGATATTTATGAATTTCCAACACTATCGGCTCCTGATTATCCATTGGCACATCAAATCCCATTAACCAGGACGGATCTACGTCGAAAGCCTGACTGATTAATCTGATGCTGTTCGGTCTGGGCTCTCTTTTACCAGACAGGTAATATGAAACTGTCGACCTGGCAATCCCCGTCTTTCGGGCTATGTCAGCTTGCTTAATCTTCTTCTTTTCCATTAGCTCACGTAATCTCATCTGTGATGTTGAGACTTTCTTTCTCATGATAACTACCCCCTGTGTGTTTATTCTATCAACGAGTATGAACGAAAGCAAGAAAAATTTCACAAATGTCAACAAAAAAATGTTGACAATCGTGAACAAACGTATTATATTATGAATATGTTCACGAACGTGAACAAATATTAAGGAAAGGAGAGTCACGATGTATAATTATTCGATTTTGAGAGGAATGATAATCACGAGATATCGCTCACAGGGAGTATTTGCCCGCTCACTGGGAATTCCGGAGCAAAAGGTTTCTGCCACTCTGAATAATAAGAGAGTCATGGACCAGAGAGAGATTGATCAGTGGGCTCATGCGCTGGATATTCCGCATAACCGATATGGTGATATTTTTTTTGATCAGGTTGTTCACGATGGTGAACAATATACATCGGATGCGCCTGTGGAGGTGTAGCATGTGGAGATACTAAAAATACTACTGGAAATCTGGGCTGACCAAAACGGCCTGGAGATCCGGAACTTAATCATTACAGAAAGTGAGGAAGAATCATGTTAGCAGTACTGCCGATATTAACCATGGTTATCGGGTTCCTGTGTGGGATCGTTACCATGGATGTCTATTCGGACGACAAACGAGTAACCAGGCTTGAACGAGAGGTTCAGAGACTGAAGAAAAGAATGGAGGTAATGGAATGAGTAACATTGAAATTGGACGTGCAGGATATTTTAACGACGGGGAGACAACGATTTGGACCAAATCCCCGTGGGTCGTGGAGTGTATCAAAAATGAAATGGCAAATAAGGCCATCTCGTTGATTAAGGACCACAGGTATGTTGAGGCAGTGGAAACCGTTGAGTTTCTGGTTGATCTTGACCAGGCCTACAACCAGATGATCCAGGCAAAAGAGAAGGAGGAGTCAGATGAATAACATTGTAGCCGTGAAGGTTGGATATAACCTGGGCACCATCACGAACAACCTTGACGAGGTGTCTGCATCCGTAAAGGCATACTGCGACGACTTCAAAGGAGTAGTCGTTACAGAGGACACCGTGGCAGACGGAAGGCAGATGCTGGCCAACATCCGGAAGGAGAAGAAGTACCTGGATGACCAGCGCAAGGAAATTAAGAAGGCATGGAACGCCCCGTATCAGGAATTTGAGAAGAAGGTCAAGGAAGTGACAGCCCTCTACGATGAGCCGATCGCCCTGATCAACGGGCAGATCCAGGAACTGGAGGAGCAGCGGAAGGCTCAGAAGCGGGAGACCATTCAGAACATCTGGGACAGCACAAAGATTCCGGAGGAGATAGCCGGATGGATCCGCCTAGAGGAAATCTACAATCCGAAGTGGGAAAACGCAACCTTTAAGGAATCTGCAGTTGAATCGGAGATCGCTGACCATATCGCCTCTCTGAAGATGGCATTCGACACTGTGAAGCTTCTTAACCATCCTTATGAGGAAGAGGGGATGAAGGTCTTGAAGGAAACCAAGGACCTGCAGAGCGCCATGACCCGCATGACCAGGCTCCTGGAGCAGGAGAAGATCATCGAGATGAAACGGCAGGAGGCAGAGAGAAAAGCCCAGGAACTGAGGGAGGCCAAGACCGAAGAACCACAGGAAGCCCCGAAAGCCGTTGAGAGTGTCCAAACAGTTTCGGAACCACCGCAGGAGGCTCCTGTGATCAATTTTGAAGACTTTGTTGTACCAGAGGATAAAACCTATGAAGTGATCGTAAACGTGGAGCAGGACCGCCTCATGGACCTCAGGGTTTATCTGGACGGCTTGGGTTATTTCTACACAGTTAAGGAGGTATGAGCATGAACTTGAATTTCAGACCATTACGGGCGGACGAAGTAGAGGCACGGGTCTCCATCGTGAAGGAAAACGGCCTGTCGCTACTCCTGTACAAGGATGCCAGGTGTGACATGAACCTTCTGGATGAGACGGTAGGCCCCATGAACTGGAAGAAGTCTTATTCCCGGGAGAATGCGAACTGCACGGTATCCATCTGGGATGAGGATAAGCAGCAGTGGATCTCCAAGGAGGACACCGGCACGGAGTCATTCACAGAGAAGGAAAAGGGACTGGCTTCCGATTCCTTCAAGAGGGCCTGCTTCAACTGGGGCATCGGAAGGGAACTGTACACAGCTCCTTTCATCTGGATCCCGGCGGACAAGTGCAAGCTCCAGGTGAAAGGCAAGGGCTTTACTTGCTATGACAAGTTCACAGTAACGAGTATGGAAGTCAGGAACGGCAGGATCACACAGGTCTCAATCCGTAATGAACGTACAGGACAGATCTGTTACTCCTTCGGAGTGCATAGCGGAGAGACCAAAGAAGAACCGGTCAAGAGTAATGATGAACTTAACCGTGAGATGGTCGCCGCTGCCGCTTCCAGCAAGATCGATGCAACCAAATGGAAGGCCCTGTGCAGTATCGCATCAAAGAAGGGTGTCAGCTGTAAGGCCGTACTCGACAGTTATCAGTTGGGCTCCCCCAGCATGATGACCGTAGCACAGTGGAAGGAAGTCTGTGACAGGCTTGAGAAGATGAATGATATCAAGGGAGAGTCAGCATGAATAAAGCAACAATACTTGGAAGATTAACCAAAGATCCGGCGATCAATTACTCAAATACATCTGATCCGCCTTTATGCATCGCTCGGTTTACCCTGGCAGTGAACCGTAAATACAAGAAAGATGAGGCGGATTTCATTTCCTGCGTATGCTTCGGGAAACTGTCAGAGATCATCGAGAAATATGTGAAGAAAGGGGACCTGATCTGTGTGGCCGGCCATATCCAGACCGGAAGCTATACGGACCGGGAAGGACAGAAGAGATATACCACGGATGTTGTGGTGGAAGATATGCAGATGTGCGGGAGCAAAGGAAATTCCACGGAGCAGACAAAGGCGCCGGCTCCACAACCTGCATATGAACAGATGTCACTTCCTACGGAACCCCCGGCAGATGTACCAGCCTATGACGAAGGGTTCATGAAGATCCCGGAAGGTATCGAGGATGAGCTTCCCTTTATTTAAGGAGATGATTGCATGAAGGTTACCGGGTATTACTCCGGGGCGAATCTGACCCTGGATGGGGACCTGATCCTGTCCATGCGTATCAACGAAAAGGTTGATGCGGTGGATCAGATCAATCAGATGGGGCAGGAAAAGCTCATGGACATAGAGATCAAACCACACCGCAGGAAAAGGTCTCTGGATGCGAATGCAATGCTGTGGGCCTGTATCGGTGACATTGCCAGGGTATTAGGAGTACCGAGGGAGAAGGTTTACCTCAAAGCCCTGCGGGATTACGGACAATATGAGGCGATGAGCTGCCGGGCAGATGCATTTGAGATGTTCAAACGGCAGTACAAGGACTGTGAGCAGGTCGGGACTCCATACCTGCTAAACGGAGAGCCGTGGGTAGATGTGATCTGCTATTTCGGCAGTCACACCTATGACAGCAAACAATTCTCTGACCTTCTGGAGGGAGTGATAGACGACATGAGAGAGCTCGGACTGCAGCCCCCTCCACCGAAATCTGTACAGAAAGGATTGGAATTATGGGAGAGGCAACATGAGGTACGAATTGGAATTTAAAGAACGGTTCCCCAGCTACAACGAATATACCAAAGTGCAGCGGGGGAACCGGTACGCAGGCAATCGCATGAAACAGCAGTTTCAGCGCACCTGTGCATGGCAGATCAGGAAGAGGATGAGAAACGTAAGCATAGAAGGCCCCATCTCCGTCCATATAACCTGCTATGAGGATAAGTATAACAGAGATTTAGATAATGTTGCCAGTTTTTTCTTCAAGGTGTTCCTGGATGCCATGGTAGAGTGCGGAACGATAAGAAACGACAACATGAAGCATGTGACAAGACTGACTGCCACCGCTGCCAGGGACAAGACCCCCAGAGTGGTAGTCGTTATCGAGGAGGAGAATGATGAATGAGAGTTTTGTATTTTATCAGTCATTTCGGGAGGCAACGAGACACCTGCCGGAAACGGACCGCCTGGAGGCATTGGAGAGCATCATCGACTATGCCCTGTATGGCGAATGTGAAAAACCAAATTCACCGGTAGCACTCTCCATCCTCACCATGGCGATCCCTCAGATTGATGCAAACAACAAGAAGCGAAACGGAGGCAAAGCAGGAGGCAGACCGTCAAAAAAACCTATGGTTTCGCAAAGTGACGAAAAAGAAAAACCTATGGTTTCCAATTCAGAACAAAACGAAAAACCTATGGTTTCACAAAATGACGGAAATGAAAAACCTAATGTAAATGTAAATGTAAATGAAAATGTAAATGTAAATGTAAATGAAAAGGAGAATGTAAAGGGGGATTGTAAGGGGGGAACCGGCAGGCGGTTCACTCCTCCCTCCATCGACCAGGTAAGGGAGTATTGTCGTGAGAGGGGCAACCATGTTGATCCGGATGCCTTTTATGCCTTTTATGAGTCTAACGGCTGGAAGGTGGGTAAGAACCCCATGAAGGACTGGAGGGCAGCGGTACGTACCTGGGAGCAGAGAGAAAAGAATGACGACAAAAAGGCCCGGCCCAAGAATCAGTTCCACAATTTCGAGCAACGGGATCATGACTATGAGGCGCTGGAGAGAGCATTGAGCGGCCGAAAGCTATAGAGACCTATAGTAAGTAATATAGTTTCCAAAAAGTACTTAAAAGGAGGACGCAAAATGGGGAACAAGTCAATAAACAACCGTCAGGACGGTTTTGTCTTTGTTGTACTCTATCTGATGGAGCATTCCCTGGATGATCTCGGGGAAGAAATAAAACTGCGGGAAGCTTCCGGCATCAAGACGATCCTGTCTTTTGATGAGCTGAATAGTGATAAAGGGCTCGAACATATGAAGGGTTACGTTGAACAGGCACACAATGTCATCTGGAGCCGTGCCCTCCGTGAACTGGGTTTCGCTAAGAAGCGAATCAACAGGAACCTTGAGAGAGTGATCAGTAACCGGCCTGCGACCGTCCAAGAGGCATTTAGCAGAAAAGAGGTTCTGGCTGGGCGACTGAAGAAGATCTTGCGAGACAAGCGCTATGATAATGAGCCGGATGTTGAGCGGATGCCCAGCCGGTCAGTTATGGAGTATATCAAGGAGCGGGAGGAAGGCATCAGGTACGGCTATGAGTATGTGAAGAAGCACGGCCTGAAAGAATTCCGACGACTCCTGACCAGAACGAAGTTCAATGCCAACATGGTGATCCATGAGAATGACTATGCAAACGACCTGGTCAGAGGCCTGATCAATGAGGTCTGTATCCTTGAATGGCTGCTTTCCATCCATGACCTTGAAGGCTACGGCAACAAGAGGCTCAACCGGGTGATGGACCATTTTGAGGCCTGTTATCACAAAGTGATGGACCACAAAGAAGGATATGAGAACTATCTGGAGGAGCTTGAGAAGATAACAGGCAAATGGCTGGCAGACGAATACCTGAAGGAGGACATCAAGTATGACCGGGTGAAGCACAAGAAGAAGAAACCCAAGAAACCGAAGGAAGAAGTTGAGCCAAAGGTAGAGCTTCCGCCGATCGAGGAGCCGGACGAGTACAGTTATTATCCGTGTCCGGGATGCCCTTCAAAGTCTCGCTGCCGATCAGAAGGCTACCAGAAGGAATGTACCTGCCTTGCCCTGTACAAAGAAGTGCGTAAGGAGAACTTAAGGAGGAACATCGCATAAATGCAAAGATCAAAAAGAGGGGAGGAATGAGAGATGAGAAGGAGGTGAATTGATGAAAGAAGAATGGAAGACCATCGAGAGTTGCCAGGGGTATGAAGTCAGTAATACCGGTAAAGTGAGAAATAAAAAGACAGGCAGAATCTTGAAACAGAATAAAAGGCGGGAATATCCCTTTGTCGTTTTGATGAACTCAAAAAACGAAAAAAAGGATTATTATGTTCACCGGTTGGTTGCATTGGCATTTATTCCAAACCCCAGTGGATTCCCACAGGTTAATCACCGGGATGGTAACAAGAATAATAATTCTGTTGAGAATCTTGAATGGTGCACTTGCAGAATGAATGTACAGCACGCATGTGAACTGGGTCTCATAGATCATTACAAAGTCCCGGTTGCCCAGATTGACAAACAGGGCAATATTGTCAACGTTTTTGGATCTATGACGGAGGCTTTTATGATAACAGGCATAAATATCTGTAACATCTCGCTTGTTGTACATAAAAAGAGAAGACTGGCTGGGGGCTATCACTGGGCGCCGGTGAAATAGAGGGTAACAATGACAGAATACAGAGTCGATTGCCAAAAATGCACAAATATAGCACTGGGAGACAATGGTGGAATCTATTGTCTCCCTTGCAGAGAAAAAGGCAGGAGTGTCCTTTATATCGAGGACGGCCATGCCGGAAACAAAGATGATCCGGATCCAATATGCTGCGACTACTACTCAGAAGAGCCCATGCAGATGAGGATAATCCAGGTCATTGGAACAGGTTTTTAAGGAGGGAGGTAAAGATTGAATAGTGAACTACACAAAAAAAGAATTGAAGCCAATAGGCCTTTACTGAAAAAGGGAGCAACAAATGAACATGGGCTATGCTGTGTAAATTGTGGACGTTTAGAATCAATTGAATTGCATCATATTGTTCCATTGTTTTTAGGCGGTGAAAACCGTCCTTCTAATATTGTGCCTTTGTGTCATTCATGCCATATGGCAGCACATCATGGGCGCCATATGAAGGAATATCGTAGTGTTAATTATTCTGGCAGGCCTCATAAAATATCTTATGATGAAGCGCTACCGATTTTAGAAGAATACTTTAATGGGAACATAGGAACAAAAGAAGCAAATGAAAAACTTGGATATTCTAAAAATAGTCATTTAGCAGATATGTTAATATGTAAAAAATATAAAAAAGAAAATGACATTATTAAATTTAGAAACAATATTGATATACATATTTTTAAAAGATGTTTATGTGAAAACAAACAGGTGGGCTATGTAATAAAAAAAGATGGCACGCATATTGTTTTGTATTACAAGGCGAATAACAAGAAGGTGATGGAATGAAAGGAGAAGAAAATGAGGTTAATTGATGCTGACCATGTTATACAACGGGCGCTTATGTTTGAAGAATTAACAGGAGTGAGACTTAATCAAGTACATGATTTTATTTCTTCTGAGCCCTCCATCAACCAATGGGTTCCAATTTCTGAAAGGCTGCCGGAGCCCGATACATATGTCCTGCTGTCATTTGAAAACTGCTCCCTTGCCGATATAGGCAGATATGAGAGGGATGAAACGGGAGGAGCATTTTATCCAGGTGATGAAGACAGGTCGTATGCATCGTTTGGTATTTTTGTTAATGCCTGGATGCCACTGCCTGAACCGTGGAAGGGGGAAGAAGAATGAAATACTCTGTTGGCTGCGGATTATTTGGAATCTATGCAGGAGTCTTAAAGCCGAGTGGTAAAGAGTGGAAAGAGAAAACCGATGTAACCATGGAGGCAACATCGGCAGTTGCCCAACACTTACTCGAACGGAATACGATGTTTAGATTTGAGTACGAAGGGAAAAAGTATGTATTGAAGGTGGAGGAAGAGGAATGAAGAAACTGATATTACTGATGATCATGTTGATGATCCCGCTGCAGGCAAATGCACGAAGCCTGTCGAGCATGGGACTCTGTAAAATAACATACTATTGTCCTTGCGAGATCTGTTCCGGTCCATATCAGGACAAGACGGCCACCGGCACAAGGTGTGAGGAGGGCAGAACAGTTGCCGTGGATCCGAATGTGATCGCATACGGCACAAAGCTTCTGATCAATGGTCATGTATACACGGCTGAAGATTGTGGGGCAGGAGTGGTCGGTGATCACATCGACATCTACCTGGATGACCATGATCGGACAAAAGAGCTTGGAGTCCAGTGGATGGATGTATGGATTATTAGGGGAGGTGAAAAGGATGAGACTAATTGATGCTGATGCATTAGGTAACAGGATGTATCACGAATCATTTGAAAAAGACTCTGATTTGCAAAGATGGGATGGAGGGTGCTGGATTAGATACAAACTATTTGAGCAGGTGCTAAGAGCAGCACCAACCATAGACCTAACACACCCAACACCTTCCAACACGTTGGGTGCATTGGATTGTGTTGAAAGACAGGATGCAATTAATGCGATGGAAAAGATTAATCGTGTTTTTAATGATTTAGGTTTATCTTGTGCTTACGATATGCCTAGTTTTTGGTGTCACGGTGGTAAAGACTATAAGGTGATCCCAACAAAATACCACAAAGGATATCAACAAGCATTATCTGATGCAGAGAAACGCATAAAGCTGATTTTAGAGGAGTTATGTTATGGCTGATTTGATTGAAAGACAGAAGACGATTGATGCCGTAAAAGAATATTTCAAGTTTAGTCCACTTGAGGGTAGACAATGTGCGAAAGCGATTGAGCGAGTGCCATCCGTACAGCCACGAAAGGGGAAGTGGATTCCTGTTGACTCATATAGTGCTTTCGGCGGTGATGAAGCAACATGGATGGCACACGGTAATCCTGTAGCGTTTTATTATTGTTCTGAATGCAAAGAGCAGACATATGCAGGCGAAGACGGAGAATCATTAATAACAAAGTATTGCCCTAACTGCGGATGCCGTATGGAAGAAGGTGATTCAGATGAGTGATTGTAACAGATGCCTTTGGGCAACACGCAACGGAAGCTGTGCATCTTGGGATTGTAGGTTTGTTGACCAGAGGGAAGCATATGAGGCATATAACCGAGAAAAGGCAGATGCTAATAAATGGATTTCTGTGTCGGAGAGGTTGCCTGACATCAAAGAGCATCATGTTTCCGAACCGTGTATTGTGTACTGCGAAAATGGTGCATATGGATTTGCAGAACTTGAGGAAAACATATTTGGACAGGTCGGGTGGAACTGCGAACGAGATGACGAGTATCACGAACCGCTAGGGAAGGTTCTTGCATGGATGCCACTGCCTAAACCATATCAGGAGGATAAGGATGGAAAATAAAATGGATGAACTTATCAACCTGGTAAAAGCATGGATTGACAGCCAGGAAGCAGATGGATGTGTCGGGTGCGCTTTTAACGATAGATATGAATGGGAGCTGCCCTGTTCTGATTGTAAGCGGAATCACAAAGATTATTGGAGAAGAGGTGTCGAGAAATGAAAAGAAATCTTGTAGAGGAATCCTTCCAGAGATGGGAGGAAGAGGACGCAAAAAAGATGGACATGGGAGGAAGAATCGCTTCGACCATGAACAAGCTGGGGATGACTCAAAGAGAACTGGCACAGAAGTGCCATATCGCAGAAGGGTCAATGTCTAGATACATCAATAATAGCAGAATGCCAAAAGGTCCTATAGTGGTTGAAATCGCAAAGGCTTTGAAGGTTTCGACTGATTACTTATTAGGCCTGGAAGAACTACCGTCACCACATCGCCACAAAGGTGTGTGGATTGTCGAATCAACATGCTTCTGCTCAGAATGCGGAAGTGAATTCCCGTTCGCTGACTTTAACTTCTGTCCTGAATGCGGTGCAGACATGAGAACAAGGAGTGATGTGAATGATAGGTGATATGGTGATTATTTTGGCTATTATATATATTTCGTTTGCACTCTTTTACCTGTTCTATTCCTGGCTGGATCTGCGTTAGAGGCAGCGGGACTATAAGAGATTCAAAGAGAAAATGGATGAAGAATTGATAAGGTTTCTGGAGGAATTGACGGATGAAGATGACGAATCAGGAAGCTTTGATCGAGATGGAGGGGCATGATGAATGAATTCTTTTGCAACCCCAGTTATTTGATGTGGGATTATCGTCTTAACAGGCCAAGGTATTGCATGCCGGTAATGGCGATGTGGAGGGAACTATGGACCATGAAATGAAATTTGACAGGAAACATTTTTATGCAGCAGTATGTATCGATCTGACTGCAGCGCTTAATACCCTGCCTGATTATGACTTTAGGACATTGGCAGCATCGGTAAGGGAATATCTTCGGATATTGGAAAAGGAGTGCGACAGTGGCAAAAAGTATCATGCAAAGTGAGAAGGAATGCTATCTCTGCCGGAGGAAGGCGGACCTGATCGGGTGGAAGGGAAACCTTCCATCCACTGGCCTGCACCGGCATCACGTGGTATTCGGATCTGCAGACCGAAGGATTTCCGAGAAGCTGGGACTCTGGGTGTGGGTGTGTGCTGAGAAGCATCATGTCTATGGCCCGGAGTCTCCACATGGTAACCAGAAGGTGGCGGAGCTTCTGATCCGTGATGGGCAGAGGGCCTTTGAAGAGAAGTATGATCATGAAACATGGATGGATCTGTTTGGGAAGAATTATCTTTAGGAGGGATTGAATGAAGTATGAAAGGATTTGCCTGACCTGCGGGACGAGGTTCAAGTCGAACAACAACAGGAAGAAGTTTTGTTCAACGGAATGCCAGAGGAAGAGAGCTGCAAACAAGAGAGTAAGGATTCTTGAATGCCCGGTTTGCTGGCGGGTCATGGCAGTGAAAGGGAACAAGACTTACTGTTCTGCCAGGTGCAAGGAACTGGCTAAAAAGTGGGGGATCTCCAAAAAATATACTCACAGGGTTCCCGGAACAGAGAAGTTTGAAAATACATCACACCTGGAAGACGACAATCAGAAGGCAAAGGTCCTTGGATTGTCCTACGGAATGTATATGGCATTAAAAGAGGGAAGAGGATGAAATGAGAAACTACAGGCCGAAATCAGGAGAATATGCCTTGCCTCATCCTGTGTATCATCATACACTCTGGCTCATAAAAGGATATTTCTACTTTAAGGAACGGATGAACGATATCATTCTTGCTACCCCGGATCACGATGGTTCGCCCAAAGGAAATGAGATCAGTGACCCGACCGCTGCCAAAGCAGTGAAGGTGAAGCAGTATGCGAGGATTGTCCGTATCATAGACGAGGAGAAGGAGAACATCCAGGAAGAATACAGAACCGGAGTGTGGAGATCCATCATGTATGGTGAACGGTATCCGGATACCGCAGACAGGCGGACCTATTCACGGTACAAGAGCCAATTTATTTATAACGTGGCAAAAAGATTGGGATATTATTGAAAGTTGTCCCCATGGGGCAAAGAAAACGTGATAATATGATATTGCAAAATAATATCTCGGTGCATCAATTTGCCTCACGGTGGTCACTACCGAGAAAGTGACAGACAAGGGAGGGCCTTTGCTCTCCCTTTTAGTTTGCAATTTGACAGCACAGCGCACACCCCTGCGGTTCATCTGCCGTTAACCTATACCTCCTTTCGATGTGATTATTAAGGCAGCAACAGGCTGTCTGCCCCCAAGGGGTGGCGCAAAGTGCTTAAGGTGGTGATCGAATGCCAAATAAGGAAAATTTAATACCGAATTCCGAACGATCTCCGAAAGAACTTCGTGAACAGACCCGCCGTGCAGGTATTGCAAGCGGGAAAGCGAGACGGAGAAAGAAGAACCTCCAGCAGACCGCAAAGGCAATCATGGAGCTTCCTCTGACCGATGTCTATATCGATGCCCTTAAGGACAAGGGAATCAATATGGACAACGTGGACCCGGAGGACATGACGGCCATGTGTGCTGTGGTGATCGGGCAGATCATGGCGGCAGCGGGAGGAAATTCACAGGCTGCATCTGTTCTGGCCGGATGGCTTGAAACGGGAGAACAGAAGAAGAAGCGGTTGGAGAACAAAAAGCTGGAGGCTGAGATTGAGCGCATTGTTGCCGATACCGAGCGACTCAGGAGCGGGCATGGTGTGGATGATGACGATAAGGTTCTGCAGTTCATCAAGGGGATGATGGGAAATGATACATCTGACACCAAAGCAGATTGAATATGTTCAGAATGCCACGCACAGATGGAACATCAAGGTAGGTGCTGTGCGATCGGGAAAATCCTTTGTTGATACTGCAGCAGTTGTCCCTACCAGGATCATCGAGAGGAAAGGGCTTCCTGGACTCTCCCTCATTATGGGAGTAAGTAAGTCGACCATCGAGAGGAATGTCCTGGAGCCGATGAGAGAGATATACGGGAGTAAGCGGATCGGGATGATACAATCCGGTACGAATACCGCTGATCTGTTCGGTGAGAAAGTGTATTGTCTTGGCGCTGAGAAAATCTCGCAGGTTGCCAAGATACAGGGTGCATCCGTCAAATATGTTTATGGGGATGAGATGGCAAAATGGAACCAGCAGGTGTTTGAGATGCTGAAGTCGAGGCTCGACAAACCATATTCCTGCTGTGACGGAGCATGTAACCCGGAGCATCCGACGCACTGGATGAAGGGGTTCATTGATTCGGACATTGATATTTATCTCCAAAAGTACACCATCTTTGATAACCCGTACCTGCCAAAGGAGTTTGTGGAACAGCTCTGCAAGGAATATGATGGAACGATCTATTATGATCGTCTGATCAGGGGACTTTGGAAGCGGGCGGAAGGAGCGATATTCCGAAAGTTTGCTGACAGCCCGGAGCGCTTCCGCTGCAGGATACCGGCCGAGGACCTGAAGGGCAGAGATTACACCAGGGGGAAGCTGACCGAGATTGCAATCGGTGTGGATTTTGGCGGAAACATGTCCGGGCACTCATTTGTTGCCAGGGGTTACGATAGAGACTACAACGTATATGGCCTGGCATCTGTGAGGCATATGAACAAGGATTACCCGCAGGGGATTGACAGTATACTGCTGAATGAACTGCTGGGGGCATTCGTTGAGAAGGTCGAGCAGAGATATGGAACTGTGAGTTTTATTTACTGGGATAATGCTGAGACAACACTCGGAAACACCATCACAGCCTATATGGATAAGCATTATCCGCATATCATTGTCAGACCGGCAAAAAAAATCAGAATCAAGGATAGGATTGACTGTGTGATCAGACTTCATGGATCAGACAGATTTTTTTATACTGAGGACTGTGAGACATTGTCATCAGCATTACAGGAGGCAGTGTACGACAAGACAAAGAGCGGAGATGTACGGCTGGATGACGGTTCAACCGACATTGATACTCTGGATGCCTTCGAGTACACGATAGAGAGGGATATCAAGTCCCTGATCGGGTGATAGTAATGTGGAATATGTTTGAAAGAATAATAACGGGGGTGAGGAGAATGCTTACCAGGAAGACCTTAAAGAAGGAGCTGGGGGACATCGCCCTGACTTCCAGCATGATACAGAAAATTGAAGAGTGGAACAGCATGCTCTATGGAGAAGCCCCATGGATAGACAGATACGTTTCTTCCATGAGGATTGAGGAAGGGATCTGCAGGGAGTTTGCGGATGTCGTTCTGTCTGAGATGGAGGTGACAATCTCCAATGAGCAGTTAAAAGAGAAGTTTGACAAATGCATGGAAGACCTGCCGGAGAACTTTATGGATGCCCTGGGACTTGGTTCCATGTGCATCCGGCCTTTAGGGGACGGTACCTGTGAGTTTGTGACTGCAGACCGATTTATCCCGATCAAATTTGACTCTGCCGGTAAGGTTATCGACTGTGCATTTATTGAGACGGTGAAGGTTAATGATCACAAATATCACATCCGGATGGAGAGGCATTCCATCACGAGCGGATTCCTGGTCATTACAAACAAGGCCTTTGAGTCAGATGATTCCGTGCATTTGAAATATCAGATTCCTCTTGATACAGAGATCCAATGGGAAAACATTCCGGAGGAGATCTCATACCCGGACATGCCTTATATGGATTTCGGTTATTATAAAAACCCTCTCAAAAACCGGATTGATAACACTCCCTGCGGGGTGTCTATCTTTGATGCTGCCATCAGCCATATCAGACGGGCAGACATCCAGGGCGCACGGCTTGACTGGGAGTATGAGAGCGGAGAGAGGGCGGTCCATGTTGATTCCAGAGTACTCCGCAGGAACCCGGACGGGTCGAATGGAGTGGCAAAGCTGAACCGCAGATTATACCGTGGCTTGGATATGGATGACGGGAAGGACCCGATCAAGGTATTCTCTCCTGAGCTCCGTGATGCCAACCTGATCAATGGACTTGAAACATACTTCAGACAGATAGAGTTTACTGTTGGCCTCGCCTTTGGAGACCTGTCTGATCCGCAGAGTGTTGAGAAGACCGCAGAGGAGGTAAAGACATCTAAGCGGAGAAAATACAACCGGGTCAATCAGATACAGAACAAACTTAAAGATTGCATTGAGGATTTTGTGATCGGCCTGGCTTTTCACGAAGGTATGCTTCGCTCCGGTTATGAACTGACCGTAGCCTTCCATGATTCCATCCTGACTGATGAGGAAACTGATCGTCAGCTGATGCTTTCAGAGATTGCAGCGGGAATCAGATCGGCATGGGAGTACCGTGTCGAATACCTTGGTGAGGATGAGCAGACGGCAAGGAACAATGTCCCTGTCGGGGGTGTGCTGATTGAGTAAACCAAACACTGAAGCAAGGGCAGATAAAATATCTAACATCTGGAAGAAGGCGGAAGAGGACATCATGGCTGATATCATCCGCCGGATAAAAAAAGAGGGTAAGATAACCAGTACTGCAGATTATCAGCTTAACCGCTTAATGGCCATGGGACAGACTACAGAGCAGATTGAGAAACATCTCAGGGAGGCACTGAAAAAGACCTGGCCGGAAATGTTTGAGCTGTATGATGAGGTCTGTAACTGGCAGTATGTCCGCAACAAAGGACTGTATGAGCAGGTCAATGCAGAATTTATTCCTCCGGAGGAGAACCAATGGCTCCAGAGTCTGAACGAATCTGTAAAGCGACAGACGCAGAACACATTCACCAATCTTTCCCGGTCTTATGGTTTTGCCGTGCAGATGGGAGGGAAAACAGTATTCCTTCCGTTCTCCACGTATTATCAGGAGTATGTGGATACCGCCATCATCAACATCATAACCGGCGGTACTGATTACAATACTGCAATCAGGAAAGCCGTGAATCAGATGACAAACAGCGGGTTCCGTGTGGTGGATTACGGCACCGGCAGGAGCAACCGCATTGATGTGGCTGCCAGGAGGGCAGTCCTTACCGGTGTGGCCCAGCTTACCGGCAACATTGCACAGACCAATGCAGGCATACTTGGAACCAACCATTACGAAGTGGATTGGCATGCCGGAGCCAGGCCTGAGCATCAGATCTGGCAGGGCAAGGTATACACTCAGCAGGAGCTTGTCACTGTCTGCGGACTTGGATCCGTGACAGGACTCCATGGAGCGAACTGTTATCACGATTATTATCCATTTGTCCCCGGTGTCTCCGAGCGCCTTTACTCTGATGAGTTCCTGGAGAAGATGAAGGCAGAGGATGCCAAGACAATGGACTGGGGAGGAAAGAAGTATGATGCTTATGGTCGCACTCAGTGGATGCGCAAGAGCGAAACTTCCATGAGGGCCCAGAGGGAAAAGGTCAACCTCTTAAAGAAGGCAGGAGCTGATGAGGAAACAGTAACCATTGCCCGCTGCCTTTATCAGAAACAGTTAAATGAGTATAAGGCATTTGCCAGGAAGGCAGGCCTTGAGACTCAGATGGAACGTGTATACTACGATGGCCGGGGCAGGATCGCACCGCCGAAGGATGTATACATGGAGTATTTAAATAATGGGTTTAAGCGATTCAATAAAAAGAGCGCTTAACATAAATACCTGACCGTGGGTTTATACGGTGGCATCCCTACCGCTGACAGAGCGGTTAACAAGTCATGTTAGGAGGAGAGGAACATGAAAAACATTTTTGATATCTTAACCGAGTATGGAATCGAAGTACCTGAAGATCAGAAAGAAGCTTTCGGGAAGGCTGTCCTGGATAATTACCGGACAATAGCGGATTATGAAAAGGCAGTCACTGCAAGGGATACATACAAGGCATCTCTTGACGAGGTCAATGGACAACTTGAGGGATTTAAGGATGTAAACGTGGATGATCTGAAGAACCAGATTGCCAGCCTGCAAAAAGACCTCAAAGACAAGGACGACGAGTTCGCTTCTCAGCTGGCTGAGCGAGATTTCTCTGATGCTATCGAAAGCGCAATCAGAGAAGCAGGTGGAAGAAATGCAAAGGCCATTAAGGCCATCCTTGACCTTGATGCTCTCAGAAGCTCTAAGAATCAGGCGGATGATATCAAAAAAGCATTGGATGGAGTCAAAGAATCCGATGCATACTTATTTGGACAGAATGAGCCTATCAATAACGGGGTGAGGGGAACCGGCTCTCAGGGAGGAAAAGCTGAGGACATGAGTTCCATCCGTGCATTGATGGGACTACCTGCAGAAAAGGAGAGGTAATATGCCTAACACTATCGCACTTAGAAAAACTTACACAGATTTACTTGACGAAGTTTACAAACTGGAATCCTTAACAGCAGTCCTGGACGGACCGAATGAGCTGGTAAGGGCCGGCGCAAACGCACATGAGATTTTAATCCCGAAGATGTCCACAGACGGACTGGCTGATTATTCCAGAAATAGCGGATATGTAGCTGGATCCGTGACATTTGCTTATGAAACCAAAACAATCGCCTATGATCGTGGCCGTATGTTCCAGGTTGATTCCCTTGATGTCAGCGAAGCTTTCAAGGAGTTCGGCCTTGTCGGTTCCACTTTCATGCGTACTGCAGTTATTCCGGAGCTTGACTGTTACAGATTTGCACAGTATGCAGCTAAAGCAGGCACAAAGGCAAATGGTGCTCTTGCTACAGGCGCCGCTGCTATTGCTGCTATCTCTGCTGCCAAGACAGCCATTAAGGACGCAGAGGGTGATGTATCTACTTGTATCCTGTACATCAAACCGGCTATCTATGATCTGATTGCAGATATGGATACCACAAAATCCCGTGCAGCTCTTGAAGGATGGAAACAGATCATCCAGGTACCTTCCGCAAGATTCTTTGCTGCATGTACCTTAACTGCTGCAGGCGGATTTACCGGAAGCAATGCGCTCAACTTCCTGGTTGTTGATACCAAATCCGTGATCCAGTTCCAGAAACATGAAGTTTCCAAGACTATCACACCGGAACAGAACCAGAATGCAGACGCATGGAAGTTCGGCTTCAGAACTGCCGGTATCGCTGAGGCTTATGACAATAAGGTAAATGGTATCTATGCTCACAGTGCAAGCGCACAGAGCTGATGAAAGGGGTGAAACCCCGTGTATACAACCTATAATTACTATTTAGAGTCATACTATGGGTCCCTGATCAAGAACGAACAGACCTTTAACCGGCTGCAGAAGAAGGCCGGGCACTATCTCGACTATTTTACCTTCCATCGTATTGAGAATGAATCGGAGGCAAGCAGTGCAGTCCAGGATTGTATCTGTGAAATGGCTGAAGCCTTATTCAATGTCTCCGGTTCTTCCGGCGCTGGCAAGGAGAAAAAGTCCGAGACAACTGACGGTTATACTGTCGCTTATGTCACTGACGGGAGTGACGGAAGCGACAGTACTTCAGCATTAAAGCGAAAGCTTTATTCCATTGCTGAAGTCCATCTGTCAGATACCGGTCTGTTATATCAGGGTGTGTATGATCACTAATTCGGAATGCATCATCTACCACAGAGCCTATGACCCTGCGACCCGTGGCACATCATGGACGAAAACGGTGGTAGATGAGTGCTGGTGGTTTAAGGACTCAAAATCAGTGATCTCAACAAACGGATTTGAGGTCCAGGACACTACAACAGTAAGGATTCCGGATACATCATATTCTGTTGCAAAAGGTGATTATTTGCTTAAAGGCAGTGATGGCCCGGCAATAACCACGGCAAAGGATCTGGTGGGAGCGGGAGAATACTTTGAAGTCCTGGGAGCCAATTACAATCTGTTTGGCGACAATCCGCACATTAAGGTGGTGGGATAATGGCCAAGGGGAAAAAGGTGTTCAAAATCGAATCTCCGAGGGGAGAGATCGTTGTTTCCAAATCGGCGGGAGGGACATTTACTTCCCGGTTGGTTTGGGCTCCGGGCTTTCAACAGGACAACCAGCAGAAATTTTCTACTGCACAGGCCTTTGTTGATTCAGAGTGTATCCGCTGCATGGCACCGGAAACACCGAGAAGGTCAGGGGCACTTATCAGATCTGCCACCCTGGGGACGACGATCGGCAGCGGTGAGATCAACCAGATCGCTCCCTATGCCAGGAGACAATACTATGAACACAAGCAAAAGAATTACTGGTTTGAGAGAATGAAGAACCGCCACAAAGACAGAATTGTAAAGGGGGCGCAGGCTTATCTTTAATATCATGCATGCTATTAGGGACTATCTTATAAGCGAGTGCTCCCTATTAGACGATAATTTAATGGTCAATGTGGACTATCTTGCTGAGTCGATGTCATATAGTGTTGATACTCTTCCCTGTGATCCGCTGGTAAAGAAATATACAGACGGAGGAAAACAGAAGCAGTATCAATTTGCTCTGATGAGCAAAGAGGTTTATGATCTCGATTCAAGGATAAACATTGATAACTCAGGGTTCTTCCAGAGCTTTGAGGACTGGATAGAAGAGAAAGACAAATACGGACCGCTTCCAATACTCGGAGAAGGCCAGCAGGCTATCGGGCTGGAGGTCCTAAACAAAGGCTATCTGTACGATGCAGAGGGCGAACTTGCCAACTATCGTATAGAGTGCCGACTAATCTATTATCAGGAGGATTGATAATATGCCAAGTGCTTACGCAACCATCGTAAAGAGAAGTCAGAGGGTGGCATTTTACGGGATTCCCGGAACAGGTTCCACCGTGACTTTCACAAGAATGAAGCATTTTACTGCATTAACAGAAAACAAAAATCCCATCACTTATGAGCGCCAGTATGTGGACAAGGATGTTCAGGACTCTGACGTTACCGGTTACGGTACCCAGCTTGAGTATGGCTTTGACCATTACTCTGATGATCCTGTACTTGCTGATGTTGCTGCCATCCAGGACGATGAGGTTACCGGCGCAGAAAGAGAGATCGTGGTTGTAGATCTGTTTGATGAAACAACTACTACCGGCACCTTTGTTGCCAGGAAACGTACATACAGTGTCATCCCGGATACATCCGGCGATGGAACTGATGCACTGCAGTACTCCGGCAACTTTGCTGCAAAGAGCTCCATCGTTAAAGGTACGGCTACTTCTGCCGACGGATGGGAGACATGTACTTTTACCGCTGCTGAATAATTTATAAGAGAGGACTGAGCCTATGAGCCATGAGATTAATGAGAAGATAGTAACTGTATGGAAATATGGTGATGCGGAGTTTGACTTGAACCTTGCTTCTGCAGATGATTATGAGGCATATAATGATGCCTTGAAGGCATTTGATGAAGGAAGTGCCACAGAGCCTGAGAATGACAGGGAAGTGGTAAGAGCATACTGCAATACCTTCCGTGAGTTCTTTGACAGACTCTTCGGAGAAGGTGCATCCTTAAAGCTCTTTGGTGCCAAAGACAATTCCATGGATATGGAGGATGCTTATATGAGTCTTGTCGGATTTGCGGATACCCAGGTGAAGGCGATCAATGCCAGACGTTTGCGGATGACCGGCAAGCATCATGGCAACCGCCCGCCGTCCTACTATCGCAAGCATAAAAACAGATGAGTCCTTTCTTGAACGAATTCCCGGAGACAGTTGATATTGATGGAGAACCCCATGAGATATTGACTGACTTCCGGGATTTTTTATGGCTGATAGAGGTCTTAGAGGAAGAAGACAACGACCTCGGGAAAGCGGATGCTATCCTGGCCATGTACAAAGACCCTCTGAAGATCCCACGGGATAAGATAAAAGAAGCCATACTTGCGATAGGAGATTTTATCCTTGGCGGGGAACATTCAGAGGAAGGTGAAGAAGACCACAAAAAACCTACGATGTCATTTACGCAGGATGCGCCGTATATTATCGGTGATTTCCTGCGATATTACAGGATTGACCTTATGACGGTTGATTACCTTCACTGGCATAGGTTCCGCTTATTGATGGTAGGACTCCCTGAGGATTCAGAGATTAAAACCCGAATCGGTTACCGCTCCATTGACCTGTCTACGATAAAGGACAAGGAGGAACGCAAGCGGATCCAGAAGATAAAGCGGTCAGTGGCCCTCAAGGAGAAGGCCCCGGATGCTTATGATATCGGGGATTTGTTTGGAGGTGATATGTGGTGAGAAAACCAGTCCTGTGGCTGAAATGGTATGTATGTCCTTCGTGTGGGCAGAAGCTCTTCACATATGACAACACCGCCAAGGTTAAGGGAATCTACCTTAAATGCAAAAAATGTAAAAAGACGATAGAGATTGATATAACACAATGAGCCTCTGAGCCGTGTTTTTCACGAGGAAGGAAGTGAAAGCATGGGAACAGACGGTTCGTTAAAATTTGATACCGAGATAAATGAGTCCGGGTTTAACTCCGGAATAAAGGGTATCGGGTCAAAGCTAAAAGGCATGGCCTCGGCAGGCAAGACCGCTCTTGGAGTATTTGGCGGTAACCTGCTGACAAAATTCTTTGATGCGGGGACATCCGCAGTCGGGAACCTTGTAGGAGAATTAAACAGCTCCTCCAAAGCATGGCAGACTTTCGAAGGGAACATGAAGAACTTCGGGAAGTCAGGAAGCCAGATCGCAAAGGTTAAAGGCGACCTGCAGCAGTTTGCCCAGGAAACGATCTATTCCGCCTCCGACATGGCCAGCACATATGCCCAGCTGTCTGCAGTAGGTACAAAGAACACCACTGCCCTGGTAAAAGGCTTTGGAGGTCTGGCCGCTGCCGCTGAGAATCCTCAGCAGGCAATGAAGACACTGAGTCAGCAAGCCACACAGATGGCAGCAAAACCCACGGTTCAATGGTCAGACTTTAAGCTGATGCTGGAACAGACACCGGCAGGTATTGCAGCAGTCTCCAAAGAAATGGGCATGAGCACCCAGGAGATGATCCAGGCGGTGCAGGATGGCAAGGTTGAGACAGATGCGTTCTTTAATGCCATCACAAAAGCAGGCGGGGCCGGGTCTTCCTTCGAAAAGATGGCAACCTCATACAAGACGGTTGACCAGGCTATGGATGGACTGGTGGAGGGTATCACCAATCAGCTCCAGCCGGCCTTTGATGACCTGAACAAGATCGGGATCTCTGCTGTCGAAGGACTTTCCGGTGCGCTTGAAGGCATGAATATCGGAGACCTTGCATCGAAAGCAACAGGGGCTCTATCCGGCCTTGTTGATGCCTTCAAGGAAGGCGGTGCAGGAGGACTTTACGAAGCCGGAACGGAGATGATGGCAAACCTGATCAACGGCATTTCTGCCCAGGTGCCGAACCTGATCCCGAAAGGCCTTGAGATCATTCTGTCGTTGGTACAGTCCTTCTTGAGCAATGCCCCTACTCTGCTGAATGCCGGGTTAAACCTGATGCAGAGTGTGGCTCAGGGTATCGCCAACTCCATTCCTATTCTGATTGCGAAAGTGCCGGAGATCATTGGGCAGTTCCTGTCCGGATTTGGCCAGTTCCTTGCCAATGCCCTTACGACCGGCAGAAACATCATCACGACCCTGGCGAACGGTATCAGGGCAGCTGCCCCACAGGCGAAAGCAGCACTGATCCAGGGCGGGAAGGCTGCCATTGCAGCATTTAAAGCAATACCGTGGGCAGCGGTAGGCAAAACGGTAATAACATTCCTTAAGAATGCAATCGTTGGCGCCGGGTCTCTTATCCTTGGAGCACTGAAAACGATTGGAACCGCTGCGCTCAATGCCTTCCGCTCTATTAATTGGGCCTCGGTCGGGAAGGCAGCAGTAAACTTCATCAAGAATGCTGTCACGGGGGCCGGAGGCCTTCTCCTGAGCGCCTTGAAATCAATCGGCACCAAGGCAATGAATGGATTTAAGTCCATCAACTGGTTAAGCCTTGGAAAGAATATCGTAACAGGTATCGTAAAGGGTGTCGGCAGTGCTGCAGGAGCTCTTTTCAGCAAACTGAGAGGACTGGCCAGCAACGCATTAAGCGCAGCCAAAAAAGCACTGGGGATCAACTCCCCGTCTAAAGTGTTTGCCAAGGTCGTAGGCCGTGCCATCCCGGAAGGTATTGTAAAAGGTATTGGACAGGCTGAGACATCGATCTACAAGAAGCTTTCCAATGTTGCCAAGAAGGCATCGTCTTCCATGTCCGCATATATCAGGGCAAACAAGCTGGAAGATGCAGGCAAAGCTGTGATCAGCAACATGTCCGGCACTTTGGACACGCAGGAAAAGAAGTCCAATAACAAAGTAAGCAAATCCATCAGCAAATCGATGGATAAGGCCAAGAAAGCATATTCAAAGGCCATTAAGAAAACAAGCGGAAACAGCAAGAAAGAGCTTCAGAAGTCCTTCAAAGAGGACACCAAAGCCTTTGCTTCCGTTTCGAAGAAAATAATAAAACAGTATAAGACTTCTCTTGGATCCGCTTTAGAAACTCTGGAGAATCAGACGAGTTCTAAGATTACTGCAATGGGGTCAAAATACCAGAAACTTTTGGATGACCTGACCAGCAAGCAGAGCAATATGCTCAAGATGCTCAGTGAACCTGCAAACATGTATGACCTGGATGCGCAGATCCAGAGCATTGAGAGGTATCAGAAGAACCTTAACAGCCTTAAGGGCAAGATTCCAAAATCCCTGATGGATGAAGTCCTTGGTATGGACATGGCTGCAGCCTCGAACTTCGGTGAGTACCTGAACGCATTGAGCGCCGATGAGCTTTCTGCATATATCAAGAAGTGGAATGAGATCCAGAGCAAGGCAGCGGGATACAGCAGTGATTTCTTTGCAGCGGATATCGCTTCAACGAAGGAATCCTACCAAAAAGAGATCAATGCCGTACTTAAGGATGCGACAGCCAAGAGCAAGGAAATTGGTTCACAGGTAGCAAACGGAATCGTCCAGGGCCTTACATCTAACATGAAAGGCCTGAGTAAGGCAGCGAAGAAAGCCACAAAGGTGCTGATCAGTTCTTTCAAGTCCGCACTGAAGATCAAGAGCCCGTCGAGAGTGATGGGAGACGAGATCGGGGCCTACCTGATGCCGGGCATTACCTGGAAGATGGAAAAGACCGTGCCAAAGGCAGCCAAGGATATGACAGAATCTGTTCTTTCTGCGGTCAACACTGTTCAGAGGAACATTTCAGGCTTAGAAAGCGGAATCGCCTCTACGGTCACGGGACCGGCAGGGGCTCCCCCGGTGATCAATGTACAGAATGCTCCGGCAGTAGTGAATGCGGAGATACATACGACGGTTGACCTTGACGGCAGGACGGTAGGGAAGTCTGTGACACCTTATGTTAACCAGGAATTATCTAATATTCAGAGAAGAGAAGAGAGGGGAAGCTGATGGATATCATCTTTGGAACTTACGACGCAGAGAAAGATCTGGGGCTTTCCCTGCTTGACGTGGACATTGGAAGCCCGGATGTAAAAGAAGAGCTTATTGATATTCCGGGAAGCAATGGTGTGATTGATCACACGGAAGCGACCACGGGTTATCCGACCTATAAGAACGTAAAGCATAAGCTGACCTTTGATTTTGTCAATAAGAATTACCAGGTATGGCAGTCACAGGCCGGATATATAAAAGACCTGCTTCATGGCAAAAAGATGCGGGTGTATTTCGGAGAAGGTTCCTGGTACTACTACGGAAGGATTTCCGTAGCATCAGAGAAAGTAAACAGTAAATACGGGAAACTGGAGATAGAGCTGGATGCGTATCCATATCGTATTTCTGACAAGAGTTCCCTTGAGCCGTGGTTATGGGATCCGTTCAACTTTGAGACGGACTATGTCACAGAGGCATTTGCTGATGTGGTCATAAACGGCACAAGGGAAGTCAAGGTTGTCGGCAGTGCGATGCCGGTAGAACCCGTCTTTGTATGCAGTTCACCCATGACAGTGACATTCAACGGAGGGACATATTCCCTTCCTACAGGCAGGAGTTCGACTCCGGACATCCAGATCCTGCAGGGGGATAACATATTTACCTTCTCAGGGACGGGCACAGTCAGCATCGAGTTTTATTCCGGGAGGTTTTAATCTATGTACAGGGTAAAAGTGGATAGCCAGTACGTATATCATCCCTGGGGGAAGAACCTCAAGATCACGAAGGGACAGCTTACCCTTGAGCTTGGGAAGAACGGGCAGTTTGACCTCACGATCCCGATTGAAAATCCTATGTATGGCCATATGCAGGCAAGGAAGTCTGTGGTCGAGATTGAAAGGTTCCGCATCACCCGGGAAAGGAAGATAGTGGACCAGGCCACAGTGTACCGGGGACTGATGATCGATGAGGAAGAGGGACTCGACTTATGTAAGGAAGTACAGACGGATGGGGACATGGTGAGTCTGAACGATTCTGTGATCCGTCCGTATACTTCCCGGAACACTACCCCACAGGCCGATTTTTCTACCTTTATTGCAGAGCATAACTCACAGGTCGACGAGTTTAAGCAGTTTGTTGTCGGGACAGTGTCCGTATCAGGCCCATCCCGTATCAACAGCCAGAGCTCTTACATGACGACCATGGAGAAGCTGGAGGCTCTTCGGAACGAATCCGGCGGTTATATCGTGACCAGGACAGTGAACGGAGTCACATATATCGACTGGCTCTCCGGATATTCCCATACAAACAGCCAGCCGATCAGGTATGGTATAAACGTCCTTGATATCACAAAGTACATCAAAACAGACGACCTGTGTACGAGGATCATTCCTTTAGGGAAAGAAGCGGGCGGAGTGCCCACAACGATTAAGAGTGTAAATAACAATGTTGACTACCTGGAAGATGCTGATGCGATCAGTGCTTTTGGAGTGATCACGAAGATAGTTAATTTTGACATTGACAGCCCAGCAAGCTTAAAGGAAGCAGGGCAGGCATATCTTGACTCCAATAAAGGTACGACATTCTCAGTAGAGGTGTCAGCGGTAGATCTTGCCAACAGTAGCATTGATATAGAATATTTGGATCTCGGTGATTTTGTCCCATGCATAGCACCAGCCTACGGAATACGGGCGACCATGCAGATCACAAAGATTGTTCTGGATGTTGTCGACCTGTCTTCTTCCGTGGTGACATTAGGTGCCAGCATGACAAACTTTACCCAGTCAGTTGTCGGACAGGGTTCAACGATAAATGCAGCGGTCCTGGTGGCAGGCAATGCCTCAGCGGTAGCTTATGCTGCTTCTGAAGTGGCTGAGCAGGCATCTCAGGACGTGCAGGCACTGTCCAGCCAGATTGACGGAATTGCAGGTACGGTCTATCCGGTAGGATCATTCTTCGAAACGTCTGATCAGACTTTTGACCCCGGAACCTCATGGGGAGGGACCTGGGCGAGTACCGTGGAGAGTGGTGTTTACCGATGGCACCGCACAGCATAGGAGGGATTAAATGAGCAGTATTTACGATTTATTAGCACAGATTAAAAATGCTGTCTATGGGAAGGACGTTCGTGATGCGATCCATGACTCCATAGAGCAGTGCTATGACGATGCAACCGGTACCCCGGAATCCATTGCCGGAGCCGTGGCAGACATTCAGTCATATAAGGAGCAGACCGATGCTCTGATTTCCAATTATGAAAGCCAGTTCAACACCATGATGGCCGATTATGAGGATCGGATTGATGCCCAGGTTGATAATCTGGTCGCCAATGTAAAGCCAAATACAGTGGTCAATTTATGGCAAGGTACTTATGGCAGTGAACCATCAGGTACCATCAACGACGTTTATACCTTGTCTGATGATATTTCCAACTATGATTATATTGACATCTATTCTCAAGAGGCTTTTTCCAGTCCTGTCCGTGTGAAAGTAGACAGCAGCGGGAGCACATTGGCTAAACTGACATGTACTGAGTCTTCCGGATATGCCCATCCCGACAACACTTATTTTATTCTGAGCGAAACGCATATTAGTTTTCAGGGGAATGGAAACGAAGGTGTTGTAACATACACTTTAATGGTGACGGACAGAAACGGAACACAGACATATGACTATAACAATACTGAAATTGCTCCCTTAACCATTGAACGTATCGACGGTATCAAAGTCGGAGCTGATGCTTCTGCTGAAGTTGCTGATATTCGTGTCGGCGAAGACGGGACGGTTTACCAGACTGCCGGTGCTGCGGTAAGAGGCCAGATCGCTGATGTAAGGCAGGATTTAG
>JAEIGA010002172.1_pt1 | contig 31313 bp, 27 predicted proteins | sample 9270691 | NCBI WGS metagenome assembly JAEIGA01 (sample SAMN17057246, study PRJNA624740) | gut metagenome | biome: biome; isolation source: fecal sample | host: Bos grunniens | place: China: Xizang | collected 2019
CGTCCTATCGTTCCCGCTACCTCTAATCAGGTGCTTCAGGGTATTACCCGTGCTGCGTTGCAGACATCGAGCTTCATCTCGGCTGCATCGTTCCAGGAGACTACCAAGGTGCTTAACGAGGCAGCTATTCAGGCAAAGACCGATGACCTTGTTAACCTTAAGGAGAACGTCATCACAGGTAATCCTATCCCTGGTGGTACAGGTTTGCGCGACTACGACGACTTGGTTGTCGGCTTGAAGGCAGACTTGGCACTGTAGTAGGGTGTCTGATACTTGATAAAATGAAAAATACGAGTGGGAGGTTACTCTCGCTCGTATTTTTTTTGTTCGCTGCTATATCTTGCGCTATACAACCATCTCAAGTATCGCCTCGGCGCACTTCTCGGGCTCTTCGTAGAAACCCATATGTCCCGACTCCTCAAGCCATACAATGCGTGCCTCGGGGTGGTTGCGCACGTGCTCCTCGGCAACGTCATTGGGTATATAGTGGTCGTAGCGACCAAATATAAGCATATGGGGCACAGTTGTTTTGCGTAGCACCTCGTCACGATCTTTGCGCTCAATCATACCCGCCAATATCGCCATCACGCCCTCATCCTCGGTAATCATTATCAGCTCCTCGACATCCTCGATGCGGTCGGCAAGGCGCTTGGCATTCTGCGGCGCGAAGCCTGCGTGGGGTACAAGGCGTGCCATCATACTCTTCTTGCCAGCCTTGATAAGCTCAATCTCGCGGCGGCGGCGGTCACACTTCTCTTGGCTGTCTGCCGATGTTGTAGAGTGTAACAGTACCACAGAGTCGAGTTTCTCGGGGTATGCCTCGCACATAGCCAATGCCACGTATCCACCCATCGAGTGACCCACTACCGAGTAATGCTCAATGCCGAGAGCCTCCATCGTAAGTGCCACGCACTCGGCAAGATACTCCATTGTGTGTATCTCGCCATTTATCACCGAGATACCGTGACCAGGTAGGTCGAGGGTCACCACACGCACCTTGTCGCGTAGTAGATATACGAACTCCTCCCAGACGATCATTGATTCGAGGTAACCGTGCAATAGTACCACACACCTGTCGCCCTGCTCCGTGTCGCACACGTGCATAGGCGTTGAGCCTGCCATTATAAACTTTTCGACCATCTTCGCTTGATTTTGTTTACAATATTACAAAAATTTAGTGACAAATGCAAGTGTTATGCATAAAATGTGGGCTTTGTGGAGCTATAATTTTGTCAAGCCCGAAATTATTTGTAACTTTGAGCGAATATAGACATATCTCGAAGAGAGTTTTGAGCGTCATATTTGACAATCTTGTGCAATATGTTGATATGGAGAGTATTGAGATTATAAAGTGTCACGGCTCGGGTAACGATTTTGTGATGGTCGACACCACTGCGCTTGCGTGTGCAGATAGCGTCGACTGGGCTCTTTTTGCGCGTATGGCATCTGATCGTAAGGGTGGCATCGGCAGTGATGGCATATTGCTTGTTGTGTGCCACGAGGATGGCGTGTATGGTATGGATATGTTCAACCCCGACGGTACACGTGCCGAGATGTGTGGCAACGGCATACGCTGTGTTGCGCGTTTGGCAATTGAGCGAGGCTACATATCGCACAAGGGTATCTTGCGCTCGGGTGGACGCGACTATGTTGTGCAGTCTACGGATGATATCGCCGAGGGTGTTAAGTGCTTTATGGTGGATATACCGATACGCACGTGGAGCTCTGATTTCAGCTTCTTTGCGGACGGAGAGTCGTTTGTAGGTCGCAAGATAGAGGCTCTTGATGCAGGGTTGCAGTTTACGGCACTTAATTTGGGTAATCCCCATATTGTTGCTGCTGTCGAGCATATAGATATGGAGCAGCTTGCGCGTCTTGGCGCGATGGTTAAGGATAGTGCCGTGGGACGAGAGCTCTTTCCGCACGGTGTGAATGTGTCGCTATATGAGCGAAGGGCGCATAATAGCCTGTTTGTGGCTACCTATGAGCGTGGCGCGGGAATAACGCTGTCGTGTGGTACGGCGATGACAGCCTCTGGCACTGCGGCGGCACTACTTCACTTGGTGGATGCCGGTAGCCGTGTTGAGGTGTGCAACCGTGGTGGTAAGGTCTACTGTTGTACGTCAATTGACAATGGAGGCATCGTCACACGCCTTGAGGGTAATGCCACGTTTGATTGGTGGGGGCGTGCCTCGCTGCGAGAGGGTGTATTTGGCTACGAGGTAGTGCGTCGCACGTCAGAGGAGGCTGCGTGGCAGAACTTCGTGAAGAGTGTTGTAACAGATTTGTAGACTATTGTGAGCGGGCGATTGAGAGATATAATGGCGGTTGTTGCGCTGTTGCTTGTTGTGGTGTGCATCACAGCCTGTAATGTCACACGCTCGATTCCCGATGGAGAGTACCTGCTGACAAAGGTAAATATTGAGGCGGATAAGAGTGTCGCTACGGAGGAGCGTATCACCGAGGACAAAGATAACCTCGATATCTACGTGCGCCAGTCGCCTAATAAGCGTATTCTCGGCTTCGACTTCTATGTGTGGGTCTACCAGAAGGCAAACCCCAACAAGACAAACTGGTGGAATAATTTTAAGCGTAAGGTGGGTCAGGCCCCCGTCTTGGTGGATAGTATGCTCACAGAACGCTCGATAATAAATCTTGAGACATATCTCAAAGAGCGCGGATACTTCTCTTCGGATGTTACCTGCCGTATAGACACGTCGCGCCGCCATCGTGCCAATGTGACATACTCCATAAAGCAGGGCGAGCCGATGCGTATTGATACGTTGCGATATGCCATCCTCGACACCTCGCTCTACTCGACCATTATGGCCGACACCACGTCGTGTGTGATACATAGTGGCGACATCCTCGACATACAGCTGCTCAACGAGGAGCGCGCGCGTATAGCCAAGACGCTGAACGACAGGGGCTACTTCGACTTTACCATAAACAATATCTCCTATGAGGTAGATACCATAGGTCGTGCCAATACGGCAAGTGTTGTTATGGAGGTGCGCCCTACCGTTGTGCGCCTCGAGGGCAAGCTGGCTGTATATGAGGACAACGCCATCTACCGTCTGCGCAACATCAATGTTTACCCTACGTATGACCCCGCACTGCGCTCAACATCGGGCTTTAAGGCGGGTGCTGTCATAGACACCGTGTCGTACAACGGACTCAACATTATGCGCGATGTGGATGCTACGCCGCAGCTGCGTAGTGGTGTTCTGCGACGTATCATATCGCTCTATCCCAACTACTTGTATAATGCCCAGCAGGTTGCGCACACCTATAACGAGCTTATGTCGTTGGGCTTCTTCAATAATTCGCGTATTGCCTTTTCGCGCGTTGAGGGCGAAGGCAACTATGTGACATTTGTCGGGGCGGATAACGGTGATGAAGAGGAGCTGCGTAATACACAAGAGAGGTTCCTCGACTGCGATATATATTGTTCGCCCGCCCTTAAGCAGAGTATGAAGGTTGAGCTTGAGGCATCCACAACATCTACCTTCTATGGTATCAGTGCCACGCTGGGTTATACCAATAACAATGTCTTCCGTGGTGCAGAGGTGTTTGATGTCGCGCTGCGTATGGGTTACGAGTTTATGTATGCCCCCGATGCAGCAAAGCGTAATGCACAGGAGATAGGTCTAACGGCGGGTCTATCATTTCCGCGATTTCTCGCCCCGTTCCGCTTGTCGTATAATAGTCGACTGTCGCAGCCACGTACACGCCTTGAGTTGTCGTTTGACTACCAGAATAGACCCTACTACCGTCGTAACCTGTCGTCGTTGAGATGGGCGTATAGCTGGAAGTATGGCAACCCGTCATCATTTGTATTGCGACCTATTGATATCAACTGGATTGATGTCAAGAGCGTAGATAAGGAGTTTCTTGCTGATATCGACAACCAGTATCTGCGTACCAGCTTTGAGTCGCAGCTAAATGCGGGTCTGTCGTTTATGTATATGTTTAACAACCAGCTTGATAACGATCATAATAACGCTACTGTTGTACGTGCAAATTTCGAGAGTGCTGGTAATTTGATACACGGTCTTGAGCGACTCTTCTCGCACCCTGCGGCGGGTAAGGACTATTACGAGATTTTGGGCGTTAGATACTCGCAGTATGTGCGTGCTGATGTCAGCGCGAGTAGAAAGATTGCTCTGGGTCACAATATGGCACTTGCAGGTCGTCTCTTTGCTGGTGTGGGTGTTACGTATGGCAACTCGGCGGGTCGTTCAATACCTTTTGATAGAATGTTCTATTGCGGTGGTGCTAACTCTATGCGTGGTTGGGTGCCTCGCACACTCGGACCAGGTAACAAGCCACAGGTTGAGGATTCGTTGTATCCCTCGCAGGTGGGTGATGTGCGCCTTGAGGCAAACCTTGAGTTTAGATTTCCGATATACTCTGTCTTTCACGGTGCCCTGTTCTTCGACGCGGGTAATGTGTGGTATCTGCGTGATACAGAGGATAATAACCCCGAAGAGGTCTTCCACTTCAACTCGTTCTATAAGCAGTTAGGCTTTAACACGGGTTTAGGTATTCGTATCGACATCAAGTTTGTTATCTTGCGTCTCGACCTCGGTTTGCAGCTCCACAACCCAGGACGACCTGTTGGCGAGCGATGGATACACGACTTTAAGTGGGATAATATGGCTCTTAACTTCGGTGTCGGCTATCCTTTCTAAATGTGAAAATAATTGATTGTTGTATATGGCACTTCTCCCTAAAGTCAGCGTTGTAATACCTGTATATAACACAGCACCGCTGCTTGCGCGATGCTTGGAGAGCGTTGTGCGCCAGAGCCTTGCCGATATAGAGATAATATGCGTCGATGATGGCTCTACCGACTCGTCGCCTGAAATCCTCGATAGCTGGGCGGAGCGCGACAGCCGTATCAGGGTCATTCACCAAGCCAATGGTCGTCAGGGCAAGGCGCGTAATGCCGCTATGAGTGTTGCGCGTGGCGAGTATATCGGAATGATTGACAGCGACGACTACATCCCCGAGGAGTACTTTGCACGATTGTATGATGCCGCGTGTCGCAATGGTGCCGACATCGCTGTATGCGGCATAGTCAAGCAGAAGCATCTGTCGTCGCGCAGCGTGATACACTTCACCTGTGAGCAGACGGTGGAGCGCGCCGAGGATAAGTTGCGCACTATGCACTGCCCACCCGACTTCCACCCTGTGAATAAGCTATACCGCCGCGAGATGCTGGAGCATCTTGGCTTGCGCTTTGCGGAGGGTGTTCAGTATGAGGATGTTATGTTTGTTACGCGGGCGTTGTGTGAGAGCGGACGGATGGTCACCGTCCCCGACCTCGACTATGTGTATGTGTTAAACCCAACGTCTACTGTTAAGTCGCGCCAGACGGCAGCCAAGCAGCATCAGAAGTATGTGGCGCACCGCGATATGGTGGAGTATCTGGAGCGACGTGGAGTGGCTGTTGATAGACGACATCGCACAATCACCGTCCGCCACTACTCGCTATGCGGTGTCTGTCTTTGGAAGATTAAGGAGCGCGGCAGACGACGCACTGTGCGCCTGTTTGATGTGTTGCCCATCTGGAGCTATACCGTATGATGGGGTGATGGTGCCACGTGTGGCGCGTCGAGTATAAGAGGTGGTGTCGTCCAATGCGCGGATGACACCACCTATGTTTATGCGGGTTACTGTCGTCTACATAGACGCTCCAGGTCGTTGCGGAAGATGTCGCAGACGTGCTCTATCGAGAACTGCTCAATTAGAGGCTTACGCTCCGAGTAGTCCTGCTCGCTCTCTGCCATTGCTAATGCCTTGACCATACCTTGATAGAGGCTCTCATCGTTGTGGTCGCATTGTATGATTGTCTTGTAGCCTGCAAACATCTCGCGGGAGGGGGTGTCGTGTCCCGTCTCGCAGATAATCATACGGTTCACCTTGAGGTATGTCACAATCTTGCTTGAGAGGAATGGGTCTTTATCGCGGTCCGCGTCTATATCCACCAAAACCTTGGCGCGACTAAACAGTGGGTTTAGGTCGTTGGTATGGTCGGCAAGATGTATGTGCTCGCGCTCTTCGGGTGTGAGGATGCTCTTTATGTGCTTCATCTTCATCATCTTACCCACCAGCAGAAACTGCGCTTCGGGACGCTCCTTGAGTAGCCGTTTGAAGGCCTTTAGAAAGTGGTCGGGGTTGCGCAATCCATAGAGTGTGCCCGTGTATAGGAGTAGCGTCTCGTTGGATATAGGGTTGTTGTATAGCTCGTTTGGCGATGGCGTGAGCAGCACACCAGTCTGTAGGTTGGGCTTGTGTTTGAATGTAGTAAGCTGAAACTCCAGCATATGTCTATTTGACGATGCTACGTAGTCGGCGGCACAGAAGTTGCGCGCTACGACACGTAGCTTGCCGTAGTACTCGCGCGGCATTGTCCATCCTCCAGGTGCCGGTATCGCATCGACGGAGTAGACGGCCAACTTGCATTGCAGCCTCTGTGCTATTATGCGACCCGCTATCACGGGCGTTAGCTGTGAGCTTGCGGTGAAGGCTATTACCACGTCATAGTCCTCCCCAACCATCGTCGCCGCCTTTTTGCTCCAGCGGTTGGATATGGGTGTCGCACCAAACCACCTGACACATTTGCGATACCAACTATGCATACGTTGTGTGTAGGGTAGGTGGTACTGCTTGCGTACATATTTGTCGAGGTGTGGCTTTGGCTCGAAGTCACTTAACACATCTACTGTCGCGCTCTTTGCCAGCTCGCAGAATATGCGCTCGTAGATGATTGATATGCCACTTCCTGAACTAAAATATATTGCAAGAATCTTCATTTTACACCTGTTTTATAGTCTATATTCATTTTGGTTTTTACAGCCCTTGAGCATCTATATCGCTCAAGCGTAGTATGAATAGCCGTACAAATATACTAATAATTGTCGAGATACGCAACGTATGGTACATATATGCCCTATATGTGGTAAAGTGGCGTGTAATATGAATAAAAAATGAATTATGGATGACACATTAAGAAAAATGTTGCTATATTTGCACCTCGAATGAAGACCACATAGCAATGTGTTATGGAGAGATGCCGGAGTGGTCGAACGGGTCGCACTCGAAATGCGGTGAACGGGCAACTGTTCCGGGGGTTCGAATCCCTCTCTCTCCGCAAGAGAATTGATTGAGCAGCGAGCGGCAGAACTTTGGTTCTGCCGTTTTTTTGTTGGCGTTTAGTGACCTTGATAAATGTATTTATCAGTCACTACACACCAACAAAAACGCACCAAGTGCGGCTCGCTGCACAACTCTTGCGAAGAGCGAGGGCTTGCTTATTTAATGTTCGGGGGTTGAGCCGATATGAGAGTATTTTATTGCTCGGGCTATGCCCTGCGCTGTTTTATTAAGGTATCGGCTCTACGCTTCGCGTTCGAATCCCATATCTCTTGCAAGGGCCCCGCGGCGAGCGGAAGGGAAAGGCGTTAAGCGGAGCAGACCGCAGGGCTGAGTAGTAGCCAATTCCTCTCTTCGTACCCTATACAACCATAATGCAGATAGTACTTCAAGTAGCCAACTCCTCTCTCCGTCCAAGTATGCAACAAAAAACAAGAGAGCCTGCCGTGGTCGGGCAGGCTCTCTATTCGAGTTGCGGTAAAGACTACAAGCGTGCCTTGATAGCCTTTGACTCCTCCTCGTAACCAGGCTTGTCGAGAAGAGCAAACATATTTCTCTTGTATGCCTCTACACCAGGCTGATTGAAGGGGTTGACACCAAGCATATAGCCGCTGATGCCGCAAGCCTTCTCGAAGAAGTAGAGCAGCTGACCAATAGTGCGCTCGTCGATGCGCTCAATCTCTATCTGCATATTGGGCACGCCACCGTCAACGTGTGCGATGCGTACACCAAGCTCTGCCATCTTGTTGATGTCTGATATGCGCTTGCCAGCCAGGAAGTTAAGACCGTCGAGGTTTGCCTCGTCAGCCTCTACGCGTACCTCATATTTCGAGTTCTTGACAGAGATAATTGTCTCGAAGAGTGTGCGCTCGCCCTCCTGAATATACTGACCCATAGAGTGGAGGTCGGCAGTGAGCGTGACGCTTGCGGGGAAGATGCCCTTAAGCTCCTTGCCCTCTGACTCGCCATAGAGCTGCTTCCACCACTCGGCGATATACTGCAACTTGGGCTCATACGAGCCGAGAATCTCAATCTTCTTGCCCGCCTTATAGAGCTCGTTGCGAACAATAGCATACTGCGCTGCGGGGTTCTTCTCAATGGGTGTAGCCTCGCCACACAACTGCTCCATATCGAGTGCGCCCTGCACGAATGCCTCTACGTCGATGCCTGCAACAGCAAGTGGCAAGAGACCTACGGGTGATAGCACCGAGTAGCGACCACCCACGTTATCCTCGATGACGAATGTGGGGTAGCCCTCCTGTGTTGCGAGGGTCTTGAGTGCGCCACGTGCCTTGTCGGTGATGGCAACGATGCGCTCGGCAGCCTCTGCCTTGCCGTAACGTCGCTCTATCTCTGCCTTGATGAGGCGGAAGGCGATAGCGGGCTCGGTTGTAGTACCAGACTTTGAGATGACGATTGTAGCAATAGAGTACTCCTTAACAGCCTCCATAAGCTCGTAGGTGTAGTCCTCCGAGATGTTCTCGCCAGCAAAGACAACCACAGGGTTGTCGTGTCTCTTCTTCAGCGACTCAAAAGAGTTGCTCATAGCCTCCAAGACAGCCTTTGCACCGAGGTATGAGCCACCGATGCCGATGCAGATTACAACCTCCGCCTTTTCTCGCAACTTGGCAGCTACAGCCTTTACCTCTGCGAGGTGCTCTGCGCTAATTGATGAGGGAAGATTTACCCAACCGAGGAAGTCGTTGCCAGCACCCTCGCCAGAGTGAAGAAGTGAATTTGCGCGAGCTGCTGCGCTCTGCATATCATTGGTGATTGTTACGCCAGAGTGTGCGGCGTTAAATTTAATAAGCTCCATAATTATTTTGTGTAATATGTTGATAATTAACGTAATATATTCTTGACTGTCTGCATTGCATCATAGGCCGTTGCACCATTATACAGCACCTCCCATACCATATCGGCGATGGGCATATCAATATTTCGGCGCATAGAGCTACGGCGTATGCACTCTGCGGCATAGTATCCCTCGGCTACCATTGTCATCTCATTGAGCGCGCTCTTCACAGAGCACCCCTTACCAAGCAGCGTGCCAAGACGGCGATTGCGGCTCAAGGGTGAGTAGCAGGTGACGAGCAGGTCGCCAAGATATGCGGCGGCGTTGATGTCGCGCGAGGCGATGGGCACAGCCTCATTGAGAAAACGGCTCATCTCCGAGGCACAGCCCGCGATGAGCACCGCGAGGAAGTTGTCTCCTTCGCGCAGACCTACCGCCATACCTACAGCGAGGGCATATACATTCTTCATAATGGCAGCACCCTCCACGCCCAGTACATCGTGCGAGAGGCTGCATCGGAAGTAGCCGTTTGCAAGAACGCCCTCGACAACCTCTGCTGTGTGGCAATCTTCGGATGCTACGGTGAGGTAGGAGAGGCGGCACTGACCAACCTCCTCGGCGTGAGAGGGCCCTGTGACCACGCACATATTCTTCATCGGCACGTCGTAATAGCGGTTCATATGCTCGACGATGGTGAGGTAGTCGCCAGGGATGATACCCTTGACAGCAGATACGACAATCTTATTGGAGAGCGACTCTGTGAGTGGCTCTAAAAACTTCTTTAAAAAGGCGGAGGGCATTGCAAGAAACACCACGTCGGCATCCTGCACAACGCTATTGATGCAGGGCGACGGTGTTATCAACGAGCGGTCAATGTCGCACCACGGCAGGTATTTCGAGTTACGTCCGCGACGCTCAAGTGAAGCTCGTATATCGTCATTCAGTACCAACCAATCTACGTGATGGTGGTTGGTGGTAAGAGTTTTGACTATGGCTGTAGCCCAACTGCCGTAACCCAGTACGGCGCATTTTGGTCTCTGTTGAGTCATCATAAGTGAAAAATTATTGACAAATTTATAAAAAAAACTCCAAACTCTTGCAAAATCTCCATATCTTTTTCCTACCTTTGTCGGTGTATATACGCGCGCGGATTTTGCCTAAAGTCTATGTCGCTGTATATCAGCAAATTTAAATGTTTTGACAAAAAGGCTGCAGCAAGTGTGTTTTTGCTGCCTTTTGCTGTCGGACTGTTGTCGGCAGAGCGTTGATAGATTTGAAAAATAAAAAATAGATAGAGATATGGGACTTTTTTCACTAACACAGGAGTTGGCGATTGATTTGGGTACGGCCAACACCCTGATTATGCACAACGGTAAGGTCGTTGTCGACGAACCCTCTATTGTGGCTCTCAATATCAAGACGGGTAACCTTATGGCAATCGGTCATAAGGCTCGTATGATGCACGAGAAGACCAATCCTAACATCCGCACCATTCGTCCGCTTAAGGATGGTGTTATTGCCGACTTCGAGGCTACGGAGCTTATGTTGCGCGGTCTTATCAAGAAGGTTAACGGCACACGTGGTATGTTTGCCCCCTCATTGCGAATGATGATTTGTATACCGTCAGGCTCTACCAATGTGGAGATACGTGCCGTGCGTGACTCGGCGCAGCACGCTGGCGGACGCGAGATATACCTCGTGTTTGAGCCTATGGCGGCAGCACTGGGTGCAGGTCTCGACGTTGAGGCTCCCGAGGGTAATATGATTATCGACATTGGTGGTGGTACCTCGGAGATTGCTTGTATCTCGTTGGGTGGTATCGTATGTTCGGAGTCTATCAACGTGGCAGGTGATGTGTTTACGTCAGATATCCAGAACTACATACGCCAGCAGCACGGCATCAAGATTGGTGAGCGTACTGCCGAGGAGATTAAGTGTGCTATTGGTGCGGCTGTTCCAGAGTTGGAGAATGAGCCCGAGGATTACATCTTCACAGGTTCAAATATGCTCACCAACCTTCCACAGACGGTAACACTCAACTATAGCGAGATAGCTTATGCTCTCGACAAGTCTCTTGTGAAGCTCGACAACGCGCTTATGAAGGTGCTTGAGGAGATGCCGCCCGAGTTGTACTCTGATGTTGTTAAGAATGGTATCTACCTCGCTGGTGGTGGTGCTCTTATCAAGGGTCTCGACCTGCGTTTGAGCAAGAAGTCGGGTCTGCCTGTACACATCGCCGAGGATCCGCTGCGTGCTATTGCTCGTGGTACGGGTATCGCGCTCAAGAATATCGGCAACTTCTCGTTCCTTATGGGTGGCGACAAGTAGTAGGAGGTATCATTAACCATTTTCGGCCCCTATGTAGCTTATATTCTGGGTGGCTGTTTTATCCCTTTAAGGCTGTCCACGGGCAGCCTTTTCAAAGTTAAGTTATGCACCGATTAATAGAGTTTATAAAGCGCATTTATGTTGTTGTGCTCTTCATACTTTTGGAGGGTATCGCACTATGGCAGTATGCAGTATCTACGCCCTATACCGAGGCGAAGATTCTATCGCGCACGACTTGGTTTGGTGGCTTGGTGAGTGGTGCTGTCAGCGATGTTGCGCACTTCTTCTCGCTGCCTGACGAGAACCGTGTGCTCGCAGCGCGTGTGGCAGAGCTTGAGCAGACGCTGGATCGTGAGCGCGAGATGCGTGGCGGTGGAGCGTTGCCTGTGGAGCAGGTCGAGGCAATGGGCTTCGACTACTTGCGTTACCGCTATTACTCGGCAAATGTTGTCTCAATGACCACTAACCGTCAGCGCAACTATGTTGTTGTTGACAAGGGCGAGGCAGATGGCATAGTGAACAATATGGGCGTTATGACACCCGACCGTAAGCTGGTGGGCTATGTTGTCTCTTGTTCGGAGAACTACTCGGTGGTTATGCCAATGCTCAACACCGAGTTTGGTATAGGTGGTCGTCTTGTCGACAATAACTACGCTTGCTCGATACGCTGGTCGGGCAGGTCGTCACACTATGTCGATGTCATCGACCTGTCTACCTACGCCAACCCGCAAGTAGGTATGTCGGTTGAGGTTAGCTCGGAGCGTTTGCCCGAGGGGGTGCTCATCGGTACTATCGAGTCGTATGAGCTGAATGCTGTGAGTACGGCTTATTCAGCAAAATTGCGCATTGCGGCAGACCTCGCAGCTTTAGACAATGTGCTACTTGTGGAGAATGTCCACTATGGCGAGATTGAGGAGCTGCTGGAGAGTGTTCAAAGTAATTAATGTGAATGTTAGGAGTATTCAGAAATGTATAAATACGTATCATATATCTGGTTAACCGTAGCGGTGTTGTTTGTGCAGATATTCCTGCTCGACAACATCTCTGTTGCCCTGTGGTTACGCCCGATGATATTTCCGTTAGTGGTGCTGTTGCTGCCTATGGAGTGGCGCACTGTGTGGGTGCTACTCTCGGCACTTGGCGTGGGCTGTATTATGGATCTCGCGCTGGGTGGCGCGGGTCTCTATACTGCGTCGCTGCTGCCTGTGGCTGTGATGCGCCGCAGTGTGATGTATGTTACCACACGTCGCTCGGTTGAGGCGGGCGACCACGCCGAGCTGTTGTCGAAGTTGAGCCTCATGCAGCTTATGCTCTATCTGGGAGCAGCTATGGCTATCCACCACACTCTCTTTTTCGTGCTTGAGACATTGTCGTTTAAGGCTCCGTTCCTGCTGCTGGCGGTTATTGTTGCCAGCACTATTGCCTCAATGCTTCTTGCGTTGCCTATTGCTCGATTGTTTCTCGCTAAAATTGTGGTGAAATGAACAACTTTGTAAGATACCGAAATCTACGATACGTGGTGTACCTCGTATTTGCCGTTATCGCGTGCAGACTCTTCTACGTGCAGATTATCAACGACAAGTATAAGGATCTTGCCACCTTAAATATTATGCGCTCCACTGTTGAGTACCCTATGCGTGGCGAGGTGCTTGACCGTCGTGGCGAGTATCTTGTGCGCAGCCGTGTGTGCTATGATGTGATGGTTGTTGCGCGCGATATCCCCAAGACGGGTTTCGATACAGTGCGCCTTGCCTCTATCCTCGACATCACGCCCGAGCGTCTTAAGTCACAGATAATGAAGGCGCAACAGGCTCCGCGCGCCCCATTCCTTGTTGCGGGCTACTTGTCGCAGGAGGCGAAGTTGATATTCGACGAGGGTAACTTCGAGGGTTTCTACACACGTTTCCGTACAGCACGCGAGTATCCCCGAAAGATTGGAGGCAACCTGCTTGGCTATGTCAGCGAGGTTAATGATGCGCAGGTGCGCCGCTGGGAGTACTACTCGGTAGGCGACTATATCGGTGTTGGCGGTGTTGAGTCGGCATACGAGACAATGCTACGTGGCGAGAAGGGTGTGAGCTACAAGATATACGATACGCACGGTGCTATCAAGGGTGCGTATATGGAGGGTGGTATGGATGTGATGCCAGTCAAGGGGTTGCAGCTCACCTCGACTATTGATGCTCGCTTGCAGGAGTTTGCTGAGGAGCTTATGGAGGGTAAGGTGGGTGCTGTCGTAGCCATCGAGCCATCTACGGGCGAGATTTTGGTGATGGTATCGTCGCCTACGTATAACCCCGATTTGATGGTAGGTCGTCAGCGAGGTAATAACTATGCCCGTATGTTACACGACCAGCGTATGCCGCAGTTTAACCGAGCCGTGAAGGCGAAGTATCCTCCAGGCTCAACGTTTAAGCTCGTGCAGGGTCTTATCGGCTTGCAGGAGGGTGTGTTGCGCCCGAGCGATATGCACCCGTGCCACGGTGGTTATAAGTATGGTAGTCGTACTATGAAGTGTCACGACCACCGTTCGCCTATCGACCTGCGTGATGCAGTGGCTACGTCGTGCAACGCCTACTTCAGCTACGTCTTTAAGGATATCATCACCAACCCGAAGTATGCCAACATAAGTGAGGGTGTGCGTGCTTGGAATGACTATGTTTATAGCTTTGGCTTTGGTCGTAAGCTCGATAGCGACTTCACAGGCGAGGGTGCTGGCTATGTGCCTACTCCCGAGCACTATGACCGCGCATATAACGGACGGTGGAACTGGGGCTCGGTGATATCGTGTGCTATTGGTCAGGGTGAGATGGGCTGTACGCCGTTGCAGATGGCAAATCTCGCAGCTATCGTTGCAAACCGTGGCTACTACTACATCCCGCATATTGTGAAGCATATCGAGGGTCGTGACTCTATTGACCGCCGCTTCTATGAGCGTCAATACACTATGGTCGACTCTGTGCACTTTGTGCCTATTGTCGAGGGTATGTGGCGAGGTGTCAATGTGTGGGGTACTTCGGGCGGAGCGCGCCTTCCGGGTCTTGATGTCTGTGGTAAGACGGGTACGGCACAAAACCCCCATGGCAAGGATCACTCGACATTCTTGTCGTTTGCACCGAAGGATGACCCGAAGATCGCTATATCAGTATATGTTGAGAATGGTGGCTTTGGAGCGTCGGTGGCACTGCCTATCGCAAGCCTTCTTGAGGAGCTATACCTCACCGATACCATCACACGCCCCGAACTTGTGGAGCGCATAAAGAACTATAAGATAAACTATACAAAGTATGACAGGATGCAGCGCGAGTATGACCAGCGTCGCGCAGAAAGGAGCCAGAAATGACATCTAAATATAACATATCATCATCGTCGGCATACGGCAACGCAGGCTCACTCTTTGGACGCGTAGACAAGGTTGCTCTCGGACTCTATGTCGCATTGGTGGCTGTAGGTATGGTGTGTATTACCGCCGCAAGTTTTGATGAGGAGTCGGCGAGTATATTCTCCTTCTCGCACAACTATATGAAGCAGCTTGTGTGGGTGGGTATCTCGTGGTGCGTCTCTCTTGTACTGTTGTTGCTCGATAGACGCTTCTTCCATATGTTTGCCTATCCCGCCTATATCGTGGGTATATGTTTGCTACTATCGTGCCTTGTCTTTGGTAAGGAGGTAAATGGTGCAAAGGCATGGTTTGAGTTTGGAGGTATGCGTATTCAGCCTGTGGAGTTTGTGAAGATAGCCACTGCCCTTATGATGGCGAGGGTTATGAGTAGCTACTCCTTCAACATAAACCGCTTTGTCGACCTCGTTAAGGCGGCGTGTGTCATCCTTCTGCCGCTTGCTATCATCGTGTTGCAGAATGATACAGGCTCGGGTCTGGTGCTCTGCTCGTTCCTCTTTGTGATGTACCGCGAGGGCATAACCAAGTATATCTACTTCCCAGCACTCTTTACGGTCTTTCTCTTTATTGTGTCGTTTATCTTCACGCCAGAGACCATATTCATCTTCCTGCTGGTGACCTTTACCGCCTATACCGCTGTTAAGACGGGAGCCGTTATTGCGCACATACGTTTTCTCGCTGCTGTGTTGCTTGCCGCGCTACTGATTGCTGTATGTACGTCGTTGAGTGGCTATGCTGCGCTGATGATTGTGTGTAGCATTGTGGCTGTGGTGCTTGTTATCGTGGCACTTAAGATGCGTGCTATGATGTTGCTGTGGCCCGTGTTGATGTTTGTCTATGCTATGGTCTTTGTGCCTACGTGCGACTTCCTCTTCACAAAGCTTGAGCCACACCAGCAGAACCGTATATTGACCTTTGTGGGTATGAAGAGCGATCCCAAGGGCATCGACTATAATGTTAACCAGTCGCAGATTGCTATCGGCTCGGGTGGACTCTTTGGCAAGGGCTTTATGCAGGGCACGCAGATACGCTACGACTATGTCCCCGAGAAGCATACAGACTTTATCTTTTGTACCGTAGGCGAGGAGTGGGGCTTTATGGGAGCTTTGGTGGTGCTGGCTCTGTATATGGCACTCATACTGCGGCTTATGCGTATGGGAGAACGCATAGGCGAGACCTTTGGTAGGGTATACTGCTACTGTGTGGCGGCAATACTCCTCTTCCACGTGTGGGTAAATATAGGTATGACCATAGGTCTGATGCCCGTTATGGGTATCCCATTGCCGTTGTTGAGCTACGGAGGCTCGTCACTGTTGGCATTTACAATGCTTATAATGATTGCTATATGTCTCGATGCCTCGACAAGCGACGAATCAAACATTGTGTAAAACGGAAAACAAGAGAGAACTATGAATAATGACCGCCTAATATTCCTTACCAACGACGATAGCTATATGTCGAAGGGCTTTCGCCACGCTGTTGAGTTAGCGCGTGAGTTTGGTAGGGTCATCGCAATTGCCCCTGATAGGGTGCAGAGTGGTATGAGCCAGGCAATAACTATAAATATGCCCCTCTTCCTGCGTCAGATAGAGCAGAGGGAGGATGTTGAGATATACGCCTTCTCGGGTACGCCTGTCGATTGTGCCAAGCTCGCCTTCGACCACTTCTTTGCCCAGCGCAAGGTTGACCTTGTGTTGTCGGGTATCAACCACGGCTCTAATGCTGCTGTGAATGTTATGTACTCGGGAACGATGGGTGCTGCCATCGAGGGTAGCTTCTATGGCGTGCCCTCTATCGGTCTGTCGCTCGACGACCACGCTGCCGATGCCGACTTTGAGGGTGCTGTGAAGTATGGTCGTGAGATTATCCGCGCGGTGCTTGATGCTGCCGATAGGCTGCCGCGCCCGTTGTGTCTGAATGTCAATGTGCCGCGTTGCACAGCCGACGAGATTCAGGGTGTGCGCCTTGCGCGACAGACACGAGGCTTCTGGCGCGAGGACTTTTATGCGCGCCAAGACCCCAATGGCAGGGACTACTTCTGGCTTACGGGAGCCTTCCAGAATGCCGAGCCCGATGCCGAGGATACCGACGAGTGGGCTTTGGCACACCGCTACGTGTCGGTAGTGCCTGTGCAGGTGGATATGACCGACTATAAGATGCTCAAGAGCCTCGATGGCGTAATTAAGTAACATATACGCAGGGTGCTATGACGGGTGTTGAGATACTGGTGATTGTGGCAATCGTGATGCAGAGCGTTGCGGCATTTATATCCGTATATCTGGTTAACCGCACCAAGTATAGCGCGCTGTGGATATTCTGTATCATCGCGCTTATCACGCTCACTGTCGAGCGATCAATGCAGCTGCTCGCTTTCGATGGTATGAAGATCTCCTCATTGACCTTTGCGTGGATGGGTATCATCGTGTCGTTGAGCTTCTCGCTGGCTGTTGTCTGCGCCCGCTTTCTGGTGCGACACGTCGACAAGGTGACCTTTGAGCGTCGTCTGCTTGAGAACCGCTTTATGACAGCCGTGCTGCGCACAGAGGAGCGTTCACGAGCATCATTCTCGCGCGAGCTGCACGACGGCCTGGGCCCTCTGCTCTCGTCAGCAAAGATGTCTCTGTCGGCACTCTCCAAGACCAACCTCAATGACAGAGATCGTCGCACGCTACAAAATACAACTGCCGTCATAGATGAGGCTATACGCTCGCTGCGAGAGATATCAAATAACCTCTCGCCACACGTACTTAATAACTTCGGGTTGGCGCGAGGCATCAAAAACTTTGTTGATAGGCTTTGTACGATACATACCGAGCGTATAGAGTTTGTTACAACGCTACGTGATGAACGCTTTGATGCCAACATCGAGGTTATCATCTACCGTGTCGTGTGCGAGCTTATCAACAACTCGCTAAAACACGCTAAATGCACACATATCAGGGTGATATTGCGCCTCGAAGATAACTGCCTCAAGTTGGAGTATTACGATGACGGATGCGGCTTTGTGCCTCGTGATATGCAGGATAGAGGTATGGGTCTTTCAAACATCAGCTCGCGCATATCGTCGCTCAGTGGCTCTTTTAGCCTTGTGAGCAGCCCAGGTAATGGCGTGCAGGCATTTGCTGTGGTGAATATTGACAGCGCACTATCCACGCCTAATGAATTTACGACATAAAACCGAAGACTATGATAACTGAAAATGTACGTATAGCTCTTGTCGACGACCACACGCTCTTTCGCACAGGTCTTGCAGGGTTGTTAGCACAGCACGATTGCTACGATGTTGTTGCCGATGTGGGTAGCGGCGAGGAGTTTTTGTCGTTGCTCCCCGACCTTGCCGTCGACGTTGTATTTATGGATATCTCGATGCCTGGTATTGATGGTGGTGAGACTACACGTCGTGCGCTTGCGCAGCGACCCGACCTCAAGGTCATCACACTCTCGATGTATGGCGATGAGCAGTACTATGAGCGTATGATGGAGTGCGGCGCATCGGGCTTTCTGCTCAAGGACTCCGATATTGAGGAGGTGTATGCCGCCGTTGACGCTGTGGTTGATGGCGATAGTTACTTCAGTTCGGCACTTCTGGGCACGCTGACAAGCAATATGTGTATGCAGCAGAGCTCAAATGGGGGAGAGGATACACTCTCGGATCGTGAGATAGAGATACTTGTTGAGGTGTGTCGTGGTCTATCCAATCAGGAGATTGCCGACAAGCTATTTATCTCGAAGCGCACCGTCGACAAGCACCGTGCCAATATCCTTGAGAAGACAGGGTGCAAGAATACCGCAAACCTTGTGGTATATGCAATAAAGAATAGACTTGTAAATATTTGATTTAGGCTTGGGCGCGTTGAGGTATATGCAATGCGCCCCTTTTATGTGCCTACTTAAGCATATTGTAGTGGCAATACATCAGCTTGCCCTCATCATCGCGTAGGTGCATACCTCCACCGCGACAAAACTCCCACACCTTGCAGTCGGCGCACTCTGCGCTCTTTGTCCACTCGCGGTTGCGGAAGGGCTGAAACCTATTTTGCCATACATCCCAGAAACGGTCTTGGTATATGTTTCCCTGCGTGTAGTTGCCGCGAACACTTGTGCAACCCGAGATGTCGCCATTTACGCGTATTGAAGCTACCGAAATGCCCGCTGTACACATATAGAAATGGTCGCGCACCTCGGTCTCATAGCCTCCGAGGAAGCCCTCACACGCGTAGCTCAACTCTATTCGTTGCTCACGGCGCGTAGTGCGTATAAACTCCATCATACGGCGATACTGCTCGGCGTTGAGGTGTAGCGTGTCATCTTGCTTGGCGCGTCCCGCAGGGAATATTGAGAATATGCGCCAGCGTGTGATACCTTCTGATATAAGAAACTCTTTGAACTCCTCGAGGCGGTCAATCATTGCGGGCGTGACACACGTTATCACGTCGTATACAAGACCATCTATCGAGCGTATGTTGCGTATCGCCTCGAGAGCCTTGTGGAAGCTCTGTGGGTTGCGACGTATATGGTTGTGCGCCTCCTCGAAGCCATCAAAACTTACTGACACCGAGCGTAGACCCGCCGACACCAATGAGTAGAGTCGCTCGCGCGTGAGAGCCATACCATTTGTCACCATACCCCACATATACCCACGGCGTGTCACCTCGTGTCCCGCCTCCTCAAGGTCGCGGCGCATAAGCACCTCGCCACCCGAGAAGATGATGAGTACATCTTTGGGATTGACGTTGGGTGTTACCTCATTGTCGAGAACGCGCAAAAAGTCGGCAAGGGGCATATCGGGTTGTGCTACGTCGACACGGCAGTCGCTGCCGCAGTGACGACACGCAAGATTACAACGAAGCGTACACTCCCAGAAGAGTGTACGCAACGTGTGATTCTCTACGGCTTTGTTGTAAAGTCCCTTGAATAGCTTTAGTCCAAGCCACTTGCGTAAGCCCAGTCTCTTGCCTCGCGTCATACTGTGGGGATGTTACTCCTGTGTTGCAGTCTCTGTTGCGCTTGCCTCGCTCTCGGCAGCCTTTGCCTCTGCCTCCTGCTTCATACGCTCCTCCTCGGCACGTACCTCCTCCACGCGCTTCTTTGCCTCCTCCTCGGTAAGCTCGATGGCTACTCTGCCGTCGGGGTTGGGCACACCGTACATCAGCATAATGCGTGTGTCGATGCTGTCCGCCTCAATTCTTGGAGGCTCCTGATCCTGTGAGCTCTTTGTAGCCTTCTTCTGTGCGCAGCACGCTGTTGAGAAACCAAGTAGCGTAAGGATTGCTATCTTCAACTTTGCCTTCATACTATCTATATTTTATATGTTTATAGACTATTACACATTACAAAGATACGTCCATTTTTCCTATTCTGCAAATATAACGTGAAAAAGAGGTGGTTTATTCTTGGCATATCTGTAAAAATGTTGTAACTTTGACTTCGTAAAATGTGAAATGCTATGCAGGGCAGGGTAAAGTGGTTTGATACCAAGCGTGGATATGGCTTCATCACAGGCAGTGATGGGGTGGATGTCTATGTGCATTATAGCGCAGTGCAGAGCGAGGGTTTCAAGAACCTTAAACATAATTGGCGCGTCGAGTTCAGCGTCGTGACTACCGATAGGGGCAAGGTCGAGGCGCGTGATGTTAGGGTGCTGCGTTAGCGGTGTGTTGTGCCCGAGTGGTTGTCGCCTGCTTGCGGTTGCTTGTCTATATACCGCAGTGCTGTAAATATCCTCAATTATGATAGGCAGGAGTTCGGTATTTGTCGAGCTCTTTTTTTATTTTCTTAATCGCTACGAGGATATTTTTTTAAAAATATTAAAAAAGTTGTGTTAAGATTTTCACAGACCAAAAATATTTTATAACTTTGCATCGATTTTGTGGTGTGATGTATTATATCGCATTTGAGCTGCGTTTGTTAGTGTCGGGTGGTTATTATGAAGCTATCACAATATCACCAAAATAGAGAATACAGAAGACAATAAATTAATAAAAAAAGAGATTATGGCTACAATTGATTTATCAAAGTATGGCATTACCGATGTCAAAGAGGTGTTGTACAACCCTTCGTATGAGACACTCTTCGAGGAGGAGACCAAGAGCGACCTTACAGGTTTTGATACAGGCGTAGTAACCGAGATGGGTGCTGTGAACGTGATGACAGGTGTCTACACAGGTCGTTCACCCAAGGACAAGTTCTTCGTGATGGACGATGTTACCAAGGATACCATCTGGTGGACATCTGACGAGTACAAGAACGATAACAAGCCCGTATCGCAGCAGACTTGGTCAGAGCTTAAGAAGCTCGCTGCAGAGGAGCTCTCATCAAAGAAGCTCTACGTGATGGATACCTTCTGTGGTGCAAACGAGAACACTCGTCTTAAGATTCGTTTCATTATGGAGGTAGCTTGGCAGGCACACTTCGTAAAGAATATGTTTATCCGTCCTACCGAGGAGGAGCTTGCTAACTACGGTGAGCCCGACTTCGTAGTGCTCAACGCGTCAAAGGCAAAGGTTGAGAACTACAAGGAGCTCGGTCTTAACTCGGAGACAGCCGTTGTGTTCAACCTCACCGAGAAGATGCAGGTTATCCTCAACACTTGGTATGGTGGTGAGATGAAGAAGGGTATGTTCTCATATATGAACTACCTGTTGCCTTTGAAGGGCATCGCCTCTATGCACTGCTCTGCAAACACTAACGAGAAGGGCGAGACAGCTATCTTCTTCGGTTTGTCAGGTACAGGTAAGACAACCCTTTCAACAGACCCCAAGCGTCAGCTTATCGGTGACGACGAGCACGGCTGGGATGATGATGGTATCTTCAACTTCGAGGGTGGTTGCTACGCAAAGGTTATCAACCTCTCAAAGGAGAACGAGCCCGATATCTGGAACGCTATCCGTCGTGATGCACTCCTCGAGAACGTAACAGTAGATGCAGAGGGTAAGATTGACTTCGCAGATAAGTCGGTTACCGAGAATACACGTGTATCATACCCCATCTACCACATCAACAACATCGTGCAGCCCGTATCAAAGGCTCCCGCAGCAAAGAAGGTTATCTTCTTGTCGGCTGATGCATTTGGTGTGTTGCCTCCCGTATCAGTGCTTACTCCCGAGCAGACAAAGTACTACTTCCTCTCTGGCTTTACCGCAAAGCTTGCAGGTACAGAGCGTGGTATTACCGAGCCTACTCCCACCTTCTCGGCTTGCTTCGGTGCTGCATTCCTCTCACTCCACCCCACAAAGTATGGTGAGGAGCTTGTAAAGCGTATGCAGGCATCAGGTGCTACAGCATACCTCGTTAACACAGGTTGGAACGGTACAGGTAAGCGTATCTCTATCAAGGATACACGTGGTATTATCGACGCTATCCTCGATGGCTCTATCGACAAGGCAGAGACAAAGCAGATTCCTATCTTCGACTTCAAGGTGCCCACAGCACTTCCTGGTGTTGACCCCGCTATCCTCGATCCTCGTGACACCTATGCAGACGCTGCAGAGTGGAACAAGCGCGCAGAGGATCTTGCAGGTCGCTTCGTGAAGAACTTCTCGAAGTTCACAACCAACGAGGAGGGTAAGGCTCTCGTAGCTGCTGGCCCCCAGTTGTAATGACTCTATAAGGTCACTTGTGACCGTATGATAGCGAGGCTGTCGCACAATATGTTGCGGCAGCCTCTTGCTTTTACCCCTCCACAAAGAGCCGCCAGCCCTCGTTGACCTCCGCAAGGTTGGCACTCTCGCCATTCTCTATCTTGGACATCGCCGCCACGATAGCCACCATATCGCGCTCGGAGCGTGTGTCGATGTGGCGGTCAGCATCTATGCCCGAGGCGGCTGCCACAAAGCGTATGTAGCCCTCGGTGAAGTTCTCCGACGACGGCGCATAGCGCGAAATCATCGTGCGTATGGTGTTGAGGTTGTAGCGTTTAGCATACGTGTCCAGGAGCTTGAACATCGCGCGGTAGCCATACGCCATCGAGATAAACTGCTTGAAGCTCTTGTCGCGCGAGGGCTGCACCTCGCCCTGGAAGTGTGTGGGCGAGATGCGTATGTTCCCAGGGTTGCAGTTGTCAAGCCCTCTACTCATCTTCTACCTCCTTTCGTATGCGTCGTTTCACAATCTTGCCGAGCCATACGAAGATGGGGGCCTCGCTGATGTTTGCGGCATTCTCCAGGAATGACCACAGCTCCACGCCGCAGACAAAGCCTGTGAAGAACTTGGCGAGGTGCAGCTCCACGACACCCTCCAGGCAGCACTCCATTATCCACGTCATCACTATCGCCATAGCTGTAAAGCCGAGCTTGAAGAGCGTGCGCCACGCCTTGCGGCTCTCAAACCACCACTCCTCGCCCTCGCGCTGTGCTATGGTGCGCGAGGCTATTACACCCGTTATAAAGTCGACGATGATAAATAGCGTTACGGCACCTATGAGTGGGGCTACGGGGCAGAGCAGTGCCACAAGTGCGGCACACGCCCCGCTAACGAGTCTGAATAACGCCTCCATAGTTGTAGTAGCGGTTTAGTAGATTCTTGTAGGGCTTGTATTCGTCGTATTCGTCGCGGTGGCTGTTTAGGTGGTCGCTCAAGCGACGTGAGAGTGTTGTCGCCTTGTGGTGCAGGATGCTCTGCACGCGCTCACGGTAGCTGTTCTCGGCAGCGGTGAGCGTGTGTGGGCTCTCTGTTGCTGCACAGGTCGAGCTGCGCAAGCCGAGCATTGGGCGCACTATGAAGTGTGTCCACGCGGCGAGCATAGGTGCCACGTACTCCTCCATAAGTGTCGGGTATGCGCCGTCGTGCAGTGCTTCGAGTAGCGCGTCGCCCGCTATCGGGCGCAGGTGGCTGTACTCCGCCTCGGCAATGTCGGCGGTTGTTATCATCGACGAGTTCACAGGCTCGTCGGGCGAGAAGGCGAGCTCAAGCACCTCCTCGCTGTTGATGAGTGTCTTCATTGTTAGTCTACTGATTTGATGTTATACTTTGTTATCTGCGACAGGAACTGCTGTTGCTCCACATCCTCGGGGTCATACTCCAGACCATCCGCCTTGCGTGCCTCCCACACTCGCATATATATAGGCTTCGAGCGTGTCGGCGGGCGGTTGATAATCTCTAACGATGTGCCGTCCACGCCTAACACCTGACCTATGATGGTGCGTATAGGCTCCAACAGCTGCTCCTGCTCGGTTATGATGACGGTGTTTAGTGCAACCTCGTACTCGTGGAGTATGCGCTCTGTGGAGAAGCCCGAAGAGTAGTCCAGACCGCTGAGCGAGCGAAACCACGAGTGGGCTATCACCAGGTCGGACTCCGACTGCTCGTGCAGCTTATGCCAGTCGCCATCCGATGCAGCGTCAATGGGTATAAACTGCGAGTTGTCGTTGTCGTTGTGGTCGCGTAGCACGAATAGCACCTGTCCTGGGTGTCCTGCGAAACGCTCCTCTGCCATACGCACAATGCGGTCAGCCTCCTCGTCGCTCTCTGTCACGCTGTCGAGCATCATCACACCCGACAGCTGAAACGAGTTGTCTATGCGCGAGATGTTCCACCTGTCGGTCTTGTAGGCAATGGCGGCGACGTCGAGTCCCGCGATGTATGATGCCACGCCGTAGTGCGAGAACATAGGCTCGTAGTTTTTGTAGTGTACGATGCTGCGCAGTGTGCCGTCGTTTTGTGGCTCGAAGAGGGGGTATAGGGGCAGTGTGTGTGCCTCCTCCTTGCGGAATGATGCCCAGTTGTGGTGGAGTAGCACGTGCTTCGAGTCGCGTGCTACGCGGCAGGTCGAGGCGTCGCGGTGGTATAGCGACAGGAACGTGTTGTTGTCATCTGTTACCACCTCCATAAAGGCATTTCCGAACATCGCCTGGTCGAGGGCGAGACGTGCTATGATGCTGCGCAGGGTGTCACCACTGCCATTTGCTCGTGCCACGAATTGCCCGATTAGTCGTATGTTCTCGTCGTAGGTAAGCCCCTTACCTGCGATGTAGTCCGCTTTGTCGTTTATTATGCGGCGGTGTGCCACCGAGCGACGTGCCATTAGCGAGAGTGCGAGTGGCAGCATATTGTCGCCACCCCACCTCCATACGCTGTCGCACATGGTCATCGACCCACCCACCGATACCGAGCCTAACTGTGGCTCGGTGCGGTTGTCGGTGGTGGTCGCGCGTGTTACAATCCTCTTTTCAGACATAGCTTACGCACGTTTAATGGTTACTAATTCTCGCCTCGTGTGATGAGCTTGCCGTCGATGATGTCGCAGCCTGCGAGGAATGTCGCGCGCTGGCGGTTCTCCATCTCGTCGGCGTTGTACCACATACGCACCTCCGAGCCAGGGTAGTCGCTGGTGTTTACTGCCAACACGAGGTTACGACGATCCGTGAGGAAGATGTACGATGCCTGCTCTCTTATGGCGATGGGTAGGTGCTGCGTCACGTTCATATCAATAATCTGTATGCCGTGGTAGTAGAGCTCGCGGCGACCTGTCGACATATCGAGGTATGCTGCATCCGAGCCGTGCTGGTCGAGCCATAGCTCGTATGCCTCGTATAAATCCGACGATACGAAGAATGCGAGTTGTCCCTCACCCTTGAGCACCTTTAGCTCGGGGTTTGACTCTGCCCACAAACGGTCAAAAATCTTGGTTATGTTCTCTGGCGTTACCTCGAACTCCGAGATGTCGCACGCGATAGCCTCTTCGTTGTCGTAGGCGCGTGTGAGCAGACCATCAAATAGCGAGTACTCGCCGACACCTTCCTGACCCACCCACATCATTGTACGCAGGCTCTCGGCGATGGCTCTGCGGAAGAGCTCGGTCTCTGCCGCCTCAAGCTCTGTGCCTGTGAGGTCTTCGAGGTTGATGTCGCTGTTGCATACGAGGCTCTCGTATACGGTGTTGAAGTAGTCGACAGCCGCAAAGCTCTTCTCCGCCTTGATTTTGTGCATTGTAATATCCTTCTGCTGGTGGCTGTTGTTGTCCGAGCCGCTCCAGCCGCGGTCATACTCCTGCAGGATGTTGCCCTCCGAGCGAAAGACGTGTACGCTTGTCGGCACGGGCATATTGTAGAGTACGCGGATGCCGATAGCCTCGGCGTTGTTGCCCACGAGCATCGGGCGGAAAAAGATGTTGTCAAGCTCCTTACCTGTGTAGGTCTTTGAATTCTGAATTGTTCCCATAAGTTTAAAAGATTTAGTTTGGTTAATAAATTAGGTTTTAGATAGTTGATTTGTTGATAGTTAGGTTTTTGTTTGTTAAGTTGTCGATAGTTTAGTTGTTAGTATCGCTGGCGTATTGTGCGCGCATCCTCATCATAGGCTGTCGAGCGTGGCGACGTGTGTCCATCCACCAGCATCGGGTCATCCACCTCTTTTAGGGGTGTAGGCTCCACGCTGCGCTGTCGCTCATCGAGTGTTATGGGCGAGGTGTGTGGCGCGGTGGTTGTGGGCGCAGCGTTCTCGGTGCGCTGGATATAGTTTATATCCTCCTCAATACCAATCTTCTCTGCTCCCTCTATGCCCATTGTCTTGAGCAGCGAGCGCACCCTCTGCATAGCACGTCGTGCAAAGCTGTTTGTGGCGGCTGTGGGCTGTGCTGATGTCGAGGATGCCTCTGTCAGCGTGTCTGCCAGACCATTGGCAATCACCTCCTCGGGCGCAAGCCAGCGTCCGCGACCACCATTCTCCGCCATTAGCGCGCTTATCTCCTCCACCGAGCGGTTGGCGCGTGTGGCATATATCTCCGCAAGTCGGCGGTCTGTCTGGCGTAGCATCTCTATCTCCTGTTGCAGCTCGTCGGCATTGCCCTCTGCCGAGCATAGCGAGTTGTGTATGAGGTAGAGCGATGAGGGTGCTACCTGACGGCACCCTTCAGATGCTGCTTGTGCCACTATTGTTGCTGCCGATGCTGTGTAGCCGTAGCAGCGTGTTGTGATGTGTGCGCCAGTGTTACGCAGTGCCTCGTATATTAGCAGCGCGTCGTTTACGTCGCCACCTGTCGAGCGTATGTTGACCACGATGCGGGCGTTGTCGATGTCGGCAATCTGTGACACGCACTCCTTAAATCGCTCGTATGTCGCCACACGGCTCGCGGGGTTCTCAAACTGCCACTCCTCCGAGACACCTATCGTCCCTTCGATGTCGATTACGGTGCAGTCTGCCTCGTTTCTGATTTTGATTGTCTGATTCATTCTCTTTGTTGTCTGTTTTTAGGTTGTTGTTACTTGTTTTTTGGTGTTGTACAGCTGGTTAGTCGTTCAGTGTGCGCCAGAAGCTGCACGTTGCCGTGTGGCTCTCGGGGTCGTATTCCGCTATTCGCTCCAGACGGAAGAGCGAGCTGTTTGCCCCTACGCGCAGTCTGAAGCGTGAGCGTATCGTCGCCCTGTCGCTTCGTGGGTCAAAGAGTGCGGCATACTCTACGGGTGTCAGGCGCAGACGACATACGAGCCTCTCGCGTTGCGACCTCTCGGCTTGCTCCGTGTCGTGGTAGTGGTGCAGACCACGACATCCGTCACGATCCTCAAAGCATAGCGTCGCCTCGGTGTCGCTGTCGTGAAACACTGCCAGCGGGTAGCACGGCGTGGTTGTTGTCGCTGCCCAGTGCTCTGTTGCGGGCAGGGGCTTGAGACCCTCGTATAACACTATGCGCGGCTCTACATAGTCGTTTGTGGCAATCGTGTCGCGGTCACCCACCGTTAGCACCTTTGCCGAGGGTGCCTGTGTGATGTATCCCGCAAGCGAGGCTACGGGGGCAAAGAGTGGGTTTGTGCGACTCTCTGTGCCCTCTTTTGCGCCATAGCTCGTCGTGTGGTAGCTCCACTCGCCAACAGGGGTGCCATCCTCGGCTATGCGGCTCAACACGCCGTCGGCAGCCTGATATTTGAGCGTCGTGGTCTCGAAACACTCTGTCACACGCTCTTCAAGTGAGGTGTTGTCGTCGTCGAGCTGCTTTGTGCGCCAGTCGACGATGTCGCTCTGGAAGAAGTCGTCGTATGGCTCTATTATGAGCTTGCGTGAGGGCTTGTGCGAGTATATTCGCAGGTTGAACATTTGTGCCACCGCCTCGAGCAACTGCGCCTGTGTGAATGGGTGGTTTGCCACATCCTTGAACTCCACCCACTCGCCATATCCTGCCACGCCGCCAAATACGGGTGTTACGCTGCAACCGCTGTGTAGCGTGAGCCGCTGTCCTGGCTCGGCACCCTCGAATATCAGCTCGTCGAAGCGTTCAGGCGATGTTGGAGTGAGGAGCTTGTATGGCGAGCGCACATCCACCTCTACGGTGATGCTGCCCGAGGTCTCCACATAGTCGTTGTATATCGCCCAGTCGCCCTCAAAGGGTGTGTAGCTGCCCTCGTCGCCAGCTCTTACGTAGAGCGTCAGTGGCTCGGTTACGCTTGCTTGTGCCACAAAGCTGTGGGTGTCGCCCGCGAAGCGTGTATGCCCAACTAACATATAGCTGTTACCCTCCGTGTGGTCGAATATCACCACCTTGTAGGCGTAGCCCTCGGTGAGGTTGTCGCGGCAATCCTTGTGCGGGTTGTCCAGCACGATTTGTACGGCGCAGTCGCCTGCGAGCGATATCGTGTCAAAGCCCCTCAACTGTCGGCTCGATGCGAGGCGATACTCCGTGGTGTAGCGTATGTGGTAGTCAAAGGCAGTGCTTATCTCGCGTGTTGGCGTGAAGCGTATGCCACTCGCATCGGCACTGAAGCAGCCACCATTGTTGTAGGCTCCCGTCAGGCGGTTGCCATCCTCGTCCACAGCATTGGGGTCGGCTGTGTCGACGATGCTGCCGATGTTTGAGGCGAAGATGGGCAGTGCTGCGTAGATGCGTCCGCTGCTGTCTGCCGTGTCGCTTGTCGTCGTCGTGCGATACGCCTTGAAGCCCATTGTGGCATAGGCTGCGTCGCTCTCTACGTGTGGGTATGCGCCACTGAACATCAGCTTGCTGTATAGCTCGCTCTGCATAAAGCGGCTGTCGAGGGTGTAGCCGCTCTCGGCGAGCATCGCCTCAACCACTGCGCGCACCGCGATAAAGGGGTGGTAGTTGTGCGGCATTATGGGTGTCTGGGGCGTGTACATACCGCCCTCGCTCGGTGTGGGATACCTGTCGCGCCATAGCGGCAGGTAGCGTACATTCGCCTCGTCGTGCCACGTGCGTTCAATGTCGCCCAGCGTCATACAGCAGCTATGTTCCACGGCACTCTCGTTGAGGCGTGTTGTCGCAGCGCGCTTTGCCCACTCCTCGCCACCTGTGCGCAGCAACAGCTTGAACTGCTTTGTGTTACCACTCTGCCTAACGCCTATGAGTGTCGCCATACCCTCAAAGAGTGTTACGCCGTCGGCTGTGAGCGTGGCACGGTGGTAGCTGTCGTTGAATGTCTCGGCGTGGTAGATGTCATCGGCAAAGCGCATCAGTCGCTCCACCTCGGGTGTTGCTGCCACCTCCACCGTCATAGTGTCGCCCTCGCGCCACGCCTCCACACTTGCGAGCCTTTTGCTGTCGTAGCTCGGTAGGGTGACCTTGCCAACTAAAGGGCACTCTACGCCGTCAATCTTTAGACGTGTCATCTTCCACCTCCCTTCACCTTGTCGCGCACGATTACTCTCATCTGGCGCAGCTTGCCGTGGCTGTCATACTCCACTTTGCGCGTTAGAAGCTCCACCTGCTGCGGTGTGCTCTCCACAACCTCGTATACCTCCTCGGAGTGTATCAGCTCTGTGAGGCGTGCCATCTCCTTGTCGCCGTCATAGCCCGATGCAAGCAGCGTCTCACGATATGCCTCGCGCAGGGTGTTGTGCTTGTGGTTGCCGCACTCCACCGTTGCTACATCTGCTACGAGGCGTTGTGGCAGCGATGTCGGAAAGGTGTAGCTCTCGTAGCCGCCTTTGCTGTTGAGCCATATAAGGCGGCGTGACGAGGTGTTGCGTGCCACTACCGCGTAGTTGAGGTGGCTGACTATCGTCTTGTCGCACCATACAACCACCTCCACGCGCTCTATGCCTCGCTCAAGGTCGGTTATGGGCACTATCAGCTCTGCGGGCTTGCCCTGTGTATCGTAGCTTATGCGATTGGTGTCAGTGTGGTCGGTATAGACCTTGTTTAGCTGACACGCCACATCGTGCTTGGCATATAGCGTCAGGTGGAGGGTGTCGCCTGCCGATATTGTCGCGCGTGTTGGCGGGCTGCTCAACGGTGCGAAGAAGTTGGTGTTTATCGCCGTGCGAAAGTAGAACTGCTCTACTGACGAAACCTCTCCAGAGCTTACCACGATGCAGGCCGTCGAGGGCGATGCCACAATATTCATCGTATGTGCCATCTGCGGTGTTAGCGTTGCCACCTGTCGTATGTAGGGTGATATGTCAAAGCTGCCGCGTGTCACGCCCGAGAGTCGCACCGTGCCCAGTGTCATATTGCGCATCGTGTCGAAGATGGTAAACTCCACATCGGATGGAGTCTCAAGCTCGGTGTTGAAGCTGTAGATTAGTGGGTCGCGCCAGGAGGCTCCGTTTTTTGGTAATGTTGTAAACTTCATTGTTAAATAATTTAAGTGTTTAAGGCAGCCTCCAAAGTGGTGGCTGATGCGCCCCCTTTTGCTGCAGTTATCAGAGGGTCGTCGGCTTGTTAACAATATTGTTGAGTGTTTATTTAGACCTGTTTATAGGTCGTGCAAAGCATTTGAATAACAGCCATATAACATTGTTGATAACACTTGCTGTGTGAGTGTTGAAAGTGTTGATAATGCTATTTTGGTTGGTTGCTTTTGTTTGTGAATCACAGTGCAAATATACAACATAAAAAAGCCTTTGTCAATAGTAAAAGTTAAATTTTTGATATTAATTTTTACCTCAAAGTCAATTTATTTAACAGTCATCGTGTTACGAGAATTGGCGATATGAAAAAAAATTGTTATATTTGCGCGAATTAATTATAGATGCGGTGCGTGAGTGCCGCGACAAGAGGATTTAGAATAGTGAAAATTACTAAAACTTATGGCAGATAATTCAATATTGGTGCGCCTCGACGGATTGCGTCTTAAGTACGAGGAGATTGGTCAGAAGTTGACCGACCCCGAGGTGATTGCCGACGTAAAGCAGTTTGTGCAGCTCACCAAGGAGTACAAGGAGCTGGAGCCTATCATCGAGACCTCGGAGCGTTTCCGCACGGCTCTCGCTAACCTTGCCGAGGCAAAGGATGTATTGGCAAACGAGAAGGACGAGGAGTTCCGCGAGATTGCGCGCGAGGAGATAGCAACGCTTGAGCCCGCTATCGTGAAGATGGAGGAGGATATCAAGCTACTGCTCATCCCCAAAGACCCGCAGGACGACAAGAACGCCATTGTCGAAATACGCGGTGGCACGGGTGGTGACGAGGCAGCTATCTTCGCTGGCGACCTGTTGCGTATGTACACCAAGTACATCGAGTCGAAGGGTTGGCGTTACGAGATTACATCATCGTCAGATGGTGCTGCTGGCGGCTACAAGGAGGTTGTTATGAAGGTTACGGGACAGAGCGTCTACGGCACTCTGAAGTATGAGTCGGGCGTACACCGCGTGCAGCGTGTGCCACAGACCGAGACACAAGGTCGTGTTCACACTTCGGCTGCTTCGGTGGCAGTATTGCCTGAGGCTGATGAGTTCGATGTGGAG